>OCPV01002042.1_pt1 | contig 9636 bp, 10 predicted proteins | sample 1538511 | NCBI WGS metagenome assembly OCPV01 (sample SAMN04571704, study PRJEB22368) | human gut metagenome | biome: human gut; material: stool | host: Homo sapiens | place: Luxembourg | collected 2012-08-30 | reverse complement strand
CATGCTGAGTATCCAAACAGTAGGATACCGATCCACAGCAGAATACCGGAAGCGACAGTCAGTTCAATCCATTGCCGGGCATGGACACATTCATGGTTGATTGTTGACTGCCTGGCATCCGTCTTGGACCATTTAGTAAATACCCAAGCTAACAGGGTAATGGTTGTACATTTATTGATGAGCAAGTGCTTTGCGATCCAGCTTTCGTAAAATACCTTCTTCATAACATTCCTATTTTTGTTTTTATTTATCTTTGTGATGTAAAAAGATTATCAGTGCCACCAACTCGTGAAAGCTGGTGACATTTTCTTTATTGGATATAGGCTTTCCAAGGCTTAACCGATGTTATCGAAATTTTTTTTTCCGCAGTGGAAGTTCCAAAATCCAAACTGGCAAGAGACACAGAAATAGCAGCACCTGAACTCTGGGTAAATACAACAGATAATGTAACAGATGCAGTGTTTTTATTTTTTCCGATGTTATTATCCCACATACATCCGATTGCGTTTGGACTTGCCTCAGTAACTGCCGGACATTTGGCAATAATCTCTACAGACATTTGCGAAAATTTTCCCGGATCACCGTCGACATAAACCGTCGATCCATTATCACTCCAATCTTTTTGAGTATACTCAGTCGGAGATGCGACTAAACTTCCGTCTTCAGTTAAATACTTTCCATCTATACGGACATATAATTTAGAGAATGGCCCTGAATTCTGCGCACAAGTAAAAAGGAAATCACAGGCCGCTAGATTAATTTTATATGTTAATCGCACCCAACAGGCAGCAGCAGAAAGACTTCCAACCCAAGTACCTTCGCCAAAATTTTGCAAATTAACATCTGTCCAGCCTGAAGTAGGTATTGTATCCCCTGTTCCGTCTACTTTTTGAAATTTCATGGTAGATATAACATCAGAATATTCATCTTCTGTCCCCATTCGACTGCATTGAACAGTTCTTTTTACGCTCGAATCGTCTTGATGCTCAACAACTACATTTTCATTAACAGGACCTCTACCGGTAAAATCCGATGTTGGAGTTACTGATACTTCCTGTGCTGTTAAACCTCCGGTCCCCGTTGCCGGACTTACATTAAAATACTTTCCCATAATTAATTGAATGTTATTTAGTTTTACATGCGTTATTATTCTTCTTGGATGTAGGCACGCCAAGGCAATTCAGATACTATTGATAACTTTTGAGGTTCCAAAGATGTACCAAAGTTGAGTGCTGATGGAGTAACCTCAAGAGATTTACGCAATCCCATATCCAATTCTCCACATCCATCTAAAGTTATCGACATAGTAACAAAATCACCTCTTTTCCCGGTAATCGTTATTCTCGTAACAAGAGCCTCTCCACGCAGTTTCAAGCGTTCATCCGGAACATAATTGATTGCGTTCATCGCTTCAGCATGAGGAGCTACCGTGCCAAGCATCACAATTATCGGTTCATCATTCAAATACATATTGAACAGGTCCAAAGTCTGCTTGGAATCACTAATCAAACATCCACTACTTACACTCCAATCTTTACGCTTTTTCTTCTTTTTTGCCCATTGCCCTGTATCCGGACTACTGACGCGGATCACCTCTGCTTGCATATCTATTTCACAAGTCGTAGAATAGGCCAACGCTTGATATACGCCAGACTGCTGCACAAATAATATCAAATCATTACCTCTTATTTTTGCCATATCAATCAGGTATATTCTCGATCATTATTTCCTCTGAATCATCTGCCCATTCAATTTTCTCGGAGAGAATCCGATACTCCTTTCCCGATCTTGTCAGCCTCATCAGTGGAGTTAAATCACTTCTTTCAATTACGATATTAAGTTTCTCTGTAACTCGTCCGTAAACCCGTTTTAGGATACCTAAAAGATGCTGCTCTGCTAACATATTAGCTCCTTCGTTTACAAAATATAACTCACCAATATCTCTCCCTGCTCCAGAGAGAGTATTATATGCAGCTTGATTGCCATTGTTACTAGCTATCTTTAACTCCAATTCCTTATCATCAGAAAAACGCTTTTGGAGAAGGGATACATATACATTCTCATTCTTATCTGATTTTCCCAAATTGGCAATATCATCGTCCTTGTAATATTCTACTTTTAGATTATCTATATACATCAGATAATTAATATTTTTAAAAGGGCTTGCCATTGGGTCCTCATAGACAGGAGCATGTATTGTCAATTCTACAATTCCTGATAATTGTTCATTTATCGGCATCACATAACCATCTGCCCCATTATATGGCATCTCCAAGGTCTTGGTGGTTTTTATTTTTCTAGGAATAGATTTGGAATCATTATCATCTCCGATTTTAATATTAAACCATGTTTCAACGCTAGACCATCCACTTCCATTCCACCACATATCTCCAACTCTGAATTTTATTTCAAGGTCGAATTCTCCATCATTAACTTCTTGAAGTGCTCCAGTCTCTGCTATTCTGTCGTATGAATAAACTTGTGCAGATAACACAAACGCACCATTACCATACTTTGCTGCACCAGAAGAACGCATTACTAATATAGGCATATTACGCGCCTGCTCAATAGTTGGTTTATAAGCCGCGTTCTCAAGCATTCTCGTATTTATCCATACCCCTTCTATATAATTATAATTTCTTTTATTTTTTAAATCCGACGATGAATACAAATCCCTTTTTACATACATAGCTCCTAGGCAAACAACCATATTTAAGTAGGAATATTCCACCTTTTTCCATGTTAACATATCAGAGTTAATATGATATATATACATATCAACATCTGGATTATCTGGTTTATAGGCAATTATTCTCCTATAATCTTTTCCGATAATATGTACATCCTCTGTGCCACTATGTATTACATCCATATACCCTTCATCTATTGATGGAACCACTGTTCCGACCGCATCGATTTTTGCAGTGATCTTCACCTTATTGACTCCCTGCAATATCTCCTTTTTGTTATCGTCACCATCTAATGGCAAAGAAGAAAGATTTAGCTTATTAATCGGAACACGGACAAAGGATGGATTTGCATTCCAAATGATCGCCTTTAGATCTCCTATTGTGGTTTCATAATATTCTTCGGATTCGCCTATAAAATAAAGCATTCGATGTCTTTCATACAGAGTCCATCCCCAAAACTTGCAGAATTCTTCCAAAAAAGAGAAGCATGTGCTTGCGTCATATCTTTGCCAGTCTGCCGCATCTCTTTCCTCGGAACCATTATCCTTGAAAAATGTCTGCCGGGAAAGAGCAACATCAAAAGGAGCTTTCGGACTTTCATTTTCCGTATACCATACCTCTCGCGGGAAGTATATCCTTGTATAATTTACGCCGGCAGCTTCTATGCATTCCAACAGCAATTCCGCCAGTTTAACAACCCCCATTCCTTTGTCTTGGTCCAAATAGATTCCATTTAATACACCTAAAGGCGAGATCAGAGGATATTCGGTTATCAAAGGAGTAATATCCCAATCCTCAGAAAAGGTATCAGCTTGCATATAACCACACCACGAAATCTTGTTGTTAATATACAATTCAAGGTAGTGCTGGGTATTATCCGCAGGCATTAGACCGTCTAGATCGCCATTATCCACGACTCTCAAATAACCGGTTTGTGTACGGACCGGTTTTAAGAAATCATCTTCCGAGTCTTCCTCTGTCGAGAAAGGATTCTCTGCCGGTTCCAATTCGGTTATTCCTCCATTCCAACCTTCCTCGTATATATCAACCTGGGCATCATTGCCATTTAATGTCTTAAACCTTACCTGCCAACGTATCTTTCTTTCCATGATTACTATTCATTATTCTCTCCATTGCTTTAGCCTTATCTCTTAGAGCTTTCATCTCTTCTTCCGTAGCCTCTGGCTTCTCCTGAATCTCCCAAGGAAATTCGATATCTAAATCTTTGCCAGTCTGAACCTTATGAAAGACCTGCACTTCCATACGAGTACGTTCCCAATCCTGACGATATCTTCTGTTTAAACCGATCACATAATCCTTTGCCTCAGAAATCCCCATTCTATTAAAAAAATAGTCGGGAGAACAACCGCCCTCTCCGACTATCAATTGATACAATTCATGGGCATTCAGCCTTTTTTCTCCTTCGGCTTGAGAGCTTTCTTTTTTTTTTCGCTATCGTCTTCTACTCCTTCGGTCAATACATCCATACGCTTTGTATAGTAGTCGCTTAAAATATTGACTAGCTTAACATCATTCAATGCCAGTATAAAATCATCGAAAGAAAGAGTAATACCCGGATTAGACCTAAGCAATATGCAATAGTACAGTATATGAAGACATAAGGTTTGCTGCGGATTAAACGGCATATGTTTACCCGCGATCACTTCATAAGTGTAAAGCGGCCCCCAAATACTGTCAAACGAAAACTCATATTCCTGATCCTTTATTACTACTCTCATGCTTTGGGAATCTTTTTCAGCGCACCATAGCCAGTTAAAGATATGGAGACACTTCCATTACTACCTTTTGTTGCATCTCTATCCAATGCGGTAATATGAGCCTTTCCCTCATACATACCTTTTGTGGGGATTGTCCAGCCTTCTTCAGGCACACCATCATTATTTGCATTCGTCGGAAGACCAACTGTAACCTTCAAAGGTTCTCCGGCAACAAACAAATCAAACAATTCGTCATAGACAAGGTCATTGTCACGATTTTCATCAGCACTGTCCACAGATTCATTCGTCGCACTCCAGCTCATATTGCCGATTTCCGCAGCATCCCAGAAACCGTCATCCTTCGTTGCACTGTCTACTGTATTAGCGACTAAGTTGATTTTACAACTTGTCGATAATGCTACGACCTTGGTATCAATCCATAGCATCAAATCTTTTCCATTTAAACTTCTAGCTTTTCCCATAATATAAATTTTAAAAATCTATTGTTTTAATATTGAAGTTCAACGTAATGCCGAACGCATCTATTTCCTGCATATATTCATCCGCACTCCCGGATAGCAGACAGTCCGTTACTTGAAAATCATCGTATTTTGCAGTAACACCTTCCAGATCATATCTGACCATTTGAGCTATCTTTATAGCGGATGAATATGATTTAGAGACAATCACAACTGATACGCTGACATTATCTTCACAGCTCCCGTCTTTTGTGTTTGTCGGAGATATCCCAGCATTTCCATAAACGATAAAAGGATACTCCGGAGCACCTTCCGGAATAACAAGAGGATAAACCCTGTCGCTAATCTCTCCTACTAGCGCCTTATCCTTTAACAAGGCTTCTTTTATATGTATACCTACTAACAGACTCATACGCTTTTTATATTACCTTCATTATACGTTTTTAGGTTACTTGCCATAGCCTGCTTCTACTATCGCCTTCTCTAGCCTTTGAGAGAAAGTCTCAGCAGCTCTCTTCACTCCATCGGAAGAAGAGAAGAAATTCAAAGCTCTTAGAGTTCCACGATTAGCCGTTTTTCCATTTTTGCTACGAGTTTTAGTAAATGCCATACGCTGCGTTGTTCCCTGATTATGCATTCTGAGTATAAAAGCTCGGTCACGGCCATAATAGGAGTTTATAGCGATTGTCCGTTTACTCTTTTTCCTATTGCGGACTATTCCACTTATCCCGCCTCTCGGAATTTCATAACTACTCGTTTTTCCGGTTGAGCGTTGATTGTACAGGGAGACGTTACCACCCAATGTTCTTCGGTATATTCCTACCTTTACACCTAAATACGCTTTACGAGGATCATTTACCAAAGCACTTTTAGCCGCAGATTGCACTTCTTTTCGGGCTTCATTAAGACTCTTCCGGAGATATTTCTTGATATCTTTTTTCTGTATGATCTCATCATAACTCAATCGCCTCAACAAGCCTAATGCGCCTCTGGCATCAGTCTCAACGACGGGAGTCTTGATTATGTATCCAGCTTCTACTTTTGCCATGATTAACCTTTTAATATTACACCTTTACCTGTCCGCTTACCGTAGTTATTGACTACAGTGACTATTTGCTCTCCGGTAACTACTGTTCTACTGCTACCGCCTCCCAATTCCCCGGAATGGATAGCATTATACAATTTCTTTTGATCGGCTTCGTTCATGATCATTTCACCACTGCTTACACGGGCAGTGATACCGTCCATATAGTTACTCCCACCAATAACATTACCACCCTCGGCAAAATTCGGGACATTCATGATAGCGGCCAAAACAGAAGCTGCGGCCGCAACAGCCAACATAGGACCAATAAACGGAATACTTGATACAGATGATGCAGCACCGGACACGGCACTTTCCGCGTTAGCATTCGCCTGTGCCTTTTGAGCCGCAATCAATGTATCTATTGCCGGTATAGCCTGCGCCACCGCACCGGCAATACCTCCGATGTAGCTGAACATTTGTCCAAATACACTGTCTGATATCTGCCCCATCTGACTTAATGCCTGTCCCATAGCTTCAATACTTGACGAAACCTTATTTAATTGCTCCTTCTTGGTAGTTACCCCGTCTAAGCTATTGACGTATTGTTTCCAGATATCAATCTGTTCCAACAGGTAAGCCTTTTCTTCACCATTCGCGATAGACAGCATATCGGTAAGTTCCTGTATCTTATTTTGGGCGATAGTGTACATTTCTAGCTTGGAACGTAATGATTCAGTTGGATCTTCACCTTCTACTTTTTCATCTTCGCTATTGACTGTTACCGCCTGGATCGGTTGAGTTAATATGGGAAGAGTCTTACCGGTTTCTACAGCCTCAAGTATCTTTTTACTAGCTGCATCCTTTCCAGAAATGGCAATCTTAATCTGTTCGTTAAGCTGTTGATTATTATAAATAATGGGTAAATCATTTTTCCCAGATCCGCCTTTATTCAATCCAATAACTGTGTTTTGTTTCTCTAATGATCGTTTTTGATATTCAAACCCTTTTTGCTGAAGCTCCAACGCATATTCGTAATCTTCAATCATCCGTTTTCGTGCCTCATTGTTATCATTATTTAAAATATTCTGCTTTTCAAGCTCTGCATTTTGCGCTTTAAATAATTCAATTTGTCTTGTTACATTTTTATCCTCAACCATTACAATCTTACCACCCGCTACACCGCCACCGATTGTTTGCGCATAATATTGCCTCTTTTGTAGTTCTTTTAATTGTCTTTGGTAGTTTTGTAATGCTTTCTTTTCCTCCCTAGTTGAAAAATCATTATTATTAATAGCAATGTATTTATTAATATCCTCCAAAGTAAAATCACTTCTTCCAAATCTTGCCGACAGAGACTTCAGCAGAGTTTTTTCTGTTCCTTTTTGCGTATCACTGACATCACGTTGAAAGTTATTTATTAATGATTGCAATTCCGTAAACGCTGCCTGCCTTTCCTTTATTGATTTGGTTTGATCATCTATTATACCTTCTAATCTAGCAAAATCACGTTCAAAAACTCTAGTATTAAATCCCATTGATAACTTTGCATCTGCCAAACTATCTCGTAATGCTGATAACTCTTTCATATTAGCTATTGTACGTAGAATTCCACCATTAAAAGCATCCCAATTTCCCGTAACAAGTGATTGAAAAAAAGCATCTACAGACGATTTGCAAGCATTGATAGTATTATCCCATTCGTCACCTAAGCTCTGAGAAGAATGTATTGCCTTATTCATCGCCTCAATACCACCCATTGCAATACCGACCGCTCCTGCCATTTTAGCTATACTACCAGCAGCCTTAGTCATCACATTACTCATAGACATATTCTTATCAATGTATTTATCCAAACTCTTTTGTGCTTTTTCTAACCCTCCATTATATTGAGAGGCATCCATTATCAAACGGGTAATTATACTTGCCATACTTAATCTTCTTTACAAATACGGGAGGAAATAAAATCCCTCCCGCACAAACAATAAATCAACAACTAAATAGATAATAATGAGACGAACTATTATTCGGATGTACATTTTCCAAGAACAAACGCCTCCGGACGCAGCGTAGTCATTGACCAGTCTGCATTCAATGTCAGACGTACAGAGTCGCTGGTAGCGCCAGTGTAAGGATCGATGATAAAACGCTGCTGTCCGAATCCTTGCAACGGTTCATATCCCCAATAACCAAAACCAACGTATGTATTTTCATCGTCATTGATGTAGTTTGTCGTGAAGATAGGAATACCAGCAATAGCACCATTCTCCACAATCATTCTGCCACTTCCGGGAGTGCGTTCTGTAGATTCCAATTCGCCTTTGGTGTATTCGTCCATTACGAAACAAGGATTCAAACCCTCGATTCCCTTGAGAAGAGCCAAAGCACGCATCAGAATCAACTCCTTATAAGTCGGGATTGCACCAGCAAAGGAAATGTAGTTAGCTGCTTTTCGTTTAGCTTTTGTGGTCAATGTACCAATAGCCACTGGAGACGTTTTAGCAATTGCTGCAAATGGCCCAACAAGTTTATGGGAGATGGTAGTTGATGTGGTGAACATCAATTTGTTGAGCGTGCGGGCCATAGCTTGAGGTAACTGCTGTCTTACTACGTCATAAGCTACACCATCGGTCTGCATAATTGTCTGATTGGTCATCTTGACCGTTACACCCACGTGAACCGGTTCCGGCTTGATCTTTCCAAAATCAACCTTCTTGTCTGTCAGGTCTACTCCTTCTCCCGCTACTTCAGCCTCAATGGAGCCGACAGTCGGCCACAGATAGTCGCCAGCAAGACCGGTCATCAGAGGAAGACCAACCTTGCTCAAAATCAAGCCTTCTTCCAATGGCGGAAGGATATCGTTGATAGTCAAAGGAATTATCGGTTCTACACCGGCAGTCATCATACCAGTATATTCGCGCTTCAACTGAATATTCTGAGGACTTTTCACATGCTCTCTCAAGAATGCATCAAAAGCAGCTTCACGACTTGTCACTACTACGTAGCCGGTCTTCTCAGCACTAGCGATTCTCACATCAAGCACATTCAACTCCCGTTCAAGAACCTTCAGTTCATCTTTTTCCTGAGCGGTAAATTCACGCTTGTTTTCATTTTCCGCAGCATCTGCAATTTCATTCATGCGGATTACGATCTCTTCACGTCTCTTAATGTACTGTTGTACACTTACTTTTTTGTCTTTCATATTTTCTTAATTAAAAAAATGTTGTTTACTCTTTTCTCTTACTTCTCTTATAGCCTGTTCACGCTTACGAAGCTCTTCTTCTCGTCGAGCCTCATCTTCATGCTTGATTTTCAATCCAGATTGTTCTATCTCTCTGGCCGTCACACTAGTTTGTATATAGGCAGGATCAGACGCAATTGTCATATCATAGATCATATTTATTTTCTTTACGTGACGGATCAGAATATCGTCATCATCCTTGGTATAACTAACAGAAGAGCTTTCGTCGCTCCAATATATAAAGGAGCTACCTCCCACATCTCCACGTTTTACCAATTCTAGTGCATTATTGCCATCGGAAGTGTTAGGAGCCTCAAATTCATACTTTACCCCAATCTTATCAACGGATAATTTCAATGTACCAACACCTTTATTGCTTCTTGCCAATAACTTCTCACGGTTATGCCACATCGTCATTTTGATGTCCATTTGAGCCAACTCTTCCTCAGTTATCGCTCCCGGTTCTATGATCTCACGGTAATCA
>OCPV01002033.1_pt1 | contig 9706 bp, 9 predicted proteins | sample 1538511 | NCBI WGS metagenome assembly OCPV01 (sample SAMN04571704, study PRJEB22368) | human gut metagenome | biome: human gut; material: stool | host: Homo sapiens | place: Luxembourg | collected 2012-08-30 | reverse complement strand
TCTGTTACGCTCTTGTCAGCGAAATCAATCTTTCCATTCTCATCAAGTGTAACGTTCTCAAGAAGAGCGTCACGAACGATTGCGTTGTAGATGTCTGGCTCAGACTCTTTGTCAAGGTTGATAACCTTAGCGTAGCATCCACCCTCGAAGTTGAATACACCGTTGTCATCCCAGCCGTGCTCGTCATCACCGATCAGGAGACGTTTTGGATCTGTGGAAAGTGTAGTTTTACCTGTTCCGGAAAGTCCGAAGAAGATAGCTGTGTTCTCACCATTTAAGTCTGTGTTAGCTGAGCAGTGCATAGAAGCCATACCTTTTAATGGTAAGAAGTAGTTCATCATAGAGAACATACCTTTCTTCATCTCTCCGCCGTACCATGTGTTAACGATAACCTGCTCACGGCTTGTGATGTTGAACATAACTGCTGTCTCAGAGTTTAATCCTAACTCTTTGTAGTTCTCAACTTTTGCCTTAGAAGCATTGTAAACAACGAAATCCGGCTCGAAGTTCTCTAATTCTTCTGCTGTAGGTTTGATGAACATATTTGTTACAAAGTGAGCCTGCCAAGCAACCTCAACGATGAAACGGATTGCCATACGTGTATCTTTGTTAGCACCGCAGAATGCATCTACAACAAAAAGTCTCTTGTTGGAAAGTTCTTTGATCGCTAAATCTTTTACAGATTTCCAGGCTTCTTCTGTAGCTGGGTGGTTGTCGTTTTTGTATTCGTCAGAAGTCCACCATACAGTGTCTTTTGAGTTCTCATCCATAACGATGTATTTGTCTTTTGGAGAACGTCCTGTATAGATACCTGTCATTACGTTTACTGCGCCAAGTTCGCTGACCTGACCTTTTTCGTAACCTTCAAGTTCCGGTTTTGTTTCTTCTTCGAATAATAATTCATAAGAAGGATTGTAAACAACTTCTGTTGTTCCGGTAATGCCATACTTGCTTAAATCAATTTTTGCCATTTTTAATTACCTCTTTCCTTTCGCTGTGTGTAATATGGTATCAATCTGTAAAAACAGACTGTACATATCTTTTTGGAAGCCGGACTTTTGATCGCTCTGTTCCACATTGTGAAATGCAGGAAACATAAGCAAATTTCCAACTTTCTCTACCATAATTATACATATCTCGGTTATAAAATCAATAAAAAAATTGTTAAAAATTTAGCAATTTATGGAGGAAAATTTGTCATCATCTGCGCTTGACAGAGATACAGACAGATCTGAGTGGAAAAAAACGATCCAAACCCGCTTTTCACGATTGAAAAATGCACACAAAAACAATATAATGCAAGCAGCAGAAAGACGAAACAGTCTGGTCTGAAAAGCCGTAACATCCATTTTGAAAAAAGAGGGAAAAGAAAATGAAAGTCATACACAAAATCAGTCCGGTGCTGATATTAGCAGGTTATTTTTACATTTTATACGAAGGCTATTTTTTATGCCAGTTTGGAGGAGTACGCTACCACGGACAGAAAATGGCTGTGGGAGCAGCGGTCATGGCAGTTGGTTTTCTCTTCTGGCTTATCACCAGAAAAAAGGCAAAAGAACAGCAGGCGGGGAAAAACAATCATCTGTGGCGCTGCGGTGATCCGCACGGCAATCCCATACAATGGGGCACTCTCCTGGAAAATTTATGAGTGGCGGAGAATAAATGACGAGAGTTCTTCCAAAGATAATAGTGATACTAATAAGGAAGAAAACGAGCCGGAAATTTTCAGCGGAACAGAGACAGAAACGGAAACAAAGACCAGCGGGAATATCCGCAATTCGGATACGTGGGAATTTAATGCAGAAGACGGCGATATGTATTATTTCATCAATGATATTACCGGTTACCGGCTGAATGTGGTAGACGCTGCCTGTGGAAGCCGCTTTTATAACTTTGAAAAGACGAAGGACGGCGGTACGACCTGGACGGAGGTCAATGGTGATCCGTTTGACCAGAATATGGGCGTTGCCGAAGGTCTGCTCTTTTTTACAAATGATTTCGGATTTGCAGGACTGACGTATGCAAGTGAGGATTTCTCCATGCTCTATGTGACGAAGGACGGCGGAGAGACATTTGAACGGCTGGAACTTCCTTTGGATACGGTGACAGAACTTCCATCCGAGTCAGCAGAACTGGGATTTACAATCGAAGATTATGATTATCACACCATGCCGCAGATCGTGGATGGAAAAATGGAGATTTATCTGCAGACCGATGCGATGGAACAGCAGGGGATTATTTTTCAGTCTGAGGATAACGGAGTTACCTGGGAGTATGCAGGTTGTAAGGAATGATATAAAAAAAATTACGAGGTTAAAATCATATGGAACAATACAGCTATCATGAGGAAACTGGAAAAATCACATTGGAAAAGAAAGCAGTACAAAATAGTGAAAACGCAGGAAAAAGCATTTATCTCATGAGTCTGGATGAGTTTTTGAGCCATCCGCGGAAACTTGTGCGGAAAAATAATTTTATCCACAGCATGACACCGATCCAGTACTGCAAGATTGAAAAATACCGGGAGTGTGTGCAGGGAACAATGCGTGTGCCAAAGGGAAATAAAGGGCAGGTGTGTATCCATAATTTTGGATTTTACCTGTCAGAGCAGGAATTATATCTTGTGGAGGAAAGCCATTTCCTGATGGAGTATCTGAACAAGATGGCGGAAGGCACCTACGAGGGTTACAGCTTCCGGCAGATTCTTCTGGCATTGTTCGAGGAACTGCTGCAGGATGAAGTACTGTATCTGCAGAAACAGGAGGAACATCTGGCTGGTCTGGAGGAGGAACTGTTAAAGAAAATACCGGACTATTTTTATGAGATGATCATGAAATACCGGAAACGGTTCAATATTTTTCATGCTTATTATGAACAGCTGATGAATATGGGAGATGTGATGCAGACCTCTGTGAACGGCGGTCTGTCGGAGGAGGAAAAAGCACAGTGGCAGTTATTTTCCAACCGGGCGGAGCGGCTGCATGACCATGTGGAAATGCTGCGGGAATATCTCGTGCAGATCCGGGAACTTTACCAGTCACTCATTGCGGTGCAGCAGAATCAGGTGATGAGCATTTTGACGGTTGTGACAACGATTTTTCTGCCGCTCACGCTGATCGCCGGCTGGTATGGAATGAATTTTCCAAATATGCCGGAGTTTGGGTGGAAATATGCGTATCCGGCAGTTATAATAGTGAGTATCTTAGTGATCATTTTGGAAATTATTTATTTTAAGAAAAAGAAGATGCTTTAGGCATCTGGAAAGAGAAGGACAAAAGATTATGATGAACCCGGCAAATATTATGAAGATTATGAATGCAAAAAATAAATTTACTGCAAACCATCCGAAGTTTGTGGCATTTTTAAGTGCTGTATTCTCCAGAGAGATGGAGGAAGGCACTGTGATCGAGATCACACTCACCAGACCGGGTGAGGAGCCGATGACGACCAATATGAAGATCCAGCAGTCGGATCTGGATCTGATGCATGAACTTCAGGACATGGCAAAAAATCAGTAAATATCTATGGAAAAAAACGTCTGCACATGCTAAAATATTCTTACGAAAAAATGCGAAAATTTATACGTAAGAAAGGATGCACATATGTTAGGTAAACGTTTGGATTATCAGGTGGAAGAAAATAAAATCCATTTTTTCTTTGAAAAAGAAGAGGCATTTTTAGAGGTCATTACTGAGAGTATTATGAATGTCTTTGTTCCTTATGAGACAAAAGGACACCGCTCCAAGGCGATCGAAGGGGAGAAGGCAGTCCGGACAGATTTTGAGGTAAAAGACTGCGGCAGTTATGTTTCAGTTGCAACAAAACAGTTGGAAGCGAGAGTTTATGACGGATTTTATGTGGACTTTTACCGGGATGGAAAGAGCATTTGTGAAGATTACCGCGGCGGGCGTATTTTAAGACCGCTGTTAAGTGAAAAATCTCTCGAAGTGTTAAAGGCAGAGGGACATGATGTGTCCGCAGGTGCAAGCGGCAGCTATCCGGTGCAGACTGTCAAAAAAATGGACGGGGATGAGAAGTTTTACGGACTTGGGGACAAGACCGGATTTTTGAATAAGCGGGATTATGAGTACGAAAACTGGAACTCCGATATCCCACAGGCACACACGGATTCTTACCGTGCACTGTACAAGTCCATTCCGTTTCTGATCACCCTGAAAAAAGAAAGTGTTTACGGTATTTTCTTTGACAATACATACAGATCTTATGTAAACCTTGGAAAAGAAAATCAGGCATATTTTTACTATGGTGCGGACGCCGGAAACCTTGATTACTATTTTATCGCAGGGGATACGATGCCGGACATTGTGGGCGGTTATACCTATCTGACCGGAAGGACTCCGCTTCCACAGCTGTGGACACTCGGTTATCATCAGTCCCGCTGGGGATATGATTCCGCAGACTGCATTAAAAAAGTAGCAGGGAAATACAGAGAACTTGATATCCCATGCGATACGATGCATTTTGATATTGACTATATGGATGGTTACCGTGTATTTACATGGAATGAGATAGATTACGGTGATCCGGCAGAGACCATTCAGGAGCTGGCAGACGATGGATTCAAAGCAGTCTGCATTATCGATCCGGGTGTGAAATTAGATCCGGGTTATGAGAAATACGATGAGGGAATTGCCGGAGATTATTTTGCAAAGACACCGGAAGGGGAAGTCTATGTGAATGCTGTATGGCCGGGAGATTCTGTATACCCGGATTTCGGACAGCCAAAGGTGCGCAAATGGTGGGCAGAAAATCAGAAGTTCCTGACCGATATAGGCGTTGCCGGAGTCTGGAATGACATGAATGAACCGGCAAGTTTTCACGGAGAACTGCCATCAGATGTCGTGTTTACTGATGAAGATCAGAAATCTACCCACGCAGCCATGCACAATGTATACGGACATCTGATGTCCAGGGCAACCTATGAGGGACTTAAGGAACAGACCGGAAAAAGACCATTTGTGATCACCCGCGCATGCTATGCAGGAAGCCAGAAGTATACAACAGTCTGGACCGGGGACAACCAGAGTTTATGGTCACATCTTCAGATGGCAGTGCCACAGTTGTGCAATCTTGGACTGAGTGGAATGGCATTTGCAGGAACGGATGTCGGTGGATTTGGTGCGGATTGTACGGCAGAACTTTTATGCCGCTGGGTACAGGTCGGAGCATTTTCTCCATTGTTCCGGAATCATTCGTCCAATGGAAGCATTTATCAGGAGCCGTGGCAGTTCGGGGAAAAGACGGTCAATATATACCGCAAATTTGTGGAGCTGCGCTACCGCCTGCTTCCATACCTGTATGATCTGTTTGCGGAGTGTGAGAAAACAGGACTTCCGATCATGCGTCCACTGGTGCTTCACTATGAAAAGGATGAAAATACGTGGAACTTAAATGATGAATTTTTAGTTGGAGAACATCTTCTTGTGGCACCGGTATTAGAGCAGGGACAGACGAAAAAGATGGTCTATCTGCCGGAAGGGATCTGGTATGATTTCAATACCGGAAAACGTTATGAGGGAAAACAGTATTATCTTGTGGATGCACCGCTTGATACCTGTCCGATGTTTGCCAAAGCAGGAAGTATGATCCCGGCTTATGAAGTGGTGCAGTATGTAGGGGAAAAACCATATGATACGTTAAATATGCTTGTATTTCCGGGCGAGGGCACCTATGTGCATTATCAGGACAACGGAAGTGATTTTGCTTATCAGGATGGCGCCTATAATGAGTACGCATTCACACAGCAGGAAAATGGGGAAGTGACCATGAAGATGGGAAAAGAAGGTTATGAGAAACCTTACAAAAAGATCGAATACATTTTTGTGGGCAAATAAGACAGAAGCAGGAACCCGGGAAAAAATGGCTGCATATCTTATAGTGATGTGATGGAAATAAGGAGTATCGCGTGGACTATCGAGAGGAACAGTTTTTACGTATGCAGCAGTCTGACACTCCGAAAGTGCCTTTTTATATGAGCTATCCGATGCAGAATCTGTATCTCACAGAGATGGAATATGAAAAGGATATGGACCGGATGAAAGAGCTGTATCCAAGGGATGTTTCCCGTATTATGGACGTGATCGAGGATGAGTGCGATAAAATGGAGTATGAGGGAAGTCTCATGTTCGACGAATATCCGGACCGGCTTATGTTAGAGCAGGTGACAGAACGCATTTATCAGACCGTGAAAAATGGAACAGATACCGTGATGGCAGAGGAATTTTGGGGAGGAAACAATCCACCACCGGGCAGACCGGGAAGCATGCCGCCACCACCGGGCAGACCCGGAATGATGCCGTCGCCACCGCCACGGCCGGATGATCCGTGGCGCAGCCTGATCGGTGTTATGTTAAACAACGAGATGTACCGCAGAAGATGCCGCCACCGCCGCTGCAGAAGATGGTGGTGATTTTCGTTATTCTTCACCATCAATTTTCTTAAGAATTTAAAAAGAAGCCAAAGAAAATATTGCGGAAAAGGCAAAAACTGCATACAATATAGCTATCGCCGTTCTGGCGGTAGCTATTTTTGTGTGCAGTTTGAGGCACACAGAAGAGGGAAAACAGTCGTATGGATGATTTTGGAGGCTTACAGTGCAGAAAGGTACAATAAAAGCAATTGTTCTGCCAGTCGTTTTTGTTCTGGCAGTGATTATATTCAGTTTTATGACAAATCAGACGAATGAAGACCTGACGACAGAGATGTCGGAGGCAACATTGCCGGTTCTTACCTTATATGATGGGAAAACGGCGATCAACGAATTATATGGTTACACAGAGAAAATGGATGCAGCCTATATGCGCGATACGATCACACCGATCGGGGAAGACAGACTTCTTCCGGTGACGATGAAGACTTATCAGACCGCAGTGGATAAGATCTCCTATGAGATCCGGAGCCTGGATGCAAAAAGGCTGATCGCAAATGCAGATGTCACTTCCTACACGGAGAATAAGGGAATGATCTCTATGGAACTTCCAATCCAGAATCTGCTGGAGGAAAATGAGGAATATCTGCTCGTGATCCAGCTGGAAAGCGGAGACCGCATGATCTACTACTACACGCGAATCATAGAATCCCAGAACAGCTATGTGTCGGAGTGCATTGATTTTGTCAGACAGTTCAATGATACGACTTTTGACAGCGAGAAAGCTGCATCTCTCAGCACTTATATGGAAAAAACGACCGGCGATAACACGACTTTGCAGTATGTGACATTAAACAATTCACTGAATCAGGTGAGCTGGGCAGAGTTTCACGGCACAAGGCTGACAACACCGGTTCCATCTGTCAAGGAGATCACTCCCACCTACAACGTGATCGTTCTGGACTATGTTGTGACACGGGTAGGACAGAATGGGCAGAGCGAATACTATAACGTTGAGGAATACTACAGAGTGCGGTATACCAATACAAGAATGTATCTGTTGAATTTTGAACGGACGATGGAAGAGATTTTCCGGGGGGAAAATGACAGCATCTCAGGAAATAGCATCCTGCTTGGAATCCGCTCGAAGGATGTGGAGTATCAGACCAATGAATCCGGAAAAGTGGTCACTTTTGTGCAGGAGGGAGAACTCTGGAGTTACAATCAGGAGGCAAATACACTTGCAAAAGTGTTCAGTTTCCGGGGATATGAAGGGGTAGATGACCGGGAAAACTATGGTGAGCATGACATTAAGATCGTAAATATTGATGAGGCGGGAAGCATTGACTATATTGTGTATGGCTACATGAACCGCGGAATCCATGAGGGTACGGTGGGTATTGCGGTATACCATTATGACAGTCTTGCAAATACGAATGAGGAGCAGGTGTTTATCCCATCCAACCAGTCCTATGAGGTGATGAAATCGGAATTGGGACAGCTGATGTATGTGACCGAGAGCGGCGCATTTTATATTATGGTGGACGGAAATGTCTATGGCATCGATTTGAATTCACTGGATACGAAAGTGCTGGTAGAAGGACTTTCCGACGAAGCGGTCGCAATTTCTGAGTCAAACCGTTTTCTGGCATGGGTGGATCCTTCTGCGGTCCGTGGCAGTGATACGATCCACATGATAGACTTCTCCACGGAGAAAGTGACTGATGTGACAGGGAGTGCTTCTGATTATGTAAAGCCGTTGGGCTTTATGCAGGAGGATTTTGTGTATGGTGTGGCAAAATCAGCCGATGTCGTGGTAGATGCAGCAGGTAATACGCTGTTTCCTATGTATCAGGTAAAAATCATGGATACATCTTCAGAGGAGCATGAGGTCTTAAAGACTTATGAGAAACCGGGATACTATGTGCAAAGCATTGCCATCAGTGGTTACACCATATACTTAAACCGTATTCAGAACAATGGAACGGCCTATGTGGATGCAGATCAGGACATGATCATGAACCGTGAGGGTGACAGCCTGAAAGTGGTAGATATTGCAACAAAAAATACGGATGAAAAAGAGACACAGGTTCTGATCACACTGCAGGATGAGGCGAAGAAAAAGACACCGAAGATTCTGACACCGAAAGAGACGATCTTAGAGCAGAAACGTGAAGTCTCCCTGAAAGAAGAAAAGGACAATAACCGTTATTATGTTTATGTAAAGGGAGATGTCGTGCTGACAACAGACAGTGTCTCTGACGCGATTATTGCGGCAAACAGCCAGATGGGTGTCGTGATCGGTGAAAATCAGCAGTATGTATGGAAACGTTCCAGAAAGACGGCTCAGGCGGCCTTTAATGATATTGTAGTTGGCGAGGAGGACAGTGGAGCAGGAAGCATTGCCCAGTGTGTGAATGCAATCCTGGAAAAAGAGGAAATCAACATCAGCGTCAGCGCGCTGATCTCCCAGGGCGAGACACCGAAGCAGATTCTTCTTAACACCTTAAAGGATGCAACTGTTTTAGATCTTACCGGTTGTACGGTAGATGAAATCCTGTACTATGTGAGCAACGGGTATCCGGTATTTGCAATGACAGGAAGTAATGATGCGGTTCTTGTGGTGGGATATGATGCAAATAATGTTGTGCTTTATGACCCGGCAGTGGGACAGACTTATAAGCGGACGACTGCGGACGCAGATGAGATGTTTTTCAATGCGGGAAATATTTTCTTCACATATCAAAAGTAAACTATACATAAAAGTGCATAAAATTTCAGGCAGTTCTACGGTTCCTTCGTTGAACTTTAACAGTTTTCCGTGGGATGCCTTGCAAATTCAAGGGTAATGGTATATATTTTGAAGAGTATGAAAAAAGTTGATGTATCTGTGAAGGGAAAAACAGATATCGAAGTACTGTGAAAGAGGAAGTGAATGGCATGAGCAAAAAAGAGATTATTGTATCCAATGTTTCAGAAGAACATAATAACCCAATCGCTGAATTAGTTCAGGTTGCCTGTCGTTTTGATAGCGAGATTATTTTAGAAAGTGATAATCGCAGGATCAACGCCAAGAGTATCATGGGAATTATGGCATTCAACCCATCAAAAGGAATGACAGTCAATATCGAGGCAAACGGTGAAGATGAGCAGGAAGCATTAGTAGCAATGGAGAAGTTTTTAGTTTGTGAGTAGTTTTTGTCTGAAGGAGGAACCAATTATGGAAAAGAAGACAACAGCAGCAAAACCAGTAGTAAAAACAACAGAAAAAGAAGCATCTAAGAGTGCTGTAAAAGAGACAGCAGCCGTAAAATCTGC
>OCPV01002024.1_pt1 | contig 9731 bp, 7 predicted proteins | sample 1538511 | NCBI WGS metagenome assembly OCPV01 (sample SAMN04571704, study PRJEB22368) | human gut metagenome | biome: human gut; material: stool | host: Homo sapiens | place: Luxembourg | collected 2012-08-30 | reverse complement strand
TTGCATTTAATAATTCTTGAACACCTTTGTTTTTATATGAAGAACCACATGTTACAGGAACTATTGTATTTGCTATTGTTCCTTTACGTAATCCTTTTTTGATTTCGTCCTCTGTTAATTCTTCACCTTCTAAGTATTTCATCATTAATTCTTCATCTTGGTCTGCTGCTGATTCTATCATTTTATCACGATATTCTTTAGCTATGTCTACCATGTCTTCTGGAATATCTGTTTCTTCGATTTCTTTTCCTAAATCGTCTTTATGAATATATGCTTTCATTTTTATTAAATCTACTATTCCTTTAAATTGGTCTTCTGCACCAATTGGTAATTGAACTGGAACAGGATTTGCTTTTAATCTATTTTTTAATTGGTCAACACATAGCATAAAGTTTGCTCCTGTGATGTCCATTTTATTTACATATACCATTCTTGGCACTTGGTATTTATCAGCTTGTCTCCAAACTGTTTCTGTTTGTGGTTGAACTCCACCTTTAGCAGCTAAAACTGTGACAGCACCATCAAGAACTCTTAGAGATCTTTGAACTTCTACTGTAAAGTCAACGTGTCCAGGAGTATCAATAATATTTATTCTATTATTTTTCCAAAAACATGTTGTAGCAGCAGATGTGATTGTTATACCTCTTTCTTGTTCTTGTTCCATCCAGTCCATTGTTGCTGCACCTTCATGTACTTCTCCTATTTTATGTGTTTTTCCTGTATAAAATAGAATTCTTTCTGTTGTTGTTGTTTTTCCTGCATCTATATGAGCCATTATTCCTATATTTCTAGTTCTTTCTAATGGATATGCTCTTCCTGCCATAATATAATGTCCCCCTTTCTATTTATATTACCATTTATAATGTGCGAAAGCCTTATTAGCTTCTGCCATTCTATGTGTATCTTCTTTTTTCTTGAATGCTCCACCGTTTCCGTTTACTGCATCTATTAATTCACCTGCTAGTTTTTCAGCCATTGTTTTTTCATGTCTATTTCTAGCATATGTTACTATCCATCTTAATCCTAAAGTTTGTCTTCTTTCTGGTCTGATTTCTAATGGAACTTGATATGTAGCTCCACCTACTCTTCTTGCTTTAACTTCAAGAACTGGCATAACATTTTCTAATGCTGCTTCAAAAACTTCTAATGGATTTTTTCCTTCTTTTTCTTTTATGATGTCAAATGCATCATATACTATTTTTTGTGCTACAGATTTTTTACCATCAAGCATTATGTTGTTAACTAATTTTGTAACAACTTTGCTGTTATATACTGGATCTGGTAACACTTCTCTTTTTGCTATATATCCTTTTCTTGGCACTATTCTTCCCTCCTTAAATTTAATCTTTGAATACCTAAAAAAGTATTCTACAGGTACTCTGGAAAAGTTTAACTTCTCCCGTATAGTGCTATATAAATCTATTCTAAATTTAAGTACCTTAAGTTTAGTAAGAATTACAAGCACTTTATTTTTGATTTTCTCTAAATTATTTAATATTTTGATTAAAAGTGATAAGATGTGCATTTTGGATTAGTCAGGACAGGTTGAAGGCGTACGTTGGTACGTCGAAATCTGAATTGGATGACCAAAATGTGCAGATTATTGCTTTTAATCGAAATATTTTATTTTTTTGGTTTTTTAGCTCCATATTTAGAACGCGCTTGCATTCTATCTTTAACACCAGCTGTATCTAATGTTCCTCTTATGATATGGTATCTAACACCTGGAAGGTCTTTTACCCTACCACCTCTTATTAATACAACACTGTGTTCTTGTAGGTTATGTCCTATACCTGGGATATAAGATGTAACTTCATAACCATTTGAAAGTCTAACTCTGGCAACTTTTCTTAAAGCTGAGTTAGGTTTTTTAGGTGTAACTGTTTTAACAACTGTACAAACACCTCTTTTTTGTGGAGCTCTATTGTTTGTTAATCTTTTATTTTTTGAGTTCCATCCATGTTGTAAAGCTGGTGCAGTTGATTTTGTTACTCCAGTTTTTCTTCCTTTTCTTACTAATTGATTAATTGTTGGCACTTAAATTTCACCTCCTACTTTTATATTACTTAAATTTTTTGTAATACTTATGTAATATTTATATTTCAAAAAATTTAAAAATCGTTACGGAAGTGCGTAATACACGCAATCTACTATAACGACTAATATTCTATCATGTTTGGATTTATAAGTCAAGAAAAAAACAAAATTTTTTGCCATATTTCACAATCTTTCTCATCACTTTTGCTAAGAAAAAAAGAGACCTTAACAATAAATTATACTATTGCTAAGTATCTCGTTTTCTTTATATTTATTCTCTAATTATAAATTATATTATAGAAACAAATTCTAGATAGTAATTTATTTGATTTTATCTATCATTTTCGTCGTCTTCTATTTCTATATCTCCGTTTTCTATTTTTTCTTCTGGGTCTCCAATCCAACCTAAATCACCCTTATTAGTTTCATCTTCTCCTATATGATAAGATACTGTATATTCTGGATTTTCTTTCAAAATCTCTTCTAACATTTTTTGAGCATCTTTATCTGTAGCCGAAATATTTGCAATTAGTTTTCCATTCTCATCATATATTGCTCCACGATTTACTACTTTTTCTCCTGTTGTTTGACCACTTCTTCCTGTTAACTTTCCTGTTTCATATATTTTTTGTGCTCCATTAAATTTTATCCTATCTTTTAATTCAAGTTTTTCCTCTGTAGGATTTTTATCATCTTTATTCTCTTTATCTTTTTGGTCATCTTTGTTAGTTTCAGCAGTATCTACAGGAGTAGTAGGAGTAGGGTCATCAGTACCTCTTCCTGTGTTAGTACTTGCAACTCCTAATAATGCTGCTCCACCAATTCCTAAAGCTGCTAATATCGCTTTTGTTCTTGTACGCATTTTATTTAGTAAAACAGTTGCAATATTACTTTGTCTTTTTGCAATTGATTTTAGATTATGTTTGTCGCTAAAATACATGTCTTTATTTTTTCTTAATTTTTGTAAATCATATGTAATTTTTACACTATCATCTTTTTTGTCTTCTTTTATTGCTGCCATATATCTTTCAGCATGATTTGTTCCGTTTTCTTTATCAAATTCTGCTAATTCATAATAGATAATTGGGTCAACTTTTTTTGCTGTCTTCTTATTTATATTTTCCTCTTGCATTATATCTTCTCTTGCATTTTTTAAGTATTCTTTACTAAAATAACTCATTCCATCTTCATCATATAAATCTTTAAATGGTATTACTTTTTGATGCTCATCATCAAATATAATTGTATAAGTACCTAAATCAGCATCAACTCTTATTTCAACATCATTATTGTGAATATCTCCTCCTGATGTTGGTTGAGGCTCTTCTTCAGGTTTTTTTGGTTCTTCTTCATCTTTTTCATTTTCAAGAGAAATTCCATATTTTGTAGCTAGTGAATCAGTTAATTTAAAGATTTCATCTTTCACTATATTTAGTTCAGCATATGCTTTATATGCTTCATTTCTTTGTTTAGCAATTTCTTTCATTTTCTTCATATGTTCTGCATGGTCTTTTGAAGCAGCTTTGTAAATTTCCTTATTATCTTTATCATATTGGTATCCTTTAACTCTTAATTTTAAGTCTTTACCTTTTTCGATACCTTTTAAATATTTCTTATGCAATAATGAAAATTTAGAGAAACTAGTACTTTTATATTTTTCTAATTTTCTTCTATTTTCAATTAAATAATTTTTAAACTCTTCTTTCTTCTGCTTTTTGGCTTCTTCTATGTTTCTTATCTTTATCTTGTTATTTTTAATCTTTGAATCAATTTGTCTATTATTTTCACTAATAACATCTAAGTGACTTCCTTGTGCGTTAGGAGTCTTTCTTAATTTTTCTAAATTACTATTTTCAAACTCCAATTTTTCCTTTTGTGCATCATATTCTTTTATAGTAGAACTATATTTACTTTCTTTTTGATTTATTAATTGTTTTATCGCCTCAATTTTTTCCTCATAACTAAGATTATTTTCCATAATATGATTCCTCCATTATTTTCAAATTTTCACATATACATTTATATTGTACCATATTTTTACTTTTTTTTCAACTTTTTTATGTTTACTCTTTAAAATTTAATGAAATTGTAATATTTTTGCAATATTTGTCACTAATATTTAACGCTTCAAATTTACATAAATTTGACTTTTCTTTGATTTTTTTATAAAATAGTATTATAGAAAGGAGGGCTACTTATGCTAAAAAGCATGCCCAAGTATACAACTAGCGCAACGCCCCCTAGGACAACAGCTCGGGGAAAAACACGGAAAATAGTAAAAAGGAGAGGAATACGACACCCTGTGGTCAACTTTATCGGTTTGGCCAGCGTCTTTGTCAGCATCCCTTTGATGCTGACACTCCTTGCACTCCCCCCATTTTTTCTTCAGCTGGGAAGCGCGATTCTGCTAGTAGGCACTATACTTTCTGCCTACTTAGCAACTAAGGTGAACCTTATTTAGGTCCACCTTTTTTCTAAACTTCTTTTAGCTAACAATTCATATCTTTGTTTTTTATCTTTTATCTTTTTCCCCTCTAAAGGAGGTAATATCCCAAAATTTGCATTCATAGGTTGAAATTTTTCATTTTCGCTAGAAATATATTTAGCCAAAGCTCCTATTACAGTCTCTTCATCAAATATAATTTTAGGAAAATCTGCATTTTTAATAGATATTTCATCTAAATTATCAGTGTTCTTTTTATTATCATTAAGTCTTTTAAACTTTTCTATTGCATTTAAGCTTGCAACTAATCCTGATGATATTGATTCTACATATCCTTCTACACCTGTAATTTGTCCTGCAAAATATATATTAGGATTTTTCTTTAAACAATATGTTTCATCTAATAGTTTGCTAGAATTAATATATGTATTTCTATGCATAACTCCATATTTTACAAATTCTGCATTTTCAAGTCCTGGTATTAAACTAAATACCCTTTTTTGTTCTCCAAATTTTAAATTTGTTTGAAATCCCACCATATTATATATTGTTCCATTTGCATTATCTTGTCTTAATTGAACTATTGCATATGGTCTTTTAGCTGTTCTTGGGTCATCAAAACCAACAGGCTTTAGTGGTCCAAATCTTAAAGTATCTAATCCTCTTTTTGCCATTATCTCAATTGGCATACATCCTTCAAATATTTCTCTTTTTTCAAAATCGTGCAGAGTTACAACTTCCGCTTCTACAATCTCTTTTACAAATTTTTCATATTCTTCTTTATTCATTGGAAGATTGATATAGCTCTGTTCTTGTTTTTCTTGACTTTCTAATCTTTTTAACCACTCTTCCACAGTTTCTTCTTTTTTCTTTTCCTCACTATATCTATCACCAAAGAATGCTATATTAAAATCTATACTGTCTTTTGCAATTATTGGTGCAGCTGCATCATAGAAATATAGTTCGTCTTGTCCAGTTATCTTACCTATATTTTCTGCTAACTTTTCTGATGTTAAAGGTCCTGTTGCAACAATTACAATACCGTCTTTTGCAATTTCTTCAATATCTTCTACTTCTTTATAAATTATTTCTATTAAAGGATTTTTACTTATTTCTTCAGTGACTTTTTTAGAAAACTCTTCCCTATCCACAGCTAAAGCTTGCCCTGCTGGTACTTTGGTTTCATCTGCGATTTTTATAAGCAAAGAATCTAACTTTCTTAATTCTTCTTTTAGCAACCCACAAGCATTTGTTAATAAATTTGATTTAAAAGAATTACTACAAACTATCTCTGCTAAGTTTTTATTTGAATGTGCTGGAGAAAATTTTATTGGCTTCATTTCATATAATTTTACTTTTATCCCATTTTTAGCAATCTGATATGCTGCTTCTGTTCCTGCCAGACCTCCACCAATTATACTTATATAATCATTCATAATTTATCAATCCTAACTATATTTTTATCTTTCAAAATCTTCTTCTTCATCTCTATACTCTTGCCATGAAGTATCTTGTGAATGGTGTCTTTCAATTTCATCTCTTTCTTCTTCTTTTTTTCTATCTAATTCTTCTAAAATTCTTTCATATTCTTCAGTGTAAAGTAAGAGCTTATTTTCATCATATTCAAAAGCTTCTGTTTTTAGTTCATCTAAAATATGTAAAATTCTATTAATCAATATTCTTCTTTTTCCCAAGTTTTCTTCTTCTTTTAGTTCACTTTCAAATTCTTCTAAACGTCTATTTAAACCTCTTTCTCTCCTTTTGTCTTCTTCATCTGCAATTCTTTCATTCCATTTTGCCATAAAATACCTCCTATTCAAATAATTTCATGATGTCTTCTTTAGAAAGTTTATTAATAAATGATGTTTTTGTATCTAACATACTATTTGCTAAGCTTGCTTTTTTCTCTTGCAATTCATAAATTTTCTCTTCTATTGAATTTTTTGTAATCAATTTATATACTTGCACATTGTTTTTCTGACCTATTCTATATGCTCTATCAGTAGCTTGGTTTTCTGTTGATATATTCCACCATGGGTCATAGTGAATTACCATATCAGCACCTGTTAAATTAAGTCCTGTTCCTCCTGCTTTTAAAGAAATTAAAAATACTTTAACATCTGAATCTTCGTTAAACTTATCAACTAGCTCAATTCTTTCATCAACCTTTGTTGCTCCTGTTAATTTAAAATATTTTATATTTCTTTCCTTTAATTCTTTTTCTATAAACTCAAACATAGATGTATAACCAGAAAATAGCAAAATCTTATGTCCTGCTTCTGTCGCTTCTTCTAAGATTTCTACACATTGGTCTAATTTACTACTTCCTTGTTTATAATCACTAATAAATAACCCTGGATGGCAACATATTTGCCTTAATCTTGTTAGTGCAGCTAATATTTGAATATGACTTTGTTCAAATCCATTTAAATCTATTTGCTCTGATATTTCTTCTTTTGCCCTTAACAAATATGTTAAATATAGTTTCTTTTGTTCTTCATTCATCTCATTATTTAGAACTGTTACAGTTTTATCTGGTAATTCTGTTAAAACTTCTTTTTTAGTTCTTCTTAAAACAAATGGCTCAATAAGTGTTTTTAACTTTTTCATTGAATATTCATCATTTTCTTTAACTATTGGTGTTTCATACACATTTTTAAATTTTCTATAAGTAAATAGATATCCTGGCATTATGAAATCAAAGATTGACCATAGTTCCGCTAAAGAATTTTCTATTGGTGTTCCAGTTAAAGAAAATCTTGTATCTGCATTTATTTTCTTTATACATTTTGCGTTTTGTGTATTACTATTTTTTAAGTATTGTGCTTCATCTGCAATTATAAATCTAAAATTATATTCTTTTTCTTCATATAATTCTATATCTCTTTTTAATAAATCATAAGATGTTATTACTAAATCATAATTTTCTATATCTTTGATTCTACTTTTCCTTTCTTGAAGGCTTCCTCTTATTACTAAAGTCTTTAGATTACTTGCAAATTTATTTGCTTCATTTTGCCAATTTAATGTAAGTGAGCTTGGTGACACTACTAAACTTGCTCTTTTATTTTCTTTTACATTTTCTACATAGTCTAAAACAACTGATAATATTTGAATTGTTTTTCCGAAGTCCCATATCATCTGCTAAAATTCCACCAAAATGATAGTAATCTAATGTTTTTAGCCATTTAAAACCTGTTTTTTGATAATATCTTAAAGTTTTATCAAGTTTTTCTGGTAATTTTATATCTCCTTCTAATTGTTCTTTGTTTAAGTCTGAAACTATTTTTTTATATTCGTCATTTTTTATAATTTCTGTTCCTTTTATTCCTTTAAGTAATCTATCTAAATACAAAGTTCTACTTACTGGAAGTTTAATTTCTCCTTCTTCTAAATCTTTAAAATCTACTCCCATACCAGTAGCTAATTTATCTAAAAATTCTATTTCTTTATTATCTTCTAAATTTATAAAACTACCATCTTTTAGTCTATGATATTTCTTTTTTAATGAATATTTATCAAGTATATCTTTTAATTCTTTAGAGTCTATATCTATTTTACTTAAGTCAATTGATAATAAATCATTTTCAACTTTAACTCCTAGTCCTGCCATTTTAGGCATTCTTATTTGTTTTGTCTTAAAATTATCTGTTACCATTACATCAAATTTTTGCATATATATATTTATATCTTCAGTTAAAAATTCATATATTTTATCATCATTAGGTAAAATAAATCTTAAATTTTTAACATCTAACATAAATCCACTTTGTCTAAAAAGATTTAATGATTTTGTCTCTTTAATCATATTTCTTGGAAAATCGGTTTTTTGTTTTTCATCTAACGGATTTATCTTGTTTTCTCCATATATAAATTCTACATCTGCAATTAGATAATTGTTTTTATCAAAGTCCAGATACACTTTTACTTCTAATGGCTTTGGTTTATATTTTTCTATTTCTTCTTCTGATATATTTTCTAGTTTTATTCCATTTTTAAGTTTTGGCATAATTATTGAAAAGAATTCTGGTATTTCTTTTACACTACATTCTACTTCTGTTAAATAATTTTGCTTAAATAGTTCTAATAATCTTAATGAAGAGTTTTCAAACTCTTTTGTTATGCGATATAGTTTCTTATCATCTAAAATATATTTGTACTCTTTTCCTTTAATAATTGTTATTTCATATATCTCTGTATTTGGAAATATAACAAAAGTTTCATCTGGTCTTTTTCTTAGTATAAATTCTATTTTTGGTTGTTCTTCTGTAAATTCAATAATCTCTTTATGATAATCTTTTTGAATTGATACATTTTTTCCTTTCAGTATTTCAAACAAATCATCAATTCCGCTATTTCCTAGTATTATGCTTGTTTCACTCAAAGCTTTTCCATAATATCTATAATTACTATTTGAGTTTGAATTTGCATATTTTATAATTTCTGCATATTTTAATATAAATTGCAATAACCCTTGACTATCTTGGTCAAAAACATCTGGTGTGTGAACAAATTGCAACTTTTCACCATATTTGTAAAATTCTTTATCTATCATTCTTGTATAAAATTCTGCTAGATTCTTAATTTTATACATTCTCTTGTTCCCGATTTTAAATTCTACTCTCATATCTCCTGAGAATTTGTCATAATATATCTCTGGTTCAATTTTTATTGTCCCTTTATTTTTTAATTTTTCTTCTTCTACTTCTGATAATCCTTCTAATTCTTCGTTATAAAAAGTGTTTACAATTTGTTTGAAATTTCTATATTTTACTTTTTCACTTTTTAGCTCATTTTCTTCTTCATTATCCCCAAATTCTTCTTTATATTGTGGATTATTATTTAATTCCAACACAGTAGCTAATGTATGTTTACAAACTCCATAATGTTTATAATAATCTTCACATGTACAAGATATATCTTCTATATAACCATTTTTTACTTCTATATATGTTCTATATGGGCTTGTTCCTATAACAATAGCACTTACTTCAAAGTTTTTATTATCTATATATTCTACTTTTTTTATTCTTACTTTATTTGATTTTTGATAGTTTTTTGCTTTTTCATATCTTGCATTACCTGCATCTTTACTTAAGTCTTCTATAATTAGATTATTTACAACCATAGCCATCCCTCACCTGGCTAAATATTATATCGTACTTTCATGGAAAAAGCAAGGTCGTTGAATTACAAGTATGAGTTTTTTTGACTGGGGAATTCCCTAGATTTCAATATTTTTAAGCTCCAA
>OCPV01002023.1_pt1 | contig 9733 bp, 10 predicted proteins | sample 1538511 | NCBI WGS metagenome assembly OCPV01 (sample SAMN04571704, study PRJEB22368) | human gut metagenome | biome: human gut; material: stool | host: Homo sapiens | place: Luxembourg | collected 2012-08-30 | reverse complement strand
CAAAAAGTATCTCAAAACCACTTGACAGAAGGGAGGTCTGGTCAATGAAGTGGGAAATGCCCTTTATAAGAACGGGTACCGGATGAAGATATTTAATACCATCAACTTTTCAAAATCAATGCGCTATAACCCTTTCGCCTATCTCCATTCTGAGAAGGATATTCTGAAACTGGTGACAACGCTGATCGCCAATACAAAAGGGGAGAGCAAAGGCGGGGATGATTTCTGGCTCAAAGCGGAGACGCTGCTTTATACCGCATTGATTGGATATATTCATTATGAAGCACCGGAAGAGGAGCAGAATTTCTCAACATTGCTTGAAATGATCAATGCAATGGAAGTCCGTGAGGATGATGAGGAATTCAAGAATCCGGTGGATATGATGTTTGATGAACTGGCAGAACAGAATCCGGATCACTTTGCTGTAAGACAGTATGCCAAGTACAAGCTGGCAGCAGGTGTAGTAAGTTTGAAGAGACTTCTTAATCAATCAATTTTAAAGAGTTGGAGCTCCAAAATGATTAAAAAGTCTCTTGAGGCTTATTTTTTTACCTTAAAGAACAAAATTGTATTTTGTAAAAAACAATTTTAAAACATGTCCGTATTTTGTTTCGTCAGTACAGAGATTGTGTAAGGAACTTTAAAAAGATGACACGAAATCAAAAAAATGTAGTAAGGGGGCTGTAAAAAGACCTCTGAGCATTTCGTTTAGTGTAAAGAACTTTTTTACTTCTTACACGAACTTTGAAAACGAAACAGCCTGCCCATAGTGATACCAGAACTGAATAGGCATTCAGCGTGTCTTTTCTGGTTAATACGTCCCGGAAACATCAGCACCCGGTACAGGAACGGATATGGGATGAGAACAGGAATTTAATAAACAAAGGAAGGAGGACATCTGACTATGACAGAGAAACAAGGATTCATGACAGCGTTGTATGAACGTCTTAGTCGTGATGATGAATTAAACGGAGAATCCAACAGTATTTCGAATCAGAAGAAACTGCTGGAACAATATGCAAAAGAACATGGATTTACCAATCTTGTTCATTTTACTGATGATGGTATCTCCGGTACAAGATTTGATCGTCCAGGCTTTCTTGCCATGATGAAAGAAGTTGAGTCAGGGAAAGTCGGAACGATCCTGATTAAAGATATGAGCCGAATGGGAAGAGATTATCTGAAAGTCGGACAATATATGGAGTTGCTGCGACAGAAAAATGTCCGCCTGATTGCAGTCAACGAGAATGTAGACAGCTTCCGGGAGGACGATGATTTTACTCCATTCCGAAATATCATGAATGAATGGTATGCAAGGGATACCAGTAAAAAGATAAAATCCACTTTCAAGGCGAAAGGGAAATCCGGCAAGCATGTGGCAAGTACAACACCGTATGGGTATCTGAAAGACAAGGATGATCCGAATGTATGGATCGTTGATGAAGAAGCAGCTGTAGTTGTACGGAGAATCTTTCACATGACAATGGATGGATACGGACCATATCAGATTGCCAGGGCACTGAAAGAGGATAAGGTTGAGATACCAGCGGTTCATATGGCAAAGAAAGATGCCGGATTATGGAAAGGCAGAGTAGAAGAAATCAAAGATCCTTATGGCTGGGGCTCTTCTACTGTTGCCGGTATTCTAAAGAAAAGAGAGTATCTTGGTCATACAGTGAACTTCAAGACCAGAAAGCATTTCAAGGATAAGAAAAGCCATTATGTATCTGAGGATAACTGGACGGTGTTTGAGAACACGCAGGAAGCAATCATAGATCAGGAAACTTTTGACAATGTGCAGAGAATCCGAAGCAATGTGAGAAGGTATCCAGATGGATGGGGAGAAGCCCACCCACTGACAGGTCTGATGTATTGTGCAGACTGTGGTTCCAAAATGTATGTTCATCGGGTAAATAATGGCAAGCGAGTTCCACAATATACCTGTTCTGCATATTCTAAAGTTCCGGTTGGAACACTCTGCCAGACACAGCACAGAATTAATGCCGATGTGATTATGGAGCTGATTAAGGAACTTTTAAAGGCTGTTGCGGAGTATTCACAGTTGAATCGTGAAGAATTTTTGGAGACAGTAAAAAAAGCACAGACTTCACAGCAGTCCAGTGAGATCATAAGATTGAAAAGCAGATTAGCAGAAGCAAAAAAGCGTGTGCAGGAACTGGAAAAACTGATCTGCAGAATCTATGAGGACAATATTCTTGGCAAGCTGCCAGATGAACGTTATGCGATTCTTGACGGACAATATTCTAAAGAACAGAAAGATTTGTCGGCAGAAATTGCAGATATGGAAGCTGAATTATCAGGTTATGAAGAAGGTCGCAGATCAGCGGAGAAGTTTATTGCTCTGGTTGATAAATACCAAAACTTTGATGAATTGACCACTTACATGCTGAACGAATTTGTTGAAAAGATTGTGGTTCATGAGCGTGACCGAAAAGGAAGCATTGAGACAACTCAGGAAGTGGAAATCTATTTTAATTTCATTGGAAAATATTTACCGCCACATTTCGGTGAGGTGGAAATGACGTCAGAGGAAATTGAAGAAATGAAGAAGCGGGAAGCCAGAAAAGACAGGCTTCATCAGAATTACCTGAAAAGAAAAGCAAGTGGCAAGCAGCAAGAATACTATGAACGGACAAAAGCAAAAAAGAAAGCTGAAATGGATGCAAAAAAAGAGGAAATCCGTCAGGAAGATATTGCAAAGGGTGTGTTCGTTCCGGTATCACTGCTTCCACCTGCAGAACCGAAAAAAGGAGTTGCATCAGCATGAGTAAATTAGAAAGAATCGTTCACGATGACAGCAATGGTCTGGATTATATCCTTGTCGGGGAAATCTATCTGCCACTGATCGCTGTGTCGGAAGAAAAGCGTGATATTGGCTTTTATGGAAGCCTTCACAGAAACTATCTGAAAGACTACAAAGGTGGCTTATATTCCTATCTGACATTGACTGGGGAACTCTGGACTTACCTTGCAGACTTAAATGAGCAGTGCGTAGAATACAGAGATTTTCTCATGAATCAGATCATGGAACAGGAAGGTATTACAGAGGAATTGAAAAGCAGAGATCAAATGGAATGGGTTCGCCGGGCAAACAATGTGAGAAGCCGGGTAGATGAAATCATTTTAAATGAATTGGTGTATGTGTAGGAGGGGCTTATGAGATACCGGATTGAATATGCAGACGGAAGATGCTGTAACTTTGTAAACAGCAGAAAAGATTTGTTGGATTGGCTGAAAGCACTGAAAGATGAAAAAATTGTTGATATCCGAAAAGTGTACAAAAACGGTGTTACAGATTCTGTGATAGACAGCTATCGCAGTTATCTGAAACAGTGAAAGGAATGGGACTCTCAAATACACAGGAAGCATTTGAAAATGTGAATGAGTAAAGGAAATGGCATTAACCGTAAAAAGTTAGTGCCTTTTATTTTGTCTATTATTATATTTCCACAAAATCCGATGCAGAGGATTTTTGAAAAACAGACGGAACGGAGATCATGCCGAAGGGACAGCGGCAGGAATTACGTTTTGTCTGCCGGGAGTACAGAGGACTGGAAGTCCTTTGTGCCTGGATTGCAAAGGGAGGCAGCACCTTGCTGGGGTTAAGGGGCGAAGCCCTTAGCAGGTTAAGGGCGGCAGCCATTGCCCAGTGATATGGCGTTTCGCCATATGATACTGGGTACTATCTGTAACGGCGACAGAGCCTTTAAGCAGCTTCGCTGCAATCCCTTCGGGGAAACAACTTGAAAGAAAGGAGAAATGTGAAATGAAAGGAACAAGGCATAATGGCAGATCTGGGAAAAATGGAGTTTACAATCCGCTTCATAATGATCGGAGATTTAATCCGGAACACAGTGAGCATATCGACAATGAAAGAGTCCGGCAAAATATTTACTGGGATTGCTATCAGGGATATACCACAATGGAAGATCAGGGAAAAGAGAATAATTTTTCTTTTGAACAAATTGAGCTGGCATTCTATGAAGAGCATTATGGAAATTACGTTATGAAGCAAAATGAGAGACATGTGAAAGCCAGACACCCAGACAGATGCAAAGAAGTGGAAGATGTTTGGAAAAACAAAAAGACCTGTCCGGAAGAAAGTATCTATCAGCTTGGAACAATAGATGAACATGCTTCTGTGGAAACCCTGATTTTAGTATTTGACGAGTTTAAGAAAGAGTTCGATAAGCGGTTTGGCTCTAACGTGCATATTATTGATTGGTCGCTACACATGGACGAAGCAACACCTCATATTCATGAGCGTCATGTTTTCGATGCTACAAACCGATATGGAGAAATTGAGCCGAAACAGGAAACAGCATTGGAAGAACTTGGATTTGAACTTCCAGATCCAGAAAAGAAGAGATCAAAGACAAATAACCGCAAGGTTGTTTTTGATTCTGCCTGCCGGACAATGTTTTTAGATATCTGTAAACGTCACGGACTGGAACTTGATGAAGAACCATCGTATGGTGGAAGAAAGTATTTGGAAAAACAAGATTATATCCGTATGAAGCAGAAAGAAGAAATTGCGAATCAACAGGAAACAATTCTTATGCAGATTGATAAGGTGAACGAGAATCGTCTGGAGCTTGCAAAACAGTCAAGGTATGTGCGTGCAAATGAAGAAATTATTCAGTCACAGGAAGAAAAAATAAAACAGCAGGATACAGAATTTGCAAATAATTCAGACCGTATATTCAAGCAGGGTGATCTAATTGAAGAACAGAGAGAGGAACTGAAACAGCTTACCGTCCGTATTGAAGATGTGGAAACCTTGCTTGATGAAGTATCCAGTGAAGCTTATGACAAGGCAGTGGAGAAAGTAGCAAAAGAAGCAATGCTGGCTACCAGAAGAGATGATATCCGTTTGGCAGAAGATTCTAAAAAGTGGATTCAGGATCCGAAACACAAGGCTTCCAAAAGAGAAAAGGATTATGCAATAAAAAGACTGGACGGGCTGATAAGAAAAATAGAAACTGCAATGGAAAAAGTGGTCATACGGATTACTAAACAGTTAAAACAGCCAGAGAAGAAAAAAGCTGTTGTAGAAGAAATCAAAAAAGAAGTGAAGCCATCTATCAGGGAAAGACTTGCACAGAATGTAGCAAAGATTCAAAGAGAAGAGGCAGAGAGAAAACAACTGAATAAAGGAAAATCGTGTTCTAGTGATCTGGAACTATAAGGGCATTTTGTTGATTCCGTAAGGACAGGACAAAGTGCCTTTTTGTTTTTGAGTAAAAAGTGATTCCCGGATTTGGGAAGCAGTTATAAGAAAGCGAGGAAATGAATTGGGATTATTTGATGAAGTAAAACAGAACGTGACTGTCCGGCAGGCTGTTGAATTGTATGGATTGAAGCCCAACAGGAGCGGACTGATCCGTTGTATTTTTCATAATGACAAATCACCCAGTATGAAAGTTGACCGGAGGTATTACTGCTTCGGGTGTGGCTGTACGGGAGATGCGATTGATTTTACAGCACAACTGTTTGGCATTGGACTGAAAGATGCTGCTATGAAGCTGGCAGATGATTTTAGGATTCTTTATTCCGGCAAGGACAGGGAATCACTGCAGAACAAGAGACGTGTTCCAATAAAAAAGCCGAAGCCGACACCGGAAGAACTCTGGCAGAAAAAATATCTAAGATGCCTGAGAGCATATCTGAATTACCGTAGCCTGCTTCTGGAATGGAAAGAGCAGTATGCACCAAAAACATGGACAGAAGAATGGAATGAAAAGTTTATGATTTCTCTCAGTGAACTGACGGTTGTTGAGTATTATCTGGATATTTTGCTCTTCGGGGATAGGGCAGATAAGGAAGTCCTTGTCAAAGAAAAATGGAAGGAGATGGAGAAGATTGAGCAATGCGAAAGAGAAGATAAAGGAGATTGCTACAAAAGAACAGAAAGATGCCATGAAAGAAATGCTCCGGATGGCAGATAAAAGTAAAGTCGATGAAGTGAAACAGATGCTGGAATATACACAAAAGGGAACTGCGAAAGCAACGGTAGGAAATTATATGGTCGTGCTGAGAAATGATCCGCTTGTGCGTGAGAGCATGAAGTACAACAAGCTGACAGGCAGGATTGATATTGTGAAAAAACTCTGGTGGAATGAGGAAATCTGCAAACTGGACGATGATGGCAGGACTTATTTTTATTATTTCTTTGAACGGTATTACAAGCTCACAAGTGAAAAATGTATGGATAAGGCACTCCGCATAGAAGCCAACAGCCGAGCATACCACCCAATCTGTGAGTATCTGGAACAACTGGAATGGGACGGACAGGAGCGAATCCGTTATGTACTGCAACGGTATATGGGAGCTGATGCTTCGGATTTTGTCTATGAGGTTGTGAAACATTTCCTGATGGAAGCGTTGAGCAGAATCTACCGTCCGGGTTGTAAGGCAGATGAAATGCTCTGTTTGGTAGGTCAGCAGGGAGCCGGGAAATCCACATTCTTCCGTTTCCTTGCACTGAATGATGACTGGTTTTCTGATGACCTGAAACAGTTGAACGACAGTAAGATATATGAGCATCTCCGGGGACACTGGATCATGGAAATGTCAGAGATGATTGCAGCAATCAGCGCGAAAAGCAATGAAGAGATCAAATCATTCCTGACCAGGCAGAAAGACACTTACCGGAATCCCTATGATAAATATGAGGAAGATCGGAAGCGTCAGTGTATCTTTGCCGGGTCAACGAACACAAGGCAGTTTATTCCCTTTGACCGTACCGGGGCAAGACGGTTCCTGCCGATTGCCATAGACAGCAGCAAGGCAGAGAAGCATATCCTTGATGATGAAAAAGAAGCCAGAGCCTATTTTGACCAGCTATGGGCAGAAGCAATGGAAATCTACTGGTCAACGGAGAATAAGAGCAGTCTGTTGAAATTCTCAAAAGAAATGGAACAGAAGATCAGTGAATACCGGAAACAGTTCACACAGGAAGATACGATGGCAGGAATGATTCAGGGCTGGCTAGATGCCTACAAGGGAACTCATGTATGCTCCGTCCAGATTTGGAAAGAAGCCTTTGACCATTTTGAACGGGAGCCGAAAAAATTCGAGACAAATGAGATCTGTTCCATTATGGATACACAGATCACCGGCTGGAAGAGGGATGGAATCCACAGATTTTCAAAGGAAGGATATGGCAGACAGAGAAGCTGGGTCAGGGAAGGAACAGAAGAGGGTGGCAACGAACCGGACAAAGACGGATTTACGAAGCTGACGAAGGCAGAACAGTTGGAGCTGCCATTTGACCTGCCCGACAGAGAGAAAGGCTGATTTTGATATCGGAAGGCTACAAATCTTCTGTAAATTTATCGCTTGTTGACAGATTTGTTGACACCTAAAACCCTTATATTTACTGGCGTTTCAGCTTTTTTTACAGGTGTCAACAAGAACATTCAAAAAACTTTCCAGTAGTATTTTGGAAAATAAAAAAAACAACCAGTAAAAAGTTTCAAACCCCATGTTGACACTTATGTTGTCAGTGTACAGATAAACTTCCGGCAGGGACAAAGACAATCCTCTCTCTGTCGGGCACAGGAAAGAAAGGAAAAAATGATTATGGAAAAAATGATGAATACAAAAACAGAGGGGAACACATTTACAAAGAAAATCGGGCAGACAGTCTATGTTGTCCGTTATCATTTCAATGAAGATGCAAAGGAAACAATGCAGGAGAAGATTAACCGGATGCTGGTTACAGAAGCAAGCCGAATGGCAGTTTATTAAAATTAGGTGGATGTAAATGAAGAAAAAATATGATATCATGTGAGTAACAAATCTGAAATTATAAAGGAGGTTTAATCGAAATACTATGAAGAAAAAAATATGCATTATTATTTTATCTATCGTTATTGTATGTTCTTTGTTATCAGGATGTGGTGATAAGCATACAGCAATAATAATGAAAAATGCAAAAGATTTTACTCTTACACAAGAAATATCAGAGAGTTTCAAGCAAGAAAACTATGGAATACAATCATACGCATTTTTAAAATATATTCAAGAGAACTTGCCAGGACGAATTGCGGGTACAGAAAAGGAAAAGGAAATGGCTTCGTTTATATCTGCTATTTTGTTAAATGGTGGATATTCAGAAAAGGATATAAAATTAAATTCTTTTGATATTGAGGAAGGTGTTCCTATGATGGACACATCTGGAGAAAATATTTTTGATGGTGGTGAAGATAGCCAATCAAGTCAAAATATTGAAGTAATCAAAGAAGGGCAATCGAAAAAAACTATTATTGTTGGAGCTCATTATGATAGTGCAGGAACACATGGCGTAGATGATAACGGCTCAGGTGTAGCTGTTGCATTAGAAAGTGCATTGCGAATGATAGATGTCGAAACACCATATACGATTAAATATGTATTTTTTGGTGCAGAAGAGACAGGAATGCATGGTTCAAAAGAATATGTTAATTCTCTTACAAAGAAAGAAAAAGACAATATTGTGCTAATGATAAATATAGATAGTATTCTTGCAGGAGATAATCTTTATTTGTATGGAGGACGCATAAATGATAAAGGTGTTGTTAAAGATGTAGAAGCTGTAAATAAGGCATTTGAAATTGCAAAAAAGGCAAATTTACCAATGCAATTAACACCAAAAGGAAATGTTGATTATCCATATCCAACAGGGCAAAAGAGAAGTGACCATGCTCCATTTAGTGATATAGGAATTCCTTATATTTATTTTGAAGCAAATAATTGGCTCAATGGTTTACCAGTAGAAACAGAAAATCATGGATTGATTATGCATTCCGATAAGGATGATTTGTCTTTTATAGAAAACGAATATGGAAACCGTGCAAAAGATACAATGGCTAATTATTCTCACTTACTTCATTTAGTATTACAAGAAAACAATTGGGAATAAGAAAGGAAGAGAATTACAGCTTGTAGCATTCAAAATTTAATATGAAATGTGAGATAGAGCGTATGGAAATAATCTATACGTTCTATTTTTTTTGCCTTTTTGAAAAAAGTGATTAAAAAAACTATTGACATTTTGTTACTGGAAAGACGGCCAAGTCCATTCTGGTAAGCTGTGGTGCAAGACTGGCACCGTTTGATATCAAGGAACTCAGAGACCTGACTGCTTATGATGAACTGGAGCTTGATACTCTGGGAGATGAGAAGACGGCCCTGTTCCTGATCATGTCAGATACAGATGGAACCTTTAACTTCCTGATTTCCATGATCTATACACAGATGTTTAATCTTCTGTGTGAGAAAGCGGATGATGTGTATGGTGGAAGATTACCGGTACATGTAAGATGTCTGATCGACGAGGCGGCGAATATCGGCCAGATACCTAATCTGGAGAAGCTGGTTGCAACAATCCGAAGCCGAGAAATATCGGCATGCCTGGTATTGCAGGCCAAGTCGCAGCTGAAAGCGATTTATAAGGATAACGCTGATACGATCATCGGCAACATGGATTCACAGATTTTTCTTGGTGGTACGGAACAGACCACTTTGAAGGATCTGAATGCGATTCTGGGAAAAGAGACAATCGATATGTATAATACAGGTCAGTCTAAAGGATCACAGGAAAGCTACAACATGAATTACCAGAAACTTGGTAAGGATCTTATGACAATGGATGAACTGGCGGTCATGGACGGCTCAAAATGTATTGTGCAGGTCCGTGGTGTAAGACCTTTCTTATCCGATAAATATG
>OCPV01002018.1_pt1 | contig 9751 bp, 9 predicted proteins | sample 1538511 | NCBI WGS metagenome assembly OCPV01 (sample SAMN04571704, study PRJEB22368) | human gut metagenome | biome: human gut; material: stool | host: Homo sapiens | place: Luxembourg | collected 2012-08-30 | reverse complement strand
GCACGGAACAATCCGTAGGTATCAAAGTCGGGGGCTTTTGACCCCGACATCATAAAATAATAGGAGGTATACAAATATGTGGGCTTATGAAAGTGTTTTTTATCAGATATATCCTCTGGGATTGTGCGATGCACCTTATGATAATGATGGTGTCCTTACACATCGTATCCTTAAGGTCAATGACTGGATTCCCCATATTAAAAAGCTGGGTGCCAATGCAATATATTTCTCACCTGTATTTGAATCTGATACGCACGGATATAATACCCGTGACTATACAACAATAGATAAAAGACTTGGAACCAATGAAGATTTTGCCAACGTATGCTCTAATCTGCACAAGGAAGGAATCAAGGTTGTTCTTGATGGTGTATTTAACCACGTAGGCCGTGGCTTCTGGGCTTTTCAGGACGTTCTTAAAAACCGTGAGAATTCTGCTTATGTTAACTGGTTTGCAAGAATAGACTTTAATGGCAACTCAAACTATAATGACGGTCTGTGGTATGAAGGCTGGGAGGGCTGCTATGACCTCGTAAAGCTCAATCTATATAATGAGGATGTTATACAGCATATTTTTTCAGCCATAAAAGGATGGGTAGATGAATTCGATATAGATGGCTTAAGACTTGATGTGGCTTATTGCCTGAATCATGACTTTTTAAGAAGACTCCGCTCCTTCTGCGATTCGCTAAAGCCTGATTTCTTTCTTCTTGGTGAAACTCTTCATGGTGACTATAACCAGATTATGAATGATGAAATGTTACATTCTGTAACCAATTACGAATGTTACAAAGGTCTTTATTCAAGCTTTAACTGTATGAATATGTTTGAAATAAACCATTCATTATTACGACAGTTCGGACCAGAAAACTGGACTCTTTATAAGGGAAAGCATCTGCTCTCCTTTGTTGACAATCATGATGTAACAAGAGTTGCCAGTATTCTTAATAACGCTAACCACCTTACTCTCATATACACCCTTGCATTCGGAATGCCTGGTATTCCTTGTGTATACTATGGCAGTGAATGGGGTGCAACAGGAAGAAAAGAGGATGGTGATCCTGCTCTGCGTGTTTCCTTTGATGCGCCTATATGGAATGACCTCACAACATTTATATCAAAGCTGGCTGTCGCGAAGAAGTCGTCAAATGCACTGAATTATGGAAGCTTCTCATCTATCGTGCTCACCAATGAGCAGTGCATCTTCCTACGTCAGTATAATGATGAACGTGTTCTTGTTGCCATCAATGCATCTGAACATCCTTACTTTGCTTCGTTTAATATCGGAACTGATACATGTACTGACCTTATAAGTGGCAGCGAAATTAAGCTTAATAACGGAATGGAACTTCCTGGATACAGTAGTTTTATGCTTCGTCCATTCTCTTAAGCTCCGGAAGTACTGTACAAAGCATTGTAATAAAGCAGATACTTCCTCCTATTACATTTGATACTGGCTCAGCCAGAAATACTCCTGCTGTCCCCATATTAAATGTATATGGCATAATATATGTAAGGGGCACGACTATAATGACTTTTCTTAATAATGAAAAGAATATGGCGTGCTTCTTTTTGTTAAGTGACTTAAATACTGTCTGTCCGATATATTGCAGATCCATAAATATAAATGCTGCAAAATACTGCTTTAATGCAACAATAGCATCACTAAGCAGGCTGCTGTCTGAGCTGAATATGCTTATTAATGCTCCCGGTGCAAATATAATAATGCTCCACATAACAGCCGTATAAGCCAGTGTCATAATACTAAGAACCGCTATTGCTTTTCTAATACGTGTGGGCTTTCCTGCACCATAATTATAACTGATAACTGGCGAAGAGCCTTCATTAATAGCATGAATCGGAGTATCCACAAGCTGTCTTACACTTGATACTATTGTCATTACTGATATATAAATATCTCCTCCTGTTACTGCCAATACATTATTGCAGCATATTGTAACAAGGCTGTTAGTAACCTGCATTATAAATCCCGCTGTGCCAAGACTTATAATATTCTTAGCATAGCCTGCACACTCTGCCAGCTCACTTCTTTTTAGAAATCGCATTCTTAATTCGGATTTATGTGTCAGGAAATATATTGTAAACATCGCTGAAAAGCATTGTGAAATAACTGTTGCTACTGCTGCTCCCTTTACGCCTAAGCCAAAAACAAATATAAATAGTGGATCCAGTATGAAATTAAGAACTGCTCCTATTGCAACTGATATCATACCAGTTGTAGAATATCCCTGTGCATTAATATATGGATTTAGTCCTAAGGCAAGCATAGATGGTATTGTTCCTATAAGATAAATCATCATATATGGATATGCATAAACTATTGTACTATCTGATGCGCCAAACAACATTAGAATTGGTTTTGAAAACAGCATACCGCATGACATCAATATAAATGCACCCGCACAAAGCATTGAAAATGATGTATCCATAATAAGTGCAGCTTCTTTATTTTTCTTTCTTCCCCTATATATCGAAAACAGAGGTGTTCCACCGCTTCCAAACAAGTTAGCAAATGCTGTAATAATAACAATTACCGGGAAGCATATTCCAACTGCACCTATAGCTGTTGTACCGATATGTGGTATACGTGCAATATATATCCTGTCTACTACGTTATACAAAAGATTCAATAACTGTGCTACAAGCATAGGGATTGATGCACTTAAAATATTATCTGTAATTGTTCCATTCTCAAAGTCTATTTTTTTCATTTCTATTACCTGTCCTGCGTATTATACTGCATATTATTATACTGTTTTACATAATATTTTCCTCTATTATACATATTCATCTGGAAATTTCAATTTCTAATAATCTTTTCTGTTAAAGCCTCTTTTTGCTATGTCACAGACACAACGCTGTTCTAACAGCTTATAACTCTTCCTGTTCTAGCTGTAACCCTGTGTGAGATTGATATAACAGTCCTGTTTTCAGATACATTTTTTAATGCCTTTAGTACTTCTCTTTCTGTATCAGCATCAAGATTAGCAGTTATCTCATCTAAAAGCAGAAGCTGTGGATTAGCAGCAGTTGCCCTTGCAATAGACAATAACTGCCATTGTCCATGCGAAAATATTTCCTGTGTGCAGGGTGTATCATATCCCTTATCAAAGCTCATAATTGTATCGTGAAGTCCTGCAAGCCTGGCTGCATTCACAACCTCATCCATAGATATAGCTTCATCATATAATGTAATCTGGTCTTTAACTGTTCCTGGCACCATATGAAAGGTCTGTTCAACATAACCAAATATTCTTCTTTTCATATTATCAGGTATATCACTAGAATCAATTCCATCAATTAGTATCTGTCCCTTTAAAGGCCTGTATAAGCCTAAAAGCAGCTTGAATATTGTGCTCTTTCCCGCACCTGTCCTTCCCTGCAGCGTAACCTGTTCACCCATATCAACATGGAAGCTCTTATCTTTAATTATAATATGGTCAGCTTCATATCCGAAGGTTACATTATTAAACTGGACATATGGTGTGCAGGCTTTTCTAGCTTTTAATTCTTCACTATTATTGATGCTAGCTGTCTGTGTTTCTAACGCAGCATTAATATCTGCACTTATATCAGCATTAAAATCCGCCTTAATATCTGCTTTAATATCAACATTAAAATCTGCCTTAATATCTGCTTTAACATCTTCAAATGCTGGAAGTGCAAAGAATTCATTTATTCTTCTTACACCGGCAATCGCTGACTGTATAGTCTGTATTTCCATACCAAGGCTCTCAACTGGTGCAAATATCTGTGATATGTAGTTAATAACAGCTACCGCCGTGCCTGCCGACATTCCAAAAAGTGTAAGAGCCTTTGCATTGCCCGATGCTGAAAACAACATAACTACCGCTACTACAACTGCATTTAATATAAGAATAACCGGTGAATATATGGCATCGTAAAAGTTGGTCTTTTCCATAGCCTTATAGCTGTCACCTATATATTCATCATATTTTTTCTCCATATACTTTTCCTTGCCAAGATTATGTATTGTACGGATGTTATGTAGTGTTTCCGGTACATGTCCCGAAGCCTTGCTTACTGCACGCCGGTTTCGCAGCTGGGCTTCAAGCATATTCCTCTGCACATATCTTGTAAACCAGAATATAAATGGCAGTAATATAAGCAATAATATTGCAAGCCCTTTATTTCTGAACCATATAACTGCAAGAATACTTATTATCTTACATGTATCCGCAAACATACTGACTATACCTGAGGTAAACAGATTCTCTACAGTATCAACATCACCAACGAATCTTGACACCACAGCTCCCGGCTCCTGCTTACTTAATGATGCGGCTGTCAGTCTGGTAAAATGCTCCATAAGACCACTACGCAGAGCATGCGTTATCTTTTGGCCAAATACAGTAAGAAGCCCTTCCCTTGCAGCCTCCATAAGACCTGTGATCACATTAAATACCATATAAAGAAATATAAGATATAAAGGAACCTGACATCCTGCTGCCAATGTATCTACTATTCTTCCAAGTACAAGCGGTGGATAAAGTGCAGTTATAACTGCACCACATACTGTTGTTATAATACCAAGTGAAAGCCACTTTTTCTTTATTGTAGTGTGCAATATTATTGAGCCTACACTAAGTACTTTGCCGCCATTATCAACATTACTATTATGTTTACTCATGCTTATCCACTACCCTTCTGCTGTTTTCCACTACCTTAGCTGCAGCCAGCCCTTCATTCTCTGTTTCTACAGTTCTGCATTCTTCAACACTTACCGTTTCATACATTTTTCTGTAGCCAGGACATTCCAACATAAGTTCTTTATGTGTTCCAACATTTGCCTTACCGGCATCCAGCCATATAACCTTATCCATCTTCGGAAACATATAGAGACGATGAGATATAAGAATAACGATATTATCTGATGCCATATCTTTAAGCTTCTTATATATCTGTTCCTCTGTATTCCTATCGAGTGCTGAAAATGGATCATCAAGCACAAGCACCAGCTTCTTATGGCAAAGCGTCCTTGCAAGTGCTATTCTTTGCGCCTGTCCACCCGACAGCCTGATTCCTTCACTTCCAATAATGGTATCTGCTCCCTGCTCCATAGCCTCAACCTCTTTATCCATGCATACTGCCCTGAGGTATTCAAAAACATCATAATCATCACCTAACAACACATTATTCCTTACAGAATCGTTAAATAATTCAGGATCATGTCCAAGATAGCTTATTATTCCCGACCTTACATTATCCGCAGCGTTTCTTAGTTCACATCCGTTATACATGATACTTCCCTCATATGGATATTCACACAGAAATGTCCTTCCAAAGGTTGACTTACCACTAGCAACCGGACCTGTAACACCTATGATCTGTCCCGGCTCTGCAGTAAAGGAAATACCATTATATACATTTTTTCCATCTGGATATGTAAAGCTTAAGTTTTGTACCTCAAGCCTTCCTGATGTCTGATTTTTACAATCTGTATCCTTAGCCTGAATAACCATAAGCGGCTTAATACGTTTCCATGAAACCTGTGCCTTATGAACTGCATTAAACAGCTTCGCCGCTTTCGAGGACTTATCAGATAACTTTATAAAGCAGGCCAGGAATGTTGTAAATGCTGCAATATCCCAGGTTCTCCATCCTGTTCCAAGTACATTTCTGCTGCCAAAATATAATATAAATAAAATGCCCATCATTGATATTATTCTATATAATGGTGTAAGAGAAGAATTCCATATATTAGCATAAATAGCTGATTTCTCATACTCAGCCAGATTATCTTCGTACGCATTTTTTCTGTCAGCTTCCCTGCCATAAACTCTGTAGGTTATAGCATTGGATGCTCTGTCGAGTGTTGCATTACTAAGGATACCAGATTGTTTTTTATACGCAGAACCTGTTTTCTGGACTATTACTTTCATCTTTTCAGCAATGATATAAGATATAGGTGGAAATATCATTGCAATAAGTGCCAGCCTTACATCATATACAAGCAACATTCCTGCATATGCAGCCAGCGCAACTCCTGTATCAAATATTTCTGTTGTAAACTTTCTCATGCCTTCAGCACAATCATCTACATCAAGTATGGCCTTTGTCATAATATCACCCATACCTTCACCTTCAAGCTCTGTCCTGCTCTTTAATACAAGTGTTCCATATAATATTTTCTTCATTCTTCTATTAACATTATTGGCGAATCTACGAACATAAAAACGTTTTATATATCTTGATACCTGAACTACTCCAATTGAAATCACATATGCAATAACAAGTATAAGCATATCCTTGTATACAGCATTCTTTGTCAATATATCTATAAGACAGCCTGCCATTTTTCCTTCAAACCATGGTCCAAACAAAAGTCCAAGATTGTATATAAAACCTGACACAGTTATTATAAGCAGTACCTTCCACTCTTCTTTAAAATATGATAGTATTCTGTCGGCTTTAAATGTTTTATGCGCGGTCACATTTTTGTTATCTGAAGGATTTACTCCATTATTTCTTAATTTAAAATCCAATCTCATCTGGTGCCACAGAACATTTCCATGAGTGGATTTATCTGTTATCCCCTCATCAACGAATCCAAACTTGGAATAATATGGAACAAGGCTTTCTTTACATGTTAATACAAGCCCTTTCCGGTTCTGTTTTCTGGCATCTAAGATGGCCTTCTTAATCAGCTCTTTCGCATATCCACATCTGCGATATTCAGGAAGAGTATTTACACCAAAAATCATCTGCCATGCACCATTCTCATTATGCATTGATGCATTTTCATACATCTCATCTGTAAGATTGGCCTCATCCGTAACAAAACCATCTACAAACGCAATGAGTTTATCATCATCAAACATAAGCCAGAAATGATTTCCATAATATTTTATTCTCTGCTCAAATTCTTCTTTAGTTGCTGCCTCTAAAACAGGAAAACACTCGGATTCAACCGATGCAATATCGTCTAAATCAGCCATTGTTGCATATCTTATATTCACAACCATTCCTTCTTTACTATGATTTTTTCATTATAGCTTCCTATAAGACAGATAATGCACATTATATGCGTATTTCTAATACTTTCTACTCTATCACATACTCATACATTCTAAACTGCCTGTTTCCAACTACCTCATAAAATATGTTTTCAGTACTTACATATTTAAAGCCAGCTCTGATATATAACTTGTCGGCTAGTGTGTTCTTATCTATTACATCAAGATGAATGGCTTCAATGTTTTCTAACTTAGCATATGATATTAAGTTTTTTACAAATTGAGTAGCAAGACCCATACCGCGGCACTCATATCGCACTGCAAGAGCATGGATTATCCATACATTATTATCTCTTTCCTTTACTTTCCATGCTACCTTTTCATACTCTTTATTAGAATTACTGTTAACTATGGCACACGCCTTAATTATCCCTTCATCCCTTAATACGAATAACTCTTTCTGAACAATACTTGCCATTATAAAATCTGCTGAAGGATGTACACCCTTTTTCCAGTCAGGAAAAGAAGGTTCTTCTTTGCTTTTATCTATTAAATCCCAGTAGAGATTTTCTATCTCATTAAAATCCTCCAGGCATGCTAATTCAAAATTCATATATCTGTCTCCTAATTTTTATTTAACTCCAGCTCTTCCAGACATCTGGCTGATATCCAAGTGTAGACGCTTTTCCATTTCTTACAACAGGAGTTTTAATAACTGAAGGATTTTCCAGTACCTTTTCAAGTTTATCTTCATCAGCTGTGTATTTTATAAGTGCAAGCAGATCCTTATCTTTTCCATCCCAGTTAATCATTCCCTGTAAACCGCCATTAACCTGAGCCACAGAATTAAACTCTCCCTTGCTCATTCCTTTTTCCTTCATATCTATAAACTGGTACTTGATGCCTCTTTCCTTAAAGAAACGCTCTGCCTTCTTTGTATCATTGCATTTCTTAGTTCCAAATATCTGTATATTCACAACAGTTTCCTCCAAAATTTATTAATCTTTTCCTGCATTTTCCTATAGCAGCTTTTCCACTAGTCTCTCAAAAGAGACTTCAAAGTTATAATCATCCTTATCACTTCTTTTTCTTGGACCTTTCATGTGGTTTTTACTGCTTGCCCGCCTTGCCTTCTTACTTATATGTCTCTCCATTAACATAAGATCAATATTTTCATTTGTATACCATTTCCCGGACTGATGAATGGCATATGCCCCCTTACTTAATGCCATGGCAGCAACACCATAATCCTGTGTTACTACCAGATCACTCATCTTACAAAGGCTTATTAACTTAAAATCAACCGCATCAGCTCCGGCACCCACATATACCACTTCTGAATATTCTGATGTAAGATAATGATTAGTATCACACAAAAGCGTTACGGCAATATTATGACTCTTAGCTATTCTTTCAACTATCCCAATCACAGGGCATGCGTCAGCATCTACATATATATGCATACTCTTATCTCTTTCATTTACAATCAATTGTTATATACATTTAGGAACTGTCTCTATTTCATTCCCACAGATAACTTATACCAACGTTTTATGTATGGATCATCAAAAAGCTCAAGGTCGTTTTCTGTAAGTCTCACGAAAAGCCCTGTAAGCCCGTCATACTCATTAATGTCTCCTGCAGGATACAGTTTCCAGTTTAGCTGCTCTATTGTCCAGTTACTCTTAACTGAATTGTGAAGCATAGACGTTGTCGCATAATTAGACGGGGTATCCTCTCCTCCAATGGCAATAGGAATGATGTGGTCAATTGTTGGGACCAGCTCCCAGTAGGCACTGTGACATTCTTCCATCTTCCAATGGCTCTGATATGGAAATGCATCCGGCATGTAATATGATAACACCTTTAACAATCCCGGATTAACAAGCTTTTCCCCGGTATATCTGTCTATAAAGCCGTCTCTTACAAACTGCTCATACTTTTCCTTATCTGTATAGCTTCTTCCCTCCGGTTTTAACTTCTTAAATGGAAATCCCTTATTTATTACATTCTTTGCCGATTCGATATTACCTGTGAGAATACCCTCTGCACTTTGTTTGATTGTTGTAATCTTATCCATAAAAACGCAACTGCTTTCCTTTATCAGTTTTATAAACAGGAAGTTACCGAGTTATGCTTTCAATTATTTCTTTTGCAACACTATCAATGCTCATGTTAGACGTATCTATTATGCTTGCATCATAATAGTGATTACTTAAATACTGTGTTGCCTCTGGCATATAGGTTACTGCCAAATCGATGTCTCGATTTTCTTGGTTATTTATGCGTTGATGTAGGATTTCCGTCTTGGCCGTTAATATAAAATGGTGACTCTCAATATTTGCGAAGCCATCTATAAGTTTCTGATTGCAATAATCATTAATCAATGCAACTGGAATGACTAAACAGTTGCAACCTCCTTCTTGTATTATTTCTGTTATTTCATCAACGAGAGCATCAACCAAATATTTTTTAGCTTCTGGATATCTTTTCCCAAAACGATCAGAATCTGAAGTTGGCTTATATATTTCTTGCAATGCATCGAATTCAAGCAGATGTGCCTGTGGTATTTTCTTAACAATCGCAGCAGCAACAGCAGACTTTCCAATTCCAAAAGTACCATCTATCCAAATGATCTTCATATTCTTCTCCTGTAAATTCCGATTTTCTTAATTCTACAGTCGAGTAGACTAAGACATCTCAATCTTAGCCCCTCACAGATCCGTACGTGCGGCTTTCCCGCATACGGCTCC
>OCPV01002015.1_pt1 | contig 9760 bp, 8 predicted proteins | sample 1538511 | NCBI WGS metagenome assembly OCPV01 (sample SAMN04571704, study PRJEB22368) | human gut metagenome | biome: human gut; material: stool | host: Homo sapiens | place: Luxembourg | collected 2012-08-30 | reverse complement strand
GGCTTGACCATAAAGCAGTTGGGAGTGTACGATGCTTCGAGGTATTTTTCGTTAACATCGGGTTGGGGTTCCGGCTCGGGTTCCGGCTCCGGTTGGGGATCGGGATATTCGTTGGGATTGTCGTCGTTGTGGTAAGAGCATGACGAGCTACATATCACGCTAGCAAGAAGTAACAATGTGAAAAATAAAAACGTTTTTTTCATAGTCATGCATCTTTTACACAGCGTATTGATTGTCCGTCGCTGCGGCAACTGACGTCGGATTTGATGATCGGTCGTTTTTCCGAAGGTGAGATGTAGATGGAGAGTTCATAGGCATTGCCAATACCGGTCGGTGGAGTTCCCGACCAGATACTGGCTCCGAATCCTGAGTTTTTCAGACAGCCACCGCCTGCCCGATAGCGGAATCCGGCATAGGGGAATACTCCCAGTGCCGAGTAGTCGGTTGTGGCGTTTTCGAGCCCGTTCCAGATGAACTTGTCATTCTTGTTCGCTGGGACTCGCCACCCCTCGGGGCAGGGATCGAATGGCGTTTTGCCCCGTGTGCCGCACCACAGCGTGTCGCATTTTTTGATTTCTGCGGGTTTACTGCTGCAATACCAATCGCTGTACCCTTCGGCGCCGAGCAGAACGGTCATCGGTTCAAGAATGGATTTGGCGAGCCCCGTCCGCGTGAGATCCGTATCCGTCTTAACGGAGCGGATACCCGTACCTCCAGTGACACTTCCTTCGGTAAGCAACGTTCCCGAAGTGTCGTAGATCGGTTTGCTTTCGAAATAGTTGTAATCGGTACTGTTGGAACGGCGAAAGTCGTGGTCTCCGGGGAAAGGATCCTTGCGCCCCCATTGGTACATCAGTCCGCAAGCGGCCAATGAGTCAGCGGCAGTATTTTCTATGATCGCCTTGTCGATCGTGGCTCCGAGGTTGCGATCCATAAAAGTATAATCTACAACTCCGTCGCCGTTATTGTCCCATGTGTAGATTTTGCCGTAAGCTACCAATTCCGCATCCGGATCGTAGCGTGTCACCCAAACATGCCAGCTCCAGCGGATTGCACCGCCGATGCGGATGCCGATTACTGCATTGCCCACCTTGTCGGCCGTCGATACGGCGATGGAACCCTCTTCGGCTTGTTGTCCAGGAATCAGTCCGACGTTCGTGATCAAACCCGGCAGATCCTGCCAAAGCAGAACCGGTTCGGGTGTCAGTCCCATGAGATCAGTTTCACCCAGCCATTCGGCGTAGAGGTTCCACATGGCAAAGGCTTTCAGTATCGGGATGTCGACCGACTGTCCCGGCTTGACCATAAAACAGTTAGAGGTATACGCAGCTTCGAGGTATTTTTGGTTAATGTCGGGTCCGGGCTCCGGTTCGGGTTCCGGCTCCGGTTGGGGATCGGGGTATTCGTTGGGGTTGTCGTCGTTGTGGTAGGAGCAGGCGACATTCCCGACGCTCAGCGTCAGCAGCAACGCAGGCAGCAACAGCAGTTTTTTCATTTTCATAGTGTGAAATCTCTATTTTATTGGTGTTGGTCGGGCCGCACGTAGATATGCATGTCGCGGGCCATGAAAATTTCAGTGGAGGTCTCGCCGATCCAGCCGCAGTACTGGTTTAGGGCGGTGTAGACGCGGATAAAGTCGACCCCCGGCAGGTGCACCGGTTCGCGGGTCTCGGGATCCACGGCCCATCCGATGTCGAAGCCGTTGTAATAGTTGCCGTTTTCGTCCTTGGCCTCGTTGGGATAGTTGTCTGCATAGGCGCCGTATTTGAACATGTATTGCAGGTAATAGGAGCCGTTGCCTGAGACATCCACGGCGTTCTTGGGCAGCAGCGTGCCTCGGAACGTCATTTCGTCGGCGTCGATCCACTTAGGATAGTAGTCCTGGTCGTGGAACTTGTTTTTGTAGACATAGTCGGTTTGTCCTCGATTATCCTCCCATTTGATGTAGGTCATATCGGTCAGGGCGCTGTCGTTTCCTTCGCCGGGCGTCGGGACATGGTCGGGGGCGGGACGATGATAGGTGATCTCATAACCGTAGGTAGCCGCCTCATCCGTGTACCACGGATTCTTGTCGATCTCGTACCACTTGTCGTCAGGCTTGCCGTTTTGGTTCTCGTCGAACATGACCATGATGATACCCGGTTCCGAACTGCCTCCGTCGACGCCCGGATGAGCTGCGCTGTTGAACGAGTTGCCGTCGATGCGGATGTCGTATTCGCCCGGAACGTTTACGACCGTATGGTCGAATCCGAACGTGATGTAACCGCCGTATGCGCCGAGAGAAACACCGCTCTGCATCTTTCCGGCGATGGCCTCCTCGGCCTTCTGCCGCATGGTCTCCGCCGTGTCGCCCTCCCGATATTCGGGCATCGCGTTCACGAACTGTCCCGGAGCCGGGCAGTATTCGTAGACCGTAGATATGTAGGGACTGTACTCTACCTCCTCTTCGACCACGTAAAAGGTCATCCGGTGCACGATCGGATTGACGGGGTCGAAGATTTGGAACGTTACGTCATAGGTGCCCGGGTATTGCATCAGGAAGATGTAGTCCTTCTCTTCCGAGAGCAGCGAATCGGCTCCCGAGGCGGTCTTAACCGTCCAGCGGTAACTTTCGCCCGTGAAGGCGGGTTTGAGATCGACGGTCTGCATGCGGGCGACCTTGTAAAGGTCGTCCAGCCCGAGGCTCACATAGGGGATGCCGTCGTTTTCACAGCCGCCGAGCGCGAGGGCCGACAGCAGGATGGCGAATATCTTTTTCATTGCCGAGTCTGTTTGCGTTCGAGAAAAACCATGTGTGCGGGGATATCGCCCGTGCGGACACTCCATTTGTGGACGCCTTCGCGCGAATAACAGTGCAATACGCCGCTCGAAACGTAGTTCTTGGCGTCGGTGACATAGATGTCGCCGTTTCGGGGGTGGATGGCAATGCCGTAGGGAATCACGATATCGAGCTCTGTGCCGTCGGTGATGAATTTGCGCGATACGACACGCTTTTTCTTGACGTCGATGATGGCGTAGGTTACCGTGTTTTTCGAGGTCTGGTTGCTGTACTCGACACTGTAGACATAAAGGGAATCCCCGGAGATGATCATGTTCGAAGCCGGAATGTTCATCGCCTCGGCCACCTGGTAACGTCCGCCGTTGGGTTCCAGCCGGTAGAGGTTCGACGGAACGTCGTCGTAGTTGCCCCGCGAGGAGACCCACAGGTTGCCGTAGGCGTCGGCTTTGATGCGGCTGAGGTTGATCGCTACGTCGATCTTGTACATTTGGCGCATGGTTTCCAGTTCGATGACCGAGACCGTCGAGTCGTAGTTCGGGGCGCGGTAACCGCCCGAATTGGCGACGTAGGCGCGTCCGCCGATGATGGCCAGTTCATCGGGCTGGTAACCCACGGTCACCTGGCCGACGATCTTATAGGTGTCGAGATCCACCTTGAAGACCGCGCCCTTTTGGGCGTTGGGATCCATCGCCACGGGCCCGACATACGCGCTAACGTAGGCATATTTGCCCTTGAACCGGATGTAGCGGCAGTTTGGAATGTCGATCTGCGTGATGCGCCGCGCCGTGTAGGCGTCCATCACCTCGACCTTGTGCGAACAATTGATGACGGCGAACAGCCGTCCGTCGTAAACCTGGATGTCGTTGCCCACGTCGCCCAATTCCTTGACGACATTGGGATTTTTTTCTGCATAGATACCCCGGGCATAGACCGCCGTACGGTAGTCGAGGTAGTCGATGTCCGCCTTGTTGCTGCCCATGTTGCCTTCGTTCAGGAGATACATGCCGATCGGATCGGCGTCGGGATCCTCCCCGAACGGCAACACCTCATACTCGGTGGGGTTCACCAGTTCGATCTTCCGGCAGCCGGCGGCGAGGCAGCAGCCGGCCAAAACGATGAAGAGATACCTTTTCATGGCTCGCGGAGGTTAGAGATCGACGCTGACGACGAACCGGAAGTTGGTCTTCGGCATCGGATAGTTGAGCACCACGTCGTAATCCTGTCCGAAAAGATTGTTAACCTCGGCCGTGGCCTTGAGGGTTCGGGTGCGGATCTTGAAAGTCTTTTGCAGCGAGAGGTCGCTCGTGTACCACGGTTGGGTGTGGTTGCGCGGGATGTTCTCCTGCTGGTTGTAGCGCTGGCCCGTGTAGATGAAGCTGTAATTGAGCCCCCACCCCTTGTAGAACAGCGCGAGGATGGCCGAGCCGCTGTGCCAGGGGATGTAGGGAATCTGGTCACGGTAGTAGGTGTCGGCCGGGTCGGTGATGTCGATGGCCTTCTGATAGGTGTACTGGAACTTGGTCGTCACCTCCAGCTTGCCGAGCGTGAACAGGGCGTTCAGCACGGCGTCCACGCCCTTGATCTCCACTTCGCCCAGATTGAGCATCGTCCAGCGGAACTGCTGTCCCTTGGGATAGGCGATGATTTTATCTGTGATTTTGTTGTAGTAGGCGTCGACCGAAACGTCGAGCATCCGCATGAAAGGCGATTTCTCAAAATTGCGCGTGTATTTCAGGCCGACGTTGAATTGTTCGGCATATTCGGGCTTGAGGAAGGCGTTGCCCATGTCCGTATAGTAGAGGTCGTTGAAGGTCGGCATACGGAACATCCGTTTGTAGAAGGCGCGTACAGAGAGGTCGTGGTTTTTCAGCACTTTGAACGATCCGAAGAACGCCGGGGTAGCCACAGCCTTGTCTGGCCGGGCTTCGAAGCGCTCGACCTTTTCGTGGACAAAGTAACCCAGCACGCTGGCCTGCATCTTCAACCGTCCCCATTCAAATGCCGTGGCCAATGCGGCCATATGGGTATAGCGCGTCGGAAAGGGGAAGGTGCCGTCACCCTCGGTGGGCATGTAGAAGGTGGCGTCGAGCGTGTTCCACTGGAAGTCGTAAGCCAGCGACACCTCCCAGTGTTCGAAGATGTTGTAGAGGTTGGCGCACGAGAAGTAGAATTCCTTCTGTTTGTAGGTGTTCTTGGTTTGGATCAACTTGGCGTCCTGATTCTCGTAATGGGTGTAGTCGGCGGCGTACTTGGTGTTGAACAACGTGCGGAATTTCTTCGACCAGCGGTTGGTCAGCGTTCCCTGGATGAACGAGTTGGTGTCCCACAGCCGCTCACCATGGCGGAAGACGTTGTTGACGATGGCACCCGGGATGCCGCGTTCGGAGTTGTAGGTGTAGGCCCGCACGGTCCATTGTCCGTCGGCCATCTTGCCGTGGAGTCCGGCCTCCATGCGCGTAGCGTTGATGTCGCCGTTCTGTCGGTAGGCCGTCGTGTCGTAGGCGATCTCGCCCAGCGTGTTGCGGCGGCGGTAGCGGAATTTGTACCGGCCGGTGGCGTTGGTCCACTCGCCGCTGAACGACGAGCTGACGGCGTCGGAGATCTTATACTCGTAGCGCATCGAGGGATTGATGAGCCCGAACGAGCCGGTCTTCATCGTGGCCTTGAAATTGGCCCGCTTGCCCTCCTCGAAGCGGGGGCGCCGCGTAGTGATGTAGATGGTTCCCGAGGCCCCGAAATCCTTGGCCGACTGGAAAATGTCACTCTTCTGTCCGTTATAGAGCGATATTTCCTCCACGTCGTCCAGCGAGAAGCGCCCCAGATCGACCTGCCCGTTCTGGGCGTTGCCCAACTGGATTCCGTCGTAGAAGACCGCCATGTGGTTGGTGCCCATTGAGCGGATGTTGACGGTCTTCAGTCCGCCTACACCTCCGTAGTCCTTGAGCTGCACGCCCGCGAAATAGCGGATGGCGTCGGCCACCGAAAGACTGTTCAGCCGTTGCAGGTCGACCTCCTTGAGGACCTGTGCGGGGATGACTTCGCGGTATTTGGGAATGACGGGGGTGCCGACGATGATGACCTCGTTGATTTTCTGGATACTGTCCAGTTTTCCGACGTAACGCCGGTTCGTGGTGGAATCGGCTTTATCGGATGCCTGAACTGCTGTGGAAATTCCCCCCCCCGCAATAAATGCGAGACATAGGATCGAAAGGTAGAATTGCTTCATTATGCGCTTGGTATCAATAGTTTGTTCGGTAACCATTGATTCCACAGCCGCAATGCAACGAAACAAAATGAAAAAGTGCTTTACATGCATTATCGATTCACGCCCATTCTCCGCAGGCTGCGAAACCAATCTGTCATGCAAGGCAGGTCTTCTGACTTATTCCGGTTACGACGCCTTCCCGGTTTTCACCAGTGGCTGAGATTGTCGATCCCTCATGTGTCCGTTTCCGGACAGGAACTTACAGCAGCGGGAACTGTTGCCGACTTTCACGGCATTCCCTTTTAATCGATCGGAGGCCATATGGCCTTCTTTCCGAACCTTTGCGTGGCAAAGATACAAAATTTACCAGTAATAAAAAATGTTTTTATTTTTTATTAGTCTGTGTCGTTTTATATTGGTCGCTCTGTTTATACCAATATGTAGCTTCGCCCCGCCATTCGTTCCGATCTCTATATAAATACCCGGTTGCCAATATTGTCAAAATTGATAATACGGTTAGAAATACGATTGTTCTCAGAACGATAGGTGGTTGTTTGAGATAGCGTATCTGGGTTTTCATTTCCCATAATGTATTGTTGGCGAGCTTTTCGAATTTCGTCGTATCAACTTCGTTCTTGAATTCGGATAAAGACTTTTTGAAACTTAGAACTTCAGTAATTATTGTTCGATTCTCCTTGTCGATCACCTCCAGTCTCCCCGCTAACTGCGCCAGCAACGCGTTGTATCTGTCGGTAAATTCCTGCATCTGCTCGGTTTTTGCTCCGGACAAGGCCGTATTCCGTTGCAGTTGTTCGAGCTGCTGTGCGATCTGCCCTTGCGAGCGTTCCGCGGCCTCTATCAGCCGTTCGATCCGTTCCAGCTGCGTATTCTCCCAACCTGCGTTCCCTACGCCGCCTGCTTTGGCGTTTTTAATGGCTTTGACAAGTGTTTCCTTGAGGTCTTCGTACATCTCGATTGAGAGGTCGATCTTATTTTTGTCGTTCATGGCTTTCCGGTTTTAAGGTTATATTTTCATTTTGGCTCTTCTTTTCTGTTCTTCGAGCCTGCGGCGACGTTCCATCGCGGCGATGGCCATTGCTTCGGCTGCGGCGTTGAGCAGCGCCGTGATTCGTGCTATATGCTCTTCGGGACTTTCTCCCGGCTTGCGCTGCAACTGTGCGGCCGATACTCCGACCGGCGAACTGGCCGGCGGAAGCGGAATCGCGTCGATCTTTCCGCCGGGGCTAGGCGCCGCAGGCTCTTCGCGCGTACCGCCGCCCATGCCGCCGAACAACCCGGCAAATGCCGAACGGTAATTGCCTGCCGCCGCCGAGAGGTTTCCGAGGAGCTCGGCCCGATGCAGCGCCTGCTGTTGCAGGTGGGTGAACCGGTTGTCGAGTTTCGTAAAGCTGAATGCCCTGTCGATCTTCGATCCGGAGAACTCGAAGCCGTTTTTCGAGAAGAGGACACCCTGCTTGCGGTTGGTATTTCCGCAATACTTATAGCGGACGTTGATGCCCTGTTCCTTTAATTTACCTTCCAACTCGTTCCAGTTCTTGCATTTGGGCAGACAGCCTTTGATCGCATCGTAGATTTCGTATCTGGTCTTGTCGGGTTCGCGCAGCCGCTCCCGCCGCACGTCGTCCTTTCCCGGCGCAAGGTATAGCCCGTACTTCTCGGTCAGCTCTCGGCATACCTTGGCGTTTCGGATCTTGATGTTCTTGTCCGAAATAGTTTGCCCGTCATTTCCGACCCGGTTGTAGACCAGATGGCAGTGCGGATGGGGCTGGTCGAGATGGCGCACCAATAGATACTGCGTATCGGTGATGCCCATCTTTTGCATATACTCCTTTGCGATCTGCGTCATCAGGGCGTCGGTCATCCGCGGGGCGTCTTTGGGTGAGAAAGACAAGGAGATATGGCCGACATTGTTTTTCAGCCGTGGGTTGAGCATGGTCTGGTCTTTGAAGTCCTGCACCATGTCCTTCACTTCCGGAGGCATGATGCCTTCGGCTTCCAATATCCGGGATTCTTCTTTCATCACGTAGCCTACCGTCCCCGAAAAAGACGATCCCGATATTACCTTACCGACCATCGCATATTTGTTTCAGGAGTTTTTCGATGGCCGTGATGATCGCCGCATGCCGTACCCTGACAGCCGCCAGACCTTTGGCATTGGCCAGCCGGGTCAGCTGGTTCAGATTTCGGGCAATGCCCTTGAGTTGGGCCATGAAATCCAGCTGTTCGCGGGTGATCCGCGCCCTTACCGTTCCTCGGTCGATCAGCTGGCGCAGGACTTCGGCAGGCGGTTGTCCTGCTTCGCGGCAGAGGGCCGAGAATCGGAGTTTCCGTTCGGGGCTGAGCCGCGTGCTGACGACGTATTTGCGGATGCGGCCGATACTGACTTTCGGGCGTCCGCCTTGTTTGCCGTATGTTTTTTTCGGTGTTTCCATGATAAGTGGTTTGTAAGCATTTTTTTTCAGACCAGCGGGATTTTACGCCGACCAGCGGGGAAGGCGCAGTTTTCGTCTACGAAAACACAACCTTGCCTTTCTTAAATCTTTACCCCTTTCCGACACGGTGGTTCAATTTCCGCCCTTTCCGCTTTCAGAGCTTGCAGATTATTCCGACAAGAGTGATCTTGCTTATCGGATATAGTTTTCGTGGTCTTAGGTCGGTCTTTTATGCGGGCGATCAGATAGTCGTTTACGTCCTTGTGCCCGCTGTAAAAACTGCTTTGGTCGATTACCTCGCTGCGGGGGCAAAGACGGATCAGATCGGAGGTCGTTTTACGCCCGGCTTCGTCGTTGTCAAAGAAGGCGTGAATCACCGGATGCCGGGAGAGAAACGGGATGGCTTTGGGCAGGTTGACGACCGAGTTCAGAACCGCGGCGTCGATGCGCAGTCGTTCGGGATGTTTCAGCGAGAGATATGCGAGGAAATCCATAAATCCCTCGAAAGCGATTACCGTATCGGAACGGTTGTCGATGGTGGTGATATGTTTGGGCGAGGAGCCGCCTTTGAACCGCTCGGAGCGGAGCTCCCATCCTTCGGCATCGTTGCGGAACCCGACGGCGAAAAAGGCGCGGCCGTTTACCTTGTAGCGAACTTCGCGGCAGAATGCTGCGGCGACCGACGGGACGATGCCGCGCGAGGCGAGATAACCGACCAATGCCGGATGCCGGAGCGGAGCGCCGGAGAGGATGCGGAGCGCGGGGACGGCGGCTGGACGCAAGACCGGCAAGGGACCTCCGGCAGCTGGACGTTCGCCAACACCCGGTGAAAGAGAAACGGAACCGGCGTCCCTTTTTTCACCGTTTTGCAGCCGTCGGACGGCTTCACGGCTGTCGCACCGCTCCAACCGCATCACGAGGGTGAGCAATGTGCCGCCTTCGCCCAGTCCGAAGTCGTACCAGAGATTTTGCACGTAGTCCACTTTGAAACTCGGCGTGCGTTCTTCCCGCAAGGGTGAAAGATACATGTCGTAACCGTTTCGTTCGTATTTGGGCAGAATGCCCCGCCATGCGAGGAATTGCCGGATGCCGATATTTTTCAGATCATTCATAATTTTTGTTTTTCGAAGTTTGCCGATATTGCCTTACTACCTACTACATTTGCGTAATCGTTTGATAAATAATTCGCTATGTGTAGTAACCAAGTTTATGTCACCTTACTACCGTAGTAATTGACGTAGTAGCGTCGTAAGATGCAGTAAGGTGTGTTTTTACATCCTACTACACGCCTGCGTGTTCTTTTTCAATGTTTTGCAGCTGTGT
>OCPV01002014.1_pt1 | contig 9764 bp, 7 predicted proteins | sample 1538511 | NCBI WGS metagenome assembly OCPV01 (sample SAMN04571704, study PRJEB22368) | human gut metagenome | biome: human gut; material: stool | host: Homo sapiens | place: Luxembourg | collected 2012-08-30 | reverse complement strand
GATTTTTCCAAGATCCTTTACATCTACGCTTTTCATTCTTTACTTTCCTTGTTTCATGAGTTTGCCCGGAACCTCTCCGATGTTTCCTGCACCCATGACGAGAACAACGTCGCCTTCTTTGACGTTGTTATTAACGAGTTCCATAACTTCATCCGTATTGCCCGCAAACAGCGGTTCGACTTTTCCGGTTAAACGGATCGAGCGGCAAAGACTGCGGCTGTCAGCGCCGAAGATTTTTTCTTCGCCGGCCGGATAAACGGCTTCAAGCACCAGTGCATCCGCATTAGAAAGCACTCGAACCAAATCTTCAAAGCAGTCGCGCGTACGGGTGTAGCGGTGCGGCTGGAATGCGACAAGCAGTCTTCTGTCAGGATAAGCCCCGCGCGCGGCAGCAATTGTCGCGGCCATTTCCGTCGGATGATGACCGTAGTCATCTACAACCAGGAACTTTTCTCCCTTAAGGCTCTGAGCTTCACCCCATACGGCAAAGCGGCGGCCCACGCCCTTAAAGGTTGCGAGTGCTTCTTTGATGGCTTCCATCGGAACGTCCAGCGTCAGCGCGACGCCGATCGCTGCCAGAGAGTTCAGAACGTTGTGAACACCGGGAAGGTTCACCGTGATCTCTTCCGGAGCAGCACCGTCGCGCACCAGCGTAAAGTGCATCTGCGTTCCGTCCGCGCGGATGTTTTCTGCACGGATCTGAGCATCTTCTCTGAAGCCATAAGTCAGAATCGGTTTAGTGATCTTCGGCAGGATGGCGCGAACGTTTTCGCTTTCGATGCACATGACAGCGCGCCCGTAGAAGGGCAGTCTCTGAATGAAGTCTGTGAAGGCCTTTCTCAAATTTCTGAGATCGTGCCCATACGTGTCCATGTGGTCTTCATCGATGTTGGTAACCACAGAAATCACCGGAGACAAGTTTAGGAAGGAAGCATCCGACTCATCGGCTTCCGCTACGATATACAGACCTTGTCCGAGTTTGGCGTTGGAGCCGGCAGCATTTAAGCGTCCGCCGATCACAAACGTCGGGAGAATGCTTGTAATGAGAGAGGTTGTCGTCGTTTTGCCGTGTGTTCCGGCAACAGCGATGCCCTGACGCAGACGCATGAGCTCGGCGAGCATGATGGCGCGTGGCACCACCGGAATATTTCTGTTCTTTGCCTCAACTACTTCAGGGTTGTCTGCGTGAACCGCAGTAGAGGTCACAACCACGCCGGCATCTCCGACATTGGATGCGTCATGGCCGATAAAAATTTCGGCGCCGATCGAGCGCAAATGCTCGACTGCGGCGTTTTCTTTTAAGTCCGAACCGGAAACGTGGTAGCCGAGGTTAATCAGCACTTCGGCAATACCGTTCATACCGGTTCCGCCGATACCCACAAAATGTATTTTCTTAATTGCGAATTTCACTCTTATTCCTTGTTCGATACGTATTCAATAAAGTCCGCAACCGTGGCGGCCGCATCGGGCTTGCCGAGCGCCTTTGCCTTTTTTGCCGTCTCAAGCAGTTCTTCTCGGTTGAGGCCTTCTAAAAGCGCAGTGAGTTTACCTGTAGTCAGCTCACTTTGGGGCAAATAGATAGCGGCTCCTGCCTCCTGCATGTATTTGGCGTTTCCGACTTGATGGGAGGTCGTCTTCGTGACCAGTGGAACCAGAATGGACGGCACTCCGGCGGCAGTCAGCTCGCTCACGGAAATTGCCCCGGCTCGAGCCAGAACGACGTCGGCCCAAACATAGGCAGCCGCCATGTCTTCAATGAACGACACGACTTGGGCTTCGATGCCCAGCGCGGCATAGCTTGCCTTAACCTCTTCCACGGCTTTCATGCCGCACTGATGAATGACCTCAGGACGCTTTTCCGGCGGAAGTGCGGCGATCAAGGACGGGACATTCTGATTAAACACTTGGGCGCCTAAAGAGCCGCCGAAGATCAGCAGTTTTAATCGGCCTTCTCTGCCCTGATAACGCTCTTCGGGCGCAGGAATCGCCAGGATTTCTTTGCGGACTGGGTTTCCGGTCACGACGCCTTTATCACCGGCAAGCTTAGCCGCTTTCCCGTCAAAACCGCACATCACGCCGGCGGCGTTGCCCTGCACCATCTTGATCGAAAGCAAAGGATCCGCGTCGCTGTTCATCAGAACATACGGAATACCTTTAAGACCAGCCGCCAAGCAAACCGGCACGGCGATATATCCGCCGGTTGAAAACACGGCATCCGCATGCTTTTTAGTCAAAATCGTTCGGCTCTGAGCTATGCACTTCAGGAGCTTAAAGCCACCGAAGAGCATGGTCTTCAGGCCCTTGCCTCTCAGCCCCTGAAAGTCCAGAGCCGTAAAAGGGATCTTCTGGCGCTCGACAATGCGGCGCTCCATTCCCTGTTCGGTGCCGATCCAGGAGACGGTCCACCCGCGGGAAATCAAAATTTTTGCGACCGCCACTCCGGGCATGACGTGACCGCCGGTACCGGCAGCCGCAATCACTAAATGCTTACTCATACTTTTCCTCCCTTCATGGTGACCTTATTCTCATAGTCAACTCTAAGAAGAATGGCCACAGCCGCCGTGACAGCCATAATTGCCGAACCTCCGAAACTGATGAACGGAAGGGTCAGGCCTTTTGTCGGGAGCAAACCGCTCGCCACGCCGACGTTAATAAATGTCTGAACTCCGATCCAGATACCGATCCCCTCGGCGACCAGTCCGGAGAAAATATGTTCCAAATGAATAGCGGTTCTTCCGATTTCGATGGCTCGTTTGACCAGCCAGAAAAGGAGAACCAGGATCAGCATCACACCGGCAAAGCCCAGTTCCTCGCCCACAATTGCGAGAATAAAGTCGGTATGAGCCTCCGGCAGATAGTGCTGCTTTTCAATCGCGTCGCCTAAGCCGACGCCCCAGCTTTCGCCTCGTCCGAAGGCAATCAGCGAATGGGAGAGCTGATAAGCCTTGCCCTGAGCGTTCGAGATTTCCCAAGGATCCAGGTAAGCAAAGAAACGCGCCGCTCGCCAGCTTGCCGCAAAGATCATGAAGACCAGCAGCCCCAGAACGCCGACCAGCACCATGATGAAAACCGTCAGGTTAATGCCGCCTAGAAACAGAATGCCCATAGAAATGGCCAGCATCATGACATAGGCGCCAAGGTCGGGCTCCTTCAGTACGAGGAAGCCCACGAGCCCCATCACAAGCAGCATCGGCAGAAGACCCTTCTTCACGCTGTGCATGTAATTTTGTTTACGCACGGTAAAGTCGGCCGCATAAATCAGCACGGCAATCTTCATGACTTCCGTCACCTGAAGATTAAACAACCCGAGCGGGATCCAGCGGCAGGCACCGTTCGTCGACTTACCGATGCCCGGAATAAACACCGCGCCGAGCAGGAAGAGCCCGAATAGGAAGAACGGGAACGCCATCTTCTTCCAGGCCTTCATCGGAATATGCCAAACAATATAGGCGCCGAAGAGCGCCACCACAAGCGAAATCACGTGGCGGACAAAGAAGTAATGCTCGCTGATGTGGTACTTCGGAGAGTCTCCTAACGAAATAGAAGCCGAAAAAACCATCAGACAGCCGAGAAGCATCAAAGAGAAAACGACGAACAAAACACCGTAATCCGGAGGTACCGGACCGATATCCCGCGGCTCGTAGTTCAGCGCGGCGGCGTTGTTGTAGTCGCCGACACGTGTGACGATATCGTCGGCGTCTTCTTTCTTACGTCGTCTGATCAGCACAGCTGGCCTTCCTCTTCAGCGATTTCTTTCGCAGCAGCGACAAACTGCGCAGAACGATCGGCGTAATCCTTAAACATATCCCAGCTTGCGCAAGCCGGAGAAAGCAGAATCGTGTCACCGGGCTTAGCCATCGCACGGGCTTCTCTAACCGCTTCTGCCATGGTTTTGGCATGAGCTTTCAGAAGCCCCGGATAGTCGACTTCTTTTTCAATCAGCGGAGCATCACGTCCGATGAAAACGGCGCCCTTGGCGTGCGTTTCGATCGGAGCCTTGAGCGGCGCAAAATCCTGTCCCTTGCCGTCACCGCCGAGAATCAGAACGACTTTCTTCGGACCGAATCCGGCCAAGGCGGCGACAACAGCGCCGACATTGGTGCCTTTGGAATCATCGACGTAATCGATGTCGGAGGCCCTGAGAATGAGCTGAACGCGGTGCGGCTCACCCTTGTACTCACGCAGCGTGCGCAGGATAGAGTCAAGCGGAATTCCGACGGCGAGCGTCAGTGCGGTCGCGGCCAGTGCGTTCATAGCGTTATGCAGACCGCGGATTCTGAGCGCGTTCATCGGAATCAGTAATTCCGGGGAAGCCGAAGCAATGCAGCCGGATAGCCAGACCAGCGCGCCGACGTCAGAGATTCCGAAGTCTCCGATCTTCTTAGGCGCATCGGATCCGAAGGTATGTACTAAATCGGACGGAACGCCTTCGGCAGAAAGCATCGAGCCTGGATCTTCGCGGTTGAGCACACGAACGGTATCGGCAGAAAAAATCTTTCGTTTCGCTGCGGCGTACTTTTCCATCGAGCCGTGCCAATCGATATGGTCTTCGGTGATGTTGAGCAGCGCCGCGCTGTCGCAGTGCAGACTTTCCGTGGTTTCGAGCTGGAAACTCGACAGTTCCAAAACCCAAAAGTCAGGCAGTGTTCCGACTTGGCGGTGTTTTTCCAGCTCGCCCAAGGCGTTCGGGCCGACATTGCCTGCCACAACAACGGATTTGCCGGCCTCTGCGATGATGGCCGTTGAAAGCATGGTGGTCGTGGTTTTGCCGTTGGTACCGGTAATGCCGATGATCTTGGGCGCGTAGCCTGTCTCAGCTTTGAGTTTTTTCAGCTCACGGGCAAAAAGCTCGATCTCTCCAACGACAGCAATACCGCGGTGCTTTGCTTCTTTCACTGCCGGCGCAAAGACTGAGTACTCGGGGGACAGGCCCGGAGAAATCATGACTTCGGAGACTTCAGCAACTATCACGGGAGAAACGGCCCCGCCGAGGAACTTCAGATTCGGAATTTCTTTCTGCAGTTCATCCAGCCTCGGCGGCTGCGGTCTGGTATCGGCGGCAAGCACCTCAAAACCGCGGGATGCGTAAAAGCGAGCCGCGGTACGACCCGAAGCTCCTAAACCGAGAACCAATACTTTCTGACTGACCGACATGATGGATTACCTGATTTTCAGAGTGGACAGACCGATCAGCACCAAAACAATGGTGATGATCCAAAAACGAACGACGACCTGAGTTTCCTTCCATCCCTTCATTTCAAAATGATGGTGGATCGGTGTCATAAGGAAGATGCGCTTTCCGTGCGTAATCTTGAAGTACGAGACTTGGAGAATCACCGAGAGGGTTTCCATCACGAAAACGCCGCCCATGATGAAGAGAACCAGTTCCTGACGTGTAATGATGGCCATCGTACCCAATGCACCGCCAAGCGCCAAAGCGCCCACGTCGCCCATAAACACCTGGGCCGGATAAGCGTTGTACCAAAGGAAGCCTAGGCCTGCACCGATGAGCGCGGCACCTACGACGACGACTTCGCCAGCGCCCGGAACATACGGAAAGTTGAGGTAGGCGGCATAGTCAACACGGCCGACCACGTAGGCAAAGATGCCCAAAGCGATACCGACCAAAGCGCTCGGCAGAATGGCTAAGCCGTCCAGACCGTCTGTGAGGTTCACAGCGTTGCTCGTGCCCACAATCACGAAGTAGCTGAGGACGATAAAGCCCCAGATGCCGATCGGAAGCGATACGTTCTTAAAGAACGGAATCAGCAGATTGCTTCTTTCCGGAAGAGGAATAGAGGTAAAACCGCTCTCCATCCACTGAAGCACCAAACCCCAGATGTGTTCATTGCCCGGCGCCGCAACAGAGAAAGCCAAGTAGACGGAGGCAATGACGCCGACAAGCGATTGCCAGAAGAACTTTTCTCTGGACTTCATGCCCTCGGGATCGTGATGGACTACCTTTCGGTAGTCATCGACCCAGCCGATGGCGCCGAAGCTTAACGTCACAAAAAGCACCACCCAGACAAAGCGGTTGCTGAGGTCCATCCACAGGATCGTCGATGCACCCACGGCAATCAAGATAAGGATGCCGCCCATGGTCGGCGTGCCTTCTTTGACCAGATGGCTCTTCGGTCCGTACTGACGAACAGCCTGACCGACCTTGAGTTTTCTCAGTTCACGAATTACCGCCGGGCCTAATGCCAAGGCGATAAAGAAAGCAGTAAGTGCGGCTAAAACGGCGCGCAGCGTCAAATAGTTAAAAACGCGAAGCCAGCCTAAAGAAGTCGAGTCGGCCAGCCATTGAATCAGAGCGAGCAGCATTTAGTTTTCCTTCGGTTCTTTTTCTTCTTGTTTGTTCCAGGTGCGGACCAGTTCGTCCGCGAGTTTGAAGAGCTTCATGAAATTCGAGGCCTTAAAGAGCACGGCATGCGGACCCTTGACCATCTCTTCCTTCAGCGCAGCGAGCAGTTCTTCCTGTGTTTCAAAGTGACGCGCACCTTCGCCGTAACTTCGACGGCATCAAGCATGCGGTTGCCGATGGAGAAGAAGTTCTCAATACCGCAGCGGCGTACAAATTCGCCTAACTCCCTGTGGAACTGCGGACTCTGAACGCCGAGTTCTCCCATGTCGCCCGCGACAAAAATCTTGGGCAGCTGGTATTCGCTCAGCATATTGACTGCGGCATTCATAGAGTCCGGGTTGGCGTTATAGCTGTCATCGATGACTACGGAACCATCGTCCAATGTCACGACTTCGCCGCGGTGGCTGACGGCTTCAAAGTTTTCCAAACCCTTCTTGATATCGCAGAGATCGCGGCCCATCGCAAAAAGCACGGCGGCCGCATTCACGGCGTTCACAATGTTGTGCTTGCCGGGTACTTTGAGTTCGATATCAATTTGGCCAATCGGCGTCACCAATCTGAATGCTGTCCCTTCGACTTCGCAGGCATAAACATCACTGTCCGGCGTTCCGAACGTCACGACGCGATTGTTGCCGGCCATCTTGCGCCATTCAACCGCAAAGGGATCGGCGGCATTGATGACGGCTACGCCCTGACGCGGAAGCTGAGCAAAGACTTCACCGTTTTCTTTGGCAGTCTCTTCTAAGGAAGCCAGGAACTCCTGATGATCGCGCATCGTGTTGGTCACTGTGCCGATCGTCGGCGCAATCGCCGAGACGAGCGGACGCATTTCGCCAATATGGTTCATGCCGACTTCAAAGCACGCGGCCTGATGTTCGGGACGTAGTTTCCAAAGCATCAGCGAGACGCCAAGCTCATTGTTCAAGTTGCCTTCGGTTCCGACCCAGGCACCTTTCTGGAAGCGTTCTTTGATGATGGATAAAACCATCTGCGTCGTGGTTGTCTTGCCGTTTGAGCCGGCAACCGCGATCACGGGCAGGTCGAACTTCGAGCGCCATTTTTTAGCGGAGTCCAGCAGCGCTTCGCGCGTGTCTTTCACCAAAACCTGAGGAAGGCTCACCGGTACAAAGTGCGTCACGACCGCCGCCGCTGCGCCCGCATCGGAAGCGGCCTGCACGAACTCGTGGCCGTCCCGCTCTCCTTCAATAGCAAAAAACAGCCCGTTGGGTCGGACTGATCTCGAATCAAAACTGACGGAGGAAAATTTAATCCCCGGAGCACCCTTGATCTGGATGTCGGAGCCGAGCATCTCGGCAAATTCCCCGATCGTCATTAACGCTTCATTCATTTTTGTTCCTTAGTTTCCGCAGGGCTTCGCGTGTCTCTTCGACGTCAGAGAAGTGGTGTTTAACACCTTTGACTTCCTGATAATCTTCGTGGCCTTTGCCGGCAACGAGGATGACATCATCGGCAGCGGCATGTTCCGCGGCATATTCAATGGCTTTTCTGCGGTCTTCAATAACCGTGCAGGGTTTGGTTGTCCCTGCTTGAATTTGTTTCAGTATCTCTTTCGCATCTTCGCTTCTCGGGTTATCCGACGTCAAAACGACTTCATCGGCAGCGCACGCGGCCTGTCCCATTAGAGGACGCTTGCCGTGATCTCGGTCTCCGCCCGCGCCGACAACAATCCAAATGCGTCCGCCGCGTGCTTCGGCTAATCCCTCCAAGGCTTTAATCGCTTGGGTCACGGCATCCGGTGTGTGGGAATAATCCACGGCAAAGATTGGGCCGTGATCATCGCGCACGATCTGCATTCGCCCGGCCGGAGGCATGAGTTTTGCGGCTTCTTTAAGTACCGTTTCGATTTCAAAACCGACGGAAATCATTGCGCCCACCGTGCAGAGAAAGTTCTCCACGTTAAAGAGGCCTAAAAAGTGCGCTGCAACCGGGAACGTATTTCCTTTAAAGCGGACTTCAAATTCCAGTCCCTCTCGGGTATGGCGGATGTTCTCGGCAGACAGGTATGCCGGTTGATCTCCTTTGGCAGAGACCGTCAGGATTGCTTTTCCGGCGCCTTCAGCGGTCTTCATAATCTGCTGAGCCGGCTCACCGGACTGATTAATCACCGCGGAGGCAACCGTCGGCCAGCGGAACAGGATCTCCTTAGCCCGGAGATAGTTCTCCATCGTTCCGTGATAGTCCAGGTGGTCTCGCGTGAGGTTCGTAAATACAGCTGTTTTGATTTCGGTTCCGTCAAGGCGCCCCTGTTCCAGGCCGATTGAACTCGCTTCCATCGCAAACGCTTTGCAACCGCGGCTAAGCAGCTCGGCAAACTTTGCCTGAAGCGTGAGCGGATCAGGCGTTGTCATCGACACGCTCGGAAGGACTATGCCGTTCAGCGTGCATCCTAACGTTCCGATGCACACGGTGTTCCGAGTCGATTCATCAGATCGGCGATCCAGTTGGCGGTCGTGGTTTTGCCGTTGGTGCCTGTCACGGCGATTCCGATCATCTGAGCGGTCGAATTGCCGTAGTAGGCAGCCGCAATCGGACCGAGAGCGCGATAAAGGTTGTCTATTTCGATGACGGGCACCGAGCACGGGCCGATATCGCCTTTTTCAGCAACCACGCAGGAAGCGCCGGCGCCGCAGGCTTTTTCAATAAAAGCCCGGCCGTCGGTGTGCACGCCCTTCACTGCAAAAAACACATCGCCTTTGCGGATTTTCCGACTGTCTAAAAGCAAAGCCGCTCCCGCGGGAGCGAATCGCTTAATCTCGGCGGCAACAGCTACGGCATCAACCATTGGTCTTCCCCTTTATTACGTGATCTTCTTTGGCTGATTTCAAATTTGTCCTTGACGGCGCCCTCGCGCGGGCGCGGTTCGATTCTTTCAATGCATGAGTCTTCGCGGGCTGCGCCTTAGCTTTGGCAGGCTTCTTATCGTTCTTAGTCACCATAAAGTCTTCGGGGCGATCCGGGTTGACCGCCATCAGACGCAGCGTCTTCGAGACCATCTCGGAGAAAAGCGGTGCGGCAGCCGTCGAACCGAAGTGTTTACCGATCATCGGTTCATCGATCATAATGCCCACCACAATCTGGGGATTGTGTGCCGGTGCGTAACCCGCAAAGCCTGCAACGTACTTTCTCACGTACTGGCCGCCTTCGACCTTGTAAGCCGTACCGGTTTTACCGGCAGCGGTGTAGCCTTCAACGCGAGCTCTGAAACCGGTTCCGCCCTTTTCTACTACTTTCGCGAGCATGTCACGCATCTGACCGGCGGTTTTGGCACTGTAGACCCGCTGCGGTTCACGGTAAGCACGATCTTTGTAAATAGAGAGCTCAATCATGTCTCCGTCACGTGCAAACACCGTGTAGGCACGGACTTGCTGAAGCAGAGAAA
>OCPV01001983.1_pt1 | contig 9888 bp, 10 predicted proteins | sample 1538511 | NCBI WGS metagenome assembly OCPV01 (sample SAMN04571704, study PRJEB22368) | human gut metagenome | biome: human gut; material: stool | host: Homo sapiens | place: Luxembourg | collected 2012-08-30 | reverse complement strand
CGAGCAGCCGCTGCTTCCCGACGGTCGAGGACTCCGAATGCATGACGGCAAGGAACTCGTTCTTCAGCCGGTAGGCGTCGGCGAGCCTCGGGGCGATCTCAACCATCAGCGCCAGACGCTCCTGCTCCTCGCTGCTCAGAGCTTCCATCGGCTTCCGGAGAAGGTGCTTTGACCGTTTGAAGTACCTGCGCAGCCCTCTGGAGAGCTTGTTCTGCTCGTTCTTCCGGACCTGCTCCATCGCCCAGAACGCCTGACGGATCACGTGGAACCGGTCCGCAACGATAACGGCATTGGGAAAGCAGATTTTTCCAACCGTGCGAAAATGCGTATCACTTTGACTTTTTTGCGATACTTTTCGGCCCAATCAGCATAAGGCTTTGACAGAACATACGAAGAAAAAAGTGCGAACACAGATTCTATCTTGATGAATGGAAAAAACATCCCCCGGGGAGGCTTCCGCCCGGGAATCTCATCTGTTATAGTATGCTCATCGGTTCATACACGCATTCCTGCCAAAACCCAAAGCAAAGGCGCAGCGTTTCTTGGGGAAGAAAGCGCTGCGTCTTTGCGCAGGGCAGGAATGCAAAGCAACACCGGTTCGGAGGAACACTTGGAAACACCTATTTTACAGTATGCCGGCGGCGTGATCGCCGCAAAACTGGACCGCACGGAAAAAGAACTGGTCCACGGGGTTTCTTTCCATATTTCTCGCGGGGAGAGCCTGGCTCTCATTGGCGAGACTGGGTCCGGCAAGACGCTGATTGCCCAATCCGTGATGGGGGTGCTGCCCGGCAATGTGCGGCTGGTTTCCGGTGAAGTATTATTTTGCGGGAAGGCTTTGCCGAAGGGCAAAAAGCTGCGGTCCATGCTGGGGCGGGAAATCGTATATATCCCGCAGAACGGGCATGAGTTTCTTGACCCGTCCAGAAGCATCCGCCGCCAGATGTTTGACAGCATTGCAAAGCTGGGCATTGCGGCACCTCTGAGAGAAGCGTTTGCCCGTGAAAAGCTGACGCAGGTGGGATTTACCCAGCCGGAGGCCATCCTGGACCGGTATGCCTTCCAGCTGTCCGGCGGCATGGCCCAGCGGGTAACCATTGCACTGGCCCTTTGCTCTCAGGCGAAGCTGTTGATCGCCGACGAACCTACCAACGGCTTAGACCAGGACAGTAAACAGCAGACGCTGTCTCTTTTGAATGATTTGTTCCCGGATGCGGCAAAGCTCGTTATCACGCATGACATTTCCGTGGCAGCGACCTGCGGCCGGATCCTTGTCCTGTGCGGCGGGAAAATGCTGGAGACTGGCAGCTCCGCACTGGTGCTGGCTGCCCCGCGCCATCCCTACACCCAAGCCCTGCTGGGTGCCTTGGTGGAAAACGGGATGCAGGAAACGCCGATTTTGCGGCCGGAGACGGGCACTTGTCCCTTCTATCGCCGCTGTCCCGCAGCCTTCGGACGATGCCGTGCCGAAATACCCCGGAGGACGCTGGAAGACAGAGAATGGTGGTGCTGCAAGGAATGATCTCCATGGAACAGATCGATAAGGCTTTTGACGGAAAACAGGTTTTGCAAAATGTCACGCTGGATATTCCCGACGGTCAGATCTGCGGCATATTCGGAAAAAGCGGGATCGGAAAATCCACGCTGGCCAAAGTCCTCTGCGGCATCTGCCCGCCGGACGGAGGGCAGATTCTGCTGGACGGCCAATGTCTTGTTTCGCAGAATACGCCCTATGACAGGAAACTGGGCCTTTCCATTCAGATGGTTTATCAGCAGCCCTATGCAACGCTGGACCCGCACCAGAAAATCGGCAGCGGCTTCAAAGAACTGATCCGCTATCACGGCTTTGCTCCCAGAGGAGAGGAGCGTGCGCTGACGGAAGACGTGCTTGTGAAAGTCGGATTGGAGCCGCAGATCCTGGCCCATCTGCCGCATCAGATCTCCGGTGGGGAAGCCCAGCGGGTGGCCATCGCCCGGTGCCTTCTGTTCCGGCCAAAGCTGCTGATTCTGGACGAGGCAACCTCCATGCTGGATGTTTCTACCCAGGCCAATGTGCTGGGAATGGTACGCCGTCAGATGCAGGAACACCACGGAAGCATCCTGCTCATCAGCCACGATGAAGCACTGGTGAATTTACTTTGTGATCAAATCTATGTATTTGAGAAGAAACACACAAATCAGAAGGAGAAAAACACGAAATGAAAAAAGTAGGATCTCTTTTGCTGGCGGTGCTGATGGTGCTGTCGCTGGCAGCCTGCGGCAAGACCCCGGCAGAACCCACCCAGACACCCTCCACCCAACCAAGCACCGAGACTCCGACCACGGAGGCCACGGAACCGGCACCTGCCTACGCCATTGATACGCTGACCGTCGGCACGACGGCTGCCATCGAAACTGCCGTGTTCGGCGAGTATAACTTCGATATGCTTGCCAGCGGCGTGTCCGAGCTGCCTCTGGTCTATCAGGACACCAAGGGCGAATATCATCCGCTTCTGGCAACTTATGCTACTGAGGATGCCGCTACCTGGACCTACACCATTCAGGACGGCATGACCTGGTCCGACGGAGCGCCTGTAACGGCGGAAGACATTCTTTTCACACTCCAATACGATCAGGCCAACGGAAGCGCCAATTTTGAGGCCCAGACCGGGGAAGACGGAAAGGTCACAGATGCCAAGTACACCGGCTACAGCCTCTCCGATGACAAAATGAGCATTTCCCTGACGCTGGCCTCTCCCAATGTCCGGGAACTGAGCAATATGACCTCCTTCCGGGTCATGCCCAAGCACATTTATGAGGGCAAGGATACCGTCACAGAGGCTGAAGGCCGCATCACCTGCGGCCCCTATGTGCTGGAATCCTTCAACAAGGAAGCCGGGACCATTACCTTCGCAGTCAATGAATATTATCCGCAGAAGCCCAATGTAGAGAAAATCGTCTATCAGCTTTTCGGCAACGAGGATACCATGTACCTGGCGCTCCAGCAGGGCGACATCGACATGGTCTGGGCCTACTCCACCGGTGTGGCAGGAACCTATCAGGATGTACTCTCCACCGATACCAATGTCTCGCTTGTCAATGTGGCTGCGGCCAATGCGCCTGCGGTCCTGGCCTTTAACAACGCAAAGGGCCTGTTCTCTGACGAAAACCTGCGTCAGGCAGTTTCCTATGCACTGAACTACGAGGAATTCAAGACCTATTTCGGCAGCGCCTATGCTGAGATCCCCAACCGGGGCTTTGTACCCTCCACCACGGTGGGCTATACGGACACGGAGAAACTGACCACCGATACTGCAAAAGCGGACGAGTATATGAAGGCTGCGGGTTACACCGAAAAGAATGCCGACGGCTTCTACGTGAACGCCGACGGTGCGGCTGCTGCCTTTACGCTGACGGTCAACGCCGCAAAGGAGACCCATGTGGGCTACGCCGAAATGATCAAGACCCAGCTGGAGGCCTTTGGAATTCAGGTGAATCTGGACGCCGTGGACAAGGATGCCTACAATGCCAAAACCAGCAACAAGTTCTCCGAGAACAATATCACCATGGAAGCGGCGATCTATGGCTATACCGCCGCCGGCATGGGCATGGGCAACGGCCTTGGCTCCATCTATGTGGACGGCAATCACGCCGTGCAGGGCGGCTGCCAGGTGTTCGACGAAGCCTTTTCCTCCATTCTGGACGAACTGAAGGCCGCCAAGACCATTGAGGAATATTACACCGGCGCAGCAAAGCTCCAGGACTACTACGCGGCCCATATGCCGCTGATTGCCCTGTATTGGGACAATATGATGCTGGCCTATTCTTCCAAGCTGGACAATGTGACCGTGGATGCTGTATTCGGTCTGAACAACGTCAACAACTGGTTCAGCATCACCAAGAAATAATTTTTGAACGCAGGAGGCACACCGGTGAAAAAGTATCGTAAAAACCTGATTCTGGCACTGGTGTGCTTCCTGATCGTGATCGTTCTGAACTTCTTTCTGCCCCGGCTTCTGCCGGGGAACCCCATTGCTTATCTGACCGGCTTTTCCGAGGAGGATATGACCCCTGCTCAGGTAGCTTATTACCGGCAGGCCCTCCATCTGGATAAGCCGGTATTCGTGCAGTTCGGGTACTATCTGCGCTCCCTTGCAGACGGTACACTGGGCTATTCCTTCAAAAAGGAAGCCACGGTTTCAGCCCTGATTGGGCAGCGGCTGGGCTACACCTTACAGATCACCCTGCCTGCCGTGCTGCTCAGCACGGTCATCGGTCTTTTGTGGGGGCTCCGCTGCGGCTACAAGAAAGGCAGCGGCTTTGAGAAGATTTCGACCACATTCCAGATCATCGTCAATACGATGCCCACATTTCTGATTGCTCTGGTGCTGATGATCCTGTTCTGCTTCCGGCAGCGGTGGTTTCCCTATACGGGGTTGAACAGCGCTGGGGCCGTTCCCGGAACGGCCGGGTATTTCTGGGACCGGATCCATCACCTGATTCTCCCGGTGCTGACACTGACCGTCGCCGCCGCACCCTCCCGGTACCTATTGATGCGGAACACCGTCCGACAGGTGACGGAGGAAAAATATGTGCTCTATGCCAAGGAACGAGGCTTGTCCGACAGTAAGATTCAATTTGGTTATATTCTGAAGAATATTGCCCAGCCCTTTATCACCATGGTAGGCATGAGCGTCAGCACCTGTATCGGCGGTTCTCTGGTTGTGGAGAAGCTGTTTTCCATCGGCGGTATGGGGAGCTTGCTCTCGGATGCCGTCTATACGTTGGATTACCCACTGATGCAGGGCATCCTGTTTGTCACAACGGCGATCATGACGATCTCCATTGTCGTGACGGACCTGATCTGCATTCTTATTGACCCCAAGGTACGCTTCGGAGGTGGTCCGGCTTGAGAAAACAGCATATTCCACTTCTCCTGGGCATCGTGATTTTGAGCCTTTTTCTGACCGCTGCATTGTTTCCAACTGCGTTTACAGCTTACGGGCAGAAAGAAATGTTTGGCCCATGGCTGATGCCGTCGGCAGAACACCTACTTGGCACCAATGCGTTGGGCTATGACATCTTTACGGAACTGGTCTGCGGGACCCGGCAGACGCTGTTGGTGGGCGTATCCAGCAGTATTCTGACATTGCTTCTGGGAAGCGTGATCGGTACGTTGGCTGCCGGGAAAGGCCTTTTGGGCGGCCTATCCAATGGCGTTATCAATATTTTTGTGCTGCTTCCGAAGCTGGTGACCATGATCGTGCTGGCGACCTTCCTGGGAAGCTCCAGCCGGAACCTGATTCTGCTGATTGCTGCATTCAGCTGGGTGGGGACGGCCCGGAATGTCCGGGCAAAGGTCATTCACCTGAATGCCCAGCCTTTTATTGAAAATTGCATGATCCAGGGATACAGTCGGAAGCATATCATTCTCCGGCATATTCTTCCGAACCTGTATGATGTATTGCTCTCCCGGTTTCTTCTGGGGGTCAACAGCTGCATTATGATGGAGTCCACCCTGAGTTTTTTGGGCTTTGGGGATCTTTATCATCCCACTTGGGGCACCATGATCAACTTTGCCTATAAACGAGGTGCCTTTCTTCGCCAGGCCTATGCCTATCTCCTCTCGCCGGGTGTGTGCATCATGCTGCTCTCGCTGTCATTCTATCTCATCAGCCTGTATTTTGAACACCGACAGGCTGCCATTCAGGAAAAATAGGAGGTCATACGATGCAAAAGGAACTGGAATCTTTGTGGCAGCAATGTGTAGCATTCCATGGCCACGGCTGCGGAGGCCTTGCAGTCGGCTTTCGGGCGGTGCTGTATGCGTGGGAGCTGTTCGGATGTGATAGCCCATCCGAGGACGAGAAGATCGTGTGCGTTGCCGAGACCGACGCCTGCGGTGTGGATGCCATTCAGGCGCTGCTGTCCTGTACCGTGGGAAAAGGGAACTTGATTTTCAATCTACAGGGGAAAAACGCCTTCTCCTTTTACCGCCGTTCGGACGGAAAGTCCTTCCGCCTTGTTCTGCGCCCAACACCGGAGAAAACCAAGGACGAACGGCTGGCGTGGCTTATGGATGGGGACTTCCACGAGATGTTTGATGTGAAGGAAGCCCCGGAGCCGATACCGGAAGAAGCCCGAATCTTCAAGACCGTTACCTGCTCTGTGTGCGGAGAACGATTTGCCGAGAGTTTTGCCCACCTTCAAAACGGAGAAATCGTCTGCTCCGCCTGTTACCGTCCGTATACAAGGGGGCTGTGATGGAATCCCCGTTTGATGCTCTGCACGCCGGGATAGAAAGCCAGATTCTCAATCTTCCCGCCGGAATTCCCAACTCCCAGGCAATCAGGCAGGCAAAGTCCTTGCCGGACTCCGCTGAAAAATTTTGTGCATTGGGGAAGGCTCTTTCCAGGCAGCTTCGCTACCGTGAGGCCGTTGCAGCTTATACGGAGGGGCTGAATTTGGAACCGGAAAATCTGTCCCTGCTCCGCCTTCGGGCGGGACGGTATCTGACGACGCTGCAAAGTGATCCTGCCATCGCTGACTTCGAAAAATGCCTGACTTTGGGTGCGGAAAAGCTGGACTGCCTCTATCGGATCGGCCTTGCCCAGTATTACGCCGGGCGGTACGAACAGGCAATGGAAGCTTTTGAGGGCTGTATGCCTTTATGCGATGATGAAATGGGGATTGCGGTTCTTTACTGGCACACGCTGAGCGCTGTCCGGACAGAGAAAGCGCCGACGCTTCTGAAGTACTATCGCCCGGATATGGCGGTGGGGCATCATACTGCTTACGAAAAGGCCATGCGGGTCTGGAGCGGTACAACGCCGCTTGCAGCGGCGCTGGAAATGCTGGAGAGGGAAGAAGACGATCTGGAATATGGCATTACCTTGTACGGCCTGCTCTGGCATCCCGACTGCGCCGAAAAAGCGCGCCTTTCCCAAATGCTTCTTCGCCGGGACGGTTTCTGGCCCAGCTTTGCGTACCTCGCTGCATGGAGGGATCGGGCGGGAACCCAGTAAGCGTCTATCTTGATATTGGGATCAACCGAAATGAATAAAAAAACGGGGCTGTCTCAAAATGAAGCATTTCCAGAGGTTAGAGAAATAATCTTTATAAAAATTGCTCAAGCTGCCGAGAGGGTTTACTGTCTGTGAATTGCAGGCGACAAGCCGAAAGGCATCGCAACGGCGAAATCAACCGGGAGGACTACGATAAGTGGCGTTATAACTACCCGAAATACGATGAAACCTCCGGCTATGTGAAAGTCCCGTCCCAGCAGCTCAGCGACGCGCTGGTGGAGGCGTTCAAAGACCGGCTGAAGGCTGATTAAAAAACAATAGAAAAAAGCGCTATCTGACTTGGCTTCAAATCAGATAGCGCTTTTTGTTATCGCAATAATTCAAATAATGTTGCCATTTTGTTGTCACGGGGCAATTCCGTAACCAAAAAGTCCAGCATTTTCAAGGCTTTTCAGCCTTTCGGGGATTATTCCCACTCAATCGTCGCTGGGGGTTTACTGGTGATATCGTAGACGATGCGGTTAATGTGGGGGACCTCATTGACGATGCGGGCGGAGGTGCGGTCGAGGACGTCGTAGGGGATACGAGCCCAATCGGCGGTCATGAAGTCGGTGGTGGTGACGCCGCGGAGGGCGAGGGTATAGTCGTAGGTGCGGCTGTCGCCCATGACGCCGACGGAGCGCATATTCGTCAGCACGGCGAAATACTGGCTGACGCTGTAGGCGAGGCCTGCGTTTGCCAGCTCCTCGCGGAAGATGGCGTCGGCATCGCGCAGGGTATCGAGCTTCTCGCGCGTGATCTCGCCGAGGACGCGGATGGCAAGGCCGGGGCCGGGGAAGGGCTGGCGCATGACCAGATATTCCGGCAGGCCGAGCTCGCGGCCGAGCTGGCGGACCTCGTCCTTGAACAGCAGGCGCAGCGGCTCGATGATCTCCTTGAAGTCGACGAAGTCAGGAAGGCCGCCAACGTTGTGGTGGCTCTTGATGACGGCAGCATCGCCCGCGCCGGACTCGATGACGTCGGGGTAGATCGTGCCCTGGGCGAGATAGTCGACGCGCCCGATCTTCTTGGCCTCGTCCTCAAAGACGCGGATAAATTCCTCACCGATGATCTTGCGCTTGCGCTCCGGCTCCGTGACCCCGGCGAGCTTGCCGAGGAAGCGGGCCTCGGCATCGACGCGGACGAAGTGCAGGTCCCACTTCCGGAACGCGGCCTCGACCTCGTCGCCCTCGTTCTTGCGCATCAGGCCGTGGTCGACGAAGACGCAGGTGAGCTGGTCGCCGACGGCCTCTGCGATGAGCGCGGCGGCAACGGAGCTGTCCACGCCGCCGGACAGGGCCAGCAGGACCTTGCCGCTGCCGACCTTCTCGCGGATGGCGGCGATGGAGGAGCGCATATAGTCGCCCATGTTCCAGGTGCCGGTGCAGCCGCAGACGCGGTAGAGGAAGTTGCGGATCATATCCTGGCCGTGCTCGGTGTGGTTGACCTCCGGGTGGAACTGCACGCCGTAGAAGCCGCGGGCCTCGTCAGCGATGGCGCCGGTGGGGCAATGCTCCGTGACGGCACAGGCGCGGAAGCCCTCGGGCAGGCGGGCGATGAAGTCGCCGTGGCTCATCCAGGTGACGCTCTGCTCGGGCAGGCCCTCGAACAGGCGGCAGGGGGAGAAGTGCGTCTCCGTGCGGCCGTATTCGCGGGCCGTGCTGTCCTGCGCGGCCGTGACCTCGCCACCGAGTGTCTGGGCCATGAGCTGGCAGCCGTAGCAGATGCCGAGGACCGGTACGCCCAGCGTGAAGATGGCGGGATCGACCTTCGGGGAGGCGGCGTCATAGACGCTGTTCGGGCCGCCGGTGAAGATAAAGCCCTTGGGCTGCATGGCCTTGAGCTCCTCCAGCGGGGTCGTGTAGGGCTTGACCTCGCAGTATACATTGCACTCACGGACACGGCGGGCGATGAGCTGGTTATACTGCCCGCCAAAGTCCAGAACGAGAATCGTTTCCATGCTCATTCCTCCCGGAAGACAAAGCCGTTTTCGTCCGCGCTTTCGATGATGGCGAGCGAATGCAGCGGGATACCGGCCTCACGCAGGCGGTCACCGCCGTGCTGGAAGCCCTTTTCCACCGCGACGCCGATGCCGACGAGCTCGGCCCCGGCCTCCTTCACGATGTCGCACAGGCCGCGCATGGCCTCACCGCGCGCCATGAAGTCATCGATGATGAGGACCTTGTCCGAGGCACTGAGCCACTCCTTGGAGACAAGCAGCGTGACCTTCTTCTTATAGGTATAGGAAAGAATGTCGCTCTGATAGAGGCCGCCCTCGATGTTGTCGCTCTTGGCCTTCTTGGCGAACACCATCGGCACGCCGAAGGCCTGCGCGCAGATTGTGGCCAGGGCGATGCCGCTGGCTTCGGCCGTCAGCACAAGGGTGATGTCCTTGCCGGCAAACACGCGCCTGAATTCCTGCGCGATCTGCTCCATCAGTGGTACGTCGATGCGATGATTCAGGAAACCATCCACCTTCACAATGTTTCCGGGCAGGATCTTGCCTTCCTTCCGGATCCGTTCCTTCAGAAGCTCCATGGGAACCTTCCGCCTTTCTCAATAGTAGATGCCTATATTATGCCGGAAAAACGCGGAAAAAGCAACAGGAAAAACAGGCTGCGGGAAAAGAATCGGAATGGCCCGGCTGCGTGCCTGCATGATGTACAGAGTATCGGTCAGGATGGATAGGCCGGTTGCGTCCGCAGCGGCGATCCCTGCACAACCCGCCGGACGAGAGGAAAATGTAGCGGCGGTCAGTGACCGCCCAGTAGGGGGAGCATTCAACGGCAGAAAGGCACTGGTGCACCGCTGCACTCGCTTGACGTGTCATTCCGAGGAGCGAAGC
>OCPV01001979.1_pt1 | contig 9897 bp, 5 predicted proteins | sample 1538511 | NCBI WGS metagenome assembly OCPV01 (sample SAMN04571704, study PRJEB22368) | human gut metagenome | biome: human gut; material: stool | host: Homo sapiens | place: Luxembourg | collected 2012-08-30 | reverse complement strand
CAAAGGTATTAGAAGATCTGAAAAGACGGTTCCCCAACGAACCGGAGTATCATCAGGCAGTAGAAGAAGTACTTTCTACTATTGAAGAAGAATACAACAAACACCCGGAGTTTGACAAAGCAAACTTAATCGAACGCTTGTGTATTCCTGATAGAGTATTTCAGTTCCGTGTAACTTGGATGGACGACAAAGGTAATATTCAGACAAACATGGGTTACCGTGTTCAGCACAACAACGCTATCGGCCCGTACAAAGGCGGTATCCGTTTCCACGCATCTGTAAACCTTTCCATCCTGAAATTCCTTGCCTTTGAGCAGACATTCAAAAACTCACTGACTACGCTGCCTATGGGTGGTGGTAAGGGTGGTTCCGACTTCTCTCCACGTGGTAAGTCAAACGCTGAAGTAATGCGTTTCGTACAGGCATTCATGCTGGAACTGTGGCGTCACATCGGTCCCGAAACTGACGTACCTGCAGGTGATATCGGTGTAGGTGGCCGCGAAGTAGGTTTCATGTTCGGTATGTACAAGAAGCTGGCTCACGAATTTACCGGCACATTCACTGGTAAAGGCCGCGAATTCGGTGGTTCACTGATTCGTCCGGAAGCTACCGGTTACGGTAACATCTACTTCCTGATGGAAATGCTGAAAACCAAAGGTACTGACCTGAAAGGTAAAGTTTGTCTTGTTTCCGGTTCGGGTAACGTAGCTCAATATACAATCGAAAAAGTAATCGAACTGGGTGGTAAAGTAGTTACTTGCTCCGACTCTGACGGTTACATCTACGATCCGGACGGTATCGACCGCGAAAAGCTGGATTACATCATGGAACTGAAGAACCTGTACCGTGGTCGTATCCGCGAATACGCAGAGAAATATGGTTGCAAATATGTAGAAGGAGCTAAGCCTTGGGGTGAAAAATGCGATATCGCACTGCCTTCTGCCACTCAGAACGAATTGAACGGCGACCACGCCCGTCAGTTGGTAGCAAACGGCTGTATAGCTGTATCTGAGGGAGCAAACATGCCTTCTACTCCGGAAGCTATCAAAGTATTCCAGGACGCTAAGATTCTGTACGCTCCGGGTAAAGCAGCTAATGCAGGTGGTGTATCAGTATCAGGTCTTGAAATGACTCAGAACTCCATCAAGTTGAGCTGGAGCGCTGAAGAAGTAGACGAAAAGCTGAAGAGCATCATGAAGAATATCCACGAAGCCTGCGTTCAGTATGGTACTGAAGCCGACGGATATGTAAACTATGTGAAAGGTGCTAACGTAGCCGGATTCATGAAGGTTGCCAAAGCTATGATGGCTCAGGGTATCGTATAATCAGCAAGATATAAGAAAGCTATAGTCATTTTTAAGATAAAGGCTCCCGCCTTCCGAAAGGAAGGACGGGAGTTTTTTTTATGTTGTACCGCAGTGATGAAAAACAAGTAAAAGAGTGCAGGCAAACATGTAAAAGAGTGAGTGACAGGAAGTACTTCATTCCGGCAAATGATGTAGAAGAAAAAGGCAAAAGAAGTACATGACTTGGATGAAAGATGTACTTGAAATAAAAAATATCGGAGGTTTTAAAGATTGTTCATAGTTATTCTCTATCTTTAGATAGAAATTATCAGTTTGACAAGCAAGCAAAATCGGTCTATCTTTGTTACATATTATAAACCCGGACAGAAGAATAAAAAAGACTTCGGTTTATTTAAACTTTGCCTCCGACTAACATCTATTTTATGGAAGAAAAAAAACTAACTGCCGCGAACGGTCGTCCCATTGCCGACAATCAGAATTCGCAAACCGCAGGTCAACGCGGACCTGTCATGTTACAAGACCCATGGCTTATTGAAAAGCTTGCTCATTTTGATCGTGAAGTGATTCCGGAAAGACGTATGCATGCTAAAGGTTCGGGAGCTTACGGCACATTCACCGTCACTCATGACATTACGAAGTACACCCGTGCAGCTATTTTCAGCGAAGTCGGAAAGCAAACTGAATGTTTCGTCCGTTTCTCTACCGTAGCCGGAGAACGTGGGGCGGCAGATGCCGAACGTGATATCCGCGGTTTTGCCATGAAATTCTACACCGAAGAGGGCAACTGGGATTTAGTCGGAAACAACACTCCTGTCTTTTTCTTACGTGATCCGCTTAAATTTCCGGATTTGAATCATGCCATCAAGCGCGACCCGAAAACGAACATGCGCAGCCCTAACAGCAACTGGGACTTCTGGACACTTCTGCCCGAAGCGCTTCATCAGGTGACAATCACTATGAGCCCTCGCGGCATTCCTTACTCCTATCGCCATATGCACGGATTCGGAAGCCACACCTATAGTTTTATCAATGCGGACAACCAGCGTATCTGGGTGAAATTCCACCTGCGCACCTTGCAGGGAATCAAAAACCTGACAGATCAGGAAGCGGAAGCGATCATCGCCAAAGACCGCGAATCTCATCAACGCGACCTTTTTGAAAGCATCGAAAAGGGAGATTACCCCAAATGGTTATTCCAGATTCAGTTAATGACGGAAGAAGAAGCGGACCATTACCGCATCAATCCGTTCGACCTGACCAAAGTATGGCCGCACAAAGACTTCCCGCTACAAGATGTCGGAATCCTTGAACTGAACCGTAATCCGGAAAACTATTTCGCAGAAGTAGAACAAGCTGCTTTCAACCCGATCAATACCGTAGACGGCATCGGATTCTCACCGGACAAGATGTTACAGGGACGTCTGTTCTCTTACGGCGACGCACAGCGTTATCGCCTCGGAGTGAACAAATTCCGGTGAATAAACCCCGTTGCCCGTTCCATGCTTACCACCGTGACGGAGCTATGCGCGTAGACGGCAACTACGGTGCAACCAAAGGCTACGAACCCAACAGTTACGGAGAATGGAAAGACTCTCCTCACATGAAAGAACCGCCTCTCAAAGCATCCGGCAACGGAGAAATATACAATTATAATGAACGCGAATATGATGATGATTACTACAGCCAGCCGGGAGATCTGTTCCGCTTGATGCCGGCGAACGAACAGCAACTTCTGTTTGAAAACACGGCACGTGCTATGGGAGACTCCGAATTATTCATCAAACAGCGTCACACCCGCAACTGCTACAAAGCAGATCCCGCATACGGTGCCGGAGTCGCCAAAGCATTGGGCATTGATCTGCAAGAAGCATTGAAAGAATAAAAGAACAACCAACCATTTGTCAAAGAAAGAGCATATTTCCCGACGGATTTATGCTCTTTTTTTCGACAGAACAGTAAACAGATGTATATCAGCAGAATAAAAATCCTTTTTTATTCCTTTAAAAGGAATGCCCCGTTGGTTTAAAACCAACGGAACTATTTAAAAAAAGTTCTGCTTTTCCAATGAGAGCAGAACTTTTTTGTTTTATTTATTTATCAACCGGAAAGAGATCAGTCAATCCCCGGCATCAGAACAACGCCGAGCTTCTTCTTACCATCCATCTTGACTACCATCGGCTTTTCAAAGCGGACATGACGCAGGAATTTCGTTTCTTCCACCGCAGGTTGGGCATTGAGGAAATCCTGATTGTAGACTCCGTCATTCATAAAGGCATTGATCGTAAAATAGCCTACGCCGAACGAAGTGAGGTTCTGGAAGAAGTGAGTTCCCTGACTCGGGTCTACACGATAATTGGTCAGTCCGGCCTCCACTATCACACGGGCGGCGGAGATATGCGGCCACTTCACCGGAATGCCCAGCCATGTATCACTGCTGCCCCAACGTCCCGGACCTACGAGCACATAATTCCTTCCTGCATTGAGGAATTGCAGGTTCATTTTCTCTATTTCCCAGGCAATGGCCTGATTGTTCGAAGCACTGTATCCATCCGTCTTGACGTAGACGATATCATAAATTTCGTTCATGACGCCATGCCCCAATGAGTTATTGGAACGGAGCACCACGTCTTCATCCGGTATCAGCGTCAAGTCTTCGTCCAGCATTTCTTTGCTGTCCACAATCGGGCGGATTTGCAACAGGTAGAATGTACCCGTCTTATCTTGTTCACGGCTCAAGGTCGCGGCAAACTCAATCTCCACCGGGCGCCGCATTTCCTGTTCACCGTACTTCAAAACCAGTTGCAGGATGCGTGCCAGCGGGAATACATCGTGTTGAAGGATATTGGCAAACGTGATTACCTTGCGTCCACCGGGATACAAACCGTCACGGATCACCTGATCATACGGATCGTAAGTAGAAGCGATATAGCGTAACGAACCGTCACTTTCGGCTTCCTTCACATGAAGTTTCAACAGGTTAAAGCCGTCGTCGATAGAGAAATCATGCCCTGCGTTTTTCAAGTCCAATGCGTAGAAACGGGTCTGTGTTTCTTTCAGGGCTATTTCCATTTCACTGGTTTGCAACACTTGATTCGGGTGATAAGGAGAGAAACGAAGCGTCATACCTCCGTCTACAATATATTTTCCTAATCCAAGAGCCAGGTTCACCGTGCCTTCTTCGGCTTTTTCATCTCCCAAGGGATAATAATTGAGCGAACGTGCCACGCCGGACATAGACGGGTAGTAACGGTCTCCGTATTGATTTCCCACAACTTCCTGCAAGATGACTGCCATCTTTTCCTGGTCGATCACGTTCGATGTAGCCTGCATATAGGCTTTACTGTCTCTGAAGTAAACCGACGCATAGACTCCTTTGATCGCATCGGAAAGCATACGGAGCATTTCGTAACGGTCGTCCAGATAAGGAATCATATACGTATTGTATATTCCAGCAAACGGCTGATAATGAGAATCTTCCAACAAAGAGGATGAACGGATGGCAATCGGGGATTTCACCACATCGAAGAAGGTGAAGAAGTCCTCTACCAACCGGTCGGGCAGTTTCGCCTTTAGGAAATATCGTAGAATCGTATCATCGTCGGCATCCGATAGAGCGATTTGATAAAGATTATTGGTCTCCATAAACTCGTCGAAGACATCGGTACACAGTACCACTGTCTTAGGAATTGCCACCCGTGCATTTTCGAACTCTTCAAATTCGGGATAACGCTTCACCATATTATCAATGAAGGCAAGGCCACGGCCTTTTCCTCCCAGCGAACCGTCGCCGATACGGGCAAAGTTGGAGTAACGGTCGAAACGGTCACGTTTGAAGACGGCAACCACTCCCTGATTTTTCATCTTCCGGTACTTCACGATCGCCTCGAAGATAATCCGGCGGTGTGCATCTACGTCCTGAAGACTGGTCCACGTGATCGGCTTCAGAAACTCGGCTACCGGAAACATGGCACGCGAATAGAGCCAGCGCGAAACGTGATTCCGGCTGATATGATACAAGAAGGACTCGGCAGGCACGGCAAACAGGATATTCTGCAGCTCTTTCAGGTTCCGCACACGGGCAATCTCTTCTCCGGTCTCCGGATTGCGGAACACAAAGTCACCGAACCCGAAGTTATCGGAAACGATGCGCCGCAGGTCAACGTCCATCTTTTTAGAATTCTTATCGATAAAGCTGGCACCGTATTTGGCGGCATACGAAGAGTTTTCCGATTCGGAGGATTGGATAATCAACGGTACGAACGGATCGTTCTTGCGTATGGCGGCACAAAGCTTGATACCTGCCAGACCGTCTTTCTCGCCCCGTTCCACTTTCGGGAAACGGACGTCGGTAATGACTCCTAATATATTATTCTGGTATTTGCGATAGATTTCCATCGCTTCCTGATACGTACGCGCCAAAACGATTTTAGGACGCCCACGCATACGAAGCGTGCGCTGGTGCGCATTCAGAGCTTCGGTAGAAAATTCCTGGCTCTGCTTCAACACGAATTTATACAGGTTGGGAAGAATGGAAGAATAGAACCGGATGCCGTCTTCCACCAAAAGTATCATCTGCACGCCTACTTCCTGCACATCATGTTCGAGGTTCATCTTATCTTCCATTAGTTTGATAATAGAAACCAACAGGTCGGTATTGCCCAGCCAGCAGAATACGTATTCAAATGCGCTCAGGTCTTCGTTGATAATCCGCTTCGTAATACCGTGACTGAAAGGAGTCAGGATAACGATCGGAATATGTTCGTATTTCTCTTTGATGTGCCGCCCGATATCAAAACTGTCATTGTCTCCCGTACTCGGCATACAGATCACCAGATCGAATGACATATTCTCCAACTGCGTCAATGCTTCCTCTTCCGTAGAAACCTGTGAGAAACGAGGAGGATAACGAAGTGACAAGGATGTATATTCATTAAATATTTTTTCGTCAATGCGTCCGTCATCTTCCAGCATGAAAGCGTCATACGGGTTGGCAATCAACAGAACATTGAAAATCCGCCGTGTCATCAAATTGGCGAATTGCGTATCTTTGAAGTAAAGCTGGTTTAATTTATACTTGCTGAGCATAGTCTCTTTCTATTTTTTATTCCATAATGAAATGATTCATAGTACAGTCTACTTGACGTTTACCCTGCAAAGTTAATTTTTTAAATCTCATTTGCTATCATCTTCTTTATAAAGTTTATAATAGGTAATAAGTAATAGGTAACAAGTAATAACCATGCGGTTTACAGCGCAGCTTATTACTTATTACCTATTACTTATTACCTATTACTTATTACCTATCACCTACCACTATCATTTTATCATTATTTAATCAAAATATCACCATAAAACCAATCATATTTGAAAAATTTTCCTATATTTGCAGTGTGAGCAGTTTACATTTTATCAGAATAACCTTTTAAAATATGATATCATGAACATCCAGAAAATCATGTCCTCTTTGGAGGCAAAGCACCCCGGTGAATTAGAGTATCTTCAAGCAGTAAAAGAAGTTCTTCTTTCGATCGAAGATATATACAATCAGCATCCCGAATTTGAAAAGGCCAAGATCATAGAAAGACTGGTAGAACCTGATCGTATCTTCACTTTCCGTGTCACTTGGGTAGACGATAAAGGGGAAGTTCAGACCAATCTCGGTTATCGTGTACAGTTCAACAATGCAATCGGTCCGTACAAAGGCGGTATCCGTTTCCATGCTTCCGTCAACCTCTCCATTTTGAAATTCCTCGGCTTCGAGCAGACATTCAAGAATGCGCTGACTACCCTTCCGATGGGTGGCGGCAAAGGCGGTTCGGACTTCTCGCCCCGTGGCAAGAGCGATGCTGAAATCATGCGTTTCTGTCAGGCGTTTATGCTTGAATTGTGGCGCCATCTGGGACCGGACATGGATGTACCTGCCGGTGATATCGGTGTAGGCGGACGCGAAGTAGGTTATATGTTCGGTATGTACAAGAAGCTGACCCGCGAATTTACGGGAACCTTTACCGGAAAAGGACTGGAGTTCGGTGGTTCGCTGATTCGTCCGGAAGCTACCGGCTTCGGCGGTTTGTACTTCGTTTATCAGATGTTGCAGGCAAAAAATATAGATATCAAAGGCAAGACAGTCGCTATCTCCGGCTTCGGTAACGTAGCTTGGGGCGCTGCCACCAAGGCGACCGAATTGGGTGCCAAAGTAATTACGATCTCCGGACCAGACGGATATATCTACGATCCGGACGGCATCAGCGGAGAAAAGATAGATTATATGCTCGAACTTCGGGCTTCGGGCAATGACATCGTTGCTCCTTACGCCGAAAAATATCCGGGTGCAACCTTCGTAGAAGGCAAGCGTCCGTGGGAAGTAAAAGCAGATATTGCACTTCCTTGCGCTACTCAGAACGAATTAAATGGAGAAGATGCACAAAATCTCATAAAAAATAACGTTCTTTGCATTGGAGAAATTTCCAACATGGGATGTACGCCGGAAGCAATCGACTTATTTATCGAAAAGAAAATAATGTATGCTCCGGGTAAGGCAGTCAACGCCGGTGGTGTTGCCACTTCCGGGCTGGAAATGTCTCAGAACGCCATGCACCTGAGCTGGAGCGCTGCTGAAGTGGACGAAAAACTCCACGCCATCATGCACGGTATCCATGCACAATGCGTGAAATACGGTACAGAACCCGACGGATATATCAATTATGTGAAGGGAGCTAACATTGCCGGATTCATGAAAGTAGCTCACGCTATGATGGGACAAGGCGTTATTTAAAAGAGACTTTGTTTAGTTGTATTTGTATTTGTGGTTTGCGCTGCTCGCCTCCTGTGACAGGACGCGGGTAGCGCTATTTTTTTGAGATTAACATTATTTTCTTCAATGGAATTAATTATCTTTGTAGCATTATACAGTAATAACAATAAAAAATGCTACAACCCGAATTAAAACTCCGCCGCGACAAGATTCGCAGTCTGATGGTGTCACAGGGCATTGATGCCGCCCTCATTACTTGTAATGCAAATTTAATCTACACCTATGGCTGTGTAGTCAGCGGCTATCTTTATCTCCCTCTTCATTCACCGGCACTGCTGTTTTTCAAGCGGCCCAACAATATCACAGGCGAACACTCGTTCCCCATCCGCAAGCCGGAACAGATCGTCGATATTCTGAAAGAAAAAGGTCTGCCTTTGCCCACTAAACTGATGCTGGAAGGCGACGAACTTCCTTATACCGAATATGTTCGTCTGGCAGGTTTGTTCCCGGACGCTGAAGTCGTGAACGGGACACCGCTGATCCGTCAGGCACGCAGCGTGAAGACAGCTATCGAAATCGAAATGTTCCGTCGTTCGGGCATGGCGCATGCCAAGGCATACGAACAGATTCCGTTCGCATATTACCCTGGAATGACAGATATCGAGTTCTCGATAGAAATCGAACGTCTGATGCGTCTTCAAGGTTGCCTCGGCATCTTCCGCGTGTTTGGCCGCAGCATGGAAATCTTCATGGGAAGTGTGCTGACCGGAGATAATGCCGGTTATCCTTCTCCCTACGATTTTGCTTTAGGGGGTCGCGGACTCGATCCTGCCTTGCCCGGAGGCGCTGACAAGACTCCGCTGAAAGAAGGACAAAGTGTTATGGTCGATCTGGGAGGCAACTTCAACGGATATATGGGCGATATGAGCCGTGTGTTCTCTATCGGCAAATTGTCGGAAGAAGCATATACCGCTCATCAGGTTTGTCTGGATATTCAGGAAAAGATCGCTTCGATCGCCAGACCCGGCATTCCTTGCGAAATGCTGTATAACACTGCAATCGAAATGGTTACCCAGGCAGGTTTTGCCGATAAGTTCATGGGAACGGGACAGCAAGCCAAGTTCATCGGTCACGGCATCGGACTTGAAATCAACGAAGCGCCTGTACTTGCTCCGCGCATCAAACAGGAACTGGAACCGGGCATGGTCTTTGCTCTCGAACCGAAAATCGTTCTTCCCGGTGTAGGCCCTGTAGGTATCGAAAACTCTTGGGTAGTGACAAACGAAGGAGTTGAGAAACTGACTAACTGCAATGAAGAAATTATAGAATTGTCATAAGGGACTGACTAAAAAGTCGGTTCTACCTCTATTGGGGCTGACTAAAAAGTCAATAGTATCTCTATTCTCCTCCTTTCCGAAGGAGGAGAATAGAGATACTATTGACTTTTTAGCCACTCCAATTTGAACAAGAAAAGCTATTTTACAGGCTTCAGTCCCATCTTCACCGCCCGTTCCAGCATAAAAGCATGGGCTGCCTCATACTCATTGGGGATAACTCCATCCAGAATAGCATCCTTTATCGCACTTTTCAAAGCACCGACTTCACGACAGGGCTGTAAGCCGAAAGTTTCCATGATCTCTTCTCCACTCACCGGAGGCTGGAAATTACGGACACGGTCTTTTTCTTCAAGGTCTTTCAACTTTTGGCGAACCAGCTGGAAGTTATTCAGGAAACGCTGCTTGCGCTCCATGTTTTTCGAAGTGATGTCCGCTTCGCAAAGTGTCATCAAGTCGTCGATATCATCCCCCGCCTCAAAAAGCAGACGGCGTACGGCAG
>OCPV01001967.1_pt1 | contig 9966 bp, 17 predicted proteins | sample 1538511 | NCBI WGS metagenome assembly OCPV01 (sample SAMN04571704, study PRJEB22368) | human gut metagenome | biome: human gut; material: stool | host: Homo sapiens | place: Luxembourg | collected 2012-08-30 | reverse complement strand
CTAAAAATATCTCCTGTTGAAACTGCTGGAATTTTTAAATTTTCTGACAATATTCTTGCTATTGTCCCCTTTCCTGTACCTGGCGCACCTAACATAATTATTACCATATAAACACTTCCTTTACATTTGTTTTAATTAAAGATTACGTAATCAATAATCTTTACCATATTTACATTTTTTAATTATATAAATATGGTAAAAATCATTAAACGCTTATAAGACAGAGAAAAAATTAAGTTTTTTTCTCCGTCCCATTATTTACCTAAACCTTACTCTAAGAATCCTTTATAATGTCTCATTGCTAATTGTGATTCTAGTTGTTGTACAGTTTCTAGTGCAACACCTACAACGATTAATATTGATGTACCACCAAATGCAATATTTAGGTTTGTAAATCTTAAAAGCATTGGAAGTATAGCTATTAATGCCAAGAAGAATCCTCCAAACCATGTTAATTTTGATATTATTGATGATAAATATTCTGTTGTTGGTTTTCCTGCTCTTATACCAGGTATAAATCCACCATTTTTCTTAATATTATTTGATACTTCTGCTGGATTAAATGTAGCATAAGTATAGAAAAATGTAAACCCTAAAATTAATAATAAATATACTATAGCATTTGCTATTGAATATCCAATTGGTACATTTGATGTTGATGTAGCAATTGAGAAATTATATAGTCCTGCTAAAAATCCTGTTTGTGATGCTATATCTGGTACAAATATTTGAATAATCATGGCTGGAAATGTCATAAAGCTACTTGCAAAAATTACTGGCATTACACCTGCCATAGCAAGTTTTAATGGAATATGTGTGCTTTGTGCTCCAACCATTTTTCTTCCTACTACTTTTTTAGAATATTGTACTGGAACTCTTCTTTCTGCTTGTTGTACAAATACAACACCTGCAACTAAAATAATTGCTCCAATTACAATTCCTATAGCTGTTAATAATCCTGTTGTACTAAATCCTGTAGCTGGCATAATCAAGTTCCATAGAGTTGTCACTCCAGATGGTAATCCTGAAATTATACCTATAAAGATTAATAATGAAATACCATTTCCAATTCCTTTTGCTGTGATTTGTTCTCCAAGCCACATTAAAACTGATGTTCCTGTTACTAATCCTGTAACAACTAAAGCTCCTGTTAGGAATGAATCATTTACGAAGATTCCTGCTCCTCTATATGATAAATAAATTCCTATTCCTTCAACTAAAGCAAGTACTATTGTTAACATTTTTGTATATTTGTTTATTTTTTGTCTACCTTGTTCTCCACCTTCTTTTGTTAGTTTCTCAAGAGATGGAATTATCATTGCTAATAATTGAATAACAATTGATGCTGTGATATATGGAGTAATTGACATTGCAAATAGAGAAAATCTTGAGAAAGCTCCACCTGAAATCATATCAATTAATCCTGCTATACCATTTGTATTTCCCATTGCATCATTTAATGCAATACTGTCTACTCCTGGTACAGTTATATAACATCCTAATCTAAATACTACTATTAATAATAGTGTATATAATAGTCTTTTTCTAACATCTGGTGTCTTAATAGCGTTTTTTATAGTTTTAAACAATTAAATCACCTCTGCCTTTCCGCCTAAGGCTTCTATTTGTTCTTTTGCTTTAGCTGTAAATCTTTTTGCTTTTACATTTAATTTTTTCTCTAATTTACCAGTTGCTAAAATAACAATACCATCATTTACTTTTCCGATGATTCCTTCTTCTAATAAAGTTTCAGCTGTAACATCTGATGCTTTTGATTTATTTAACATTGTTAATGTTACTTCTGTGTATGTTTTAGCATGGATATTTGTAAATCCTCTTTTTGGTAATCTTCTATATAAAGGTGTTTGTCCACCTTCGAATCCTCTTCTTACTCCTCCGCCGCTTCTTGCTTTTTGTCCTTTATGACCTCTTCCTGAAGTTTTTCCGTTTCCAGAAGCCATTCCACGACCTACTCTATTTCTTTTAACTTTTTTCACAGCTGGTTTTAATTCGTCTAGTTTCATCTTTGCACCTCCTTAAATATATATGTACATAAGTTTATAATTTAAATTATAATATTTCGTCTACTCTTTTTCCTCTTTTTTTAGCTACTGATTCTACAGTTTGCATAGATCTTAAACCTTCAATTGTAGCATAAACAACGTTTCTTGGATTGTTTGTTCCAATAACTTTTGTTCTTATGTTTTTATATCCTGCAAGTTCTAATACTGGTCTAACACTTCCTCCAGCGATAACTCCAGTACCTAATGCAGCAGGTTTTAACATAACTTTTGCACTTCCGAAAGTTCCTATATATTCATGTGGTACTGTTGTTTCAACAACTGGTACTTCTACTAAGTTCTTTTTAGCTTCTTGAATTGCTTTTCTAATAGCTTCTGGAACTTCAGCTGCTTTACCATTTCCTACACCTACATGACCGTTTTCGTCACCTACTACTACTACAGCACTAAATCTAAAAGTTCTACCACCTTTAACAACTTTAGCAACTCTGTTAATAGCAACAACTTTTTCTTTTAATTCATTGTTCTTTTCTTCCATAGGTTTTTGTTTTCCTCCTTCTTAATTAAAATTTTAATCCGCCTTCTCTTGCAGCTTCTGCTAATTCTTTTACTACACCATGATATATGTATCCACCACGGTCAAATACAACTGTTTCAATTTTTTTATCAAGAGCTCTTTTAGCTATTAATGCTCCTACTTCCTTAGCTGCTTCTTTATTAGAATGTTTTGTTTTTACTTCTTTATCTAATGTTGAAGCTTGAACAAGAGTATTTCCAGCTACGTCATCAATAATTTGAGCATATATGTGTGAATTACTTCTATAAACACATAATCTTGGTCTTTCAGCTGTTCCAGATATTTTTCTTCTTACACGAATATGTCTTCTTGTTCTTTCCATTTTTCTATCTGTCTTTTTAACCATTTTTCTTACTCCTTTCTCTTAACATTTGAGTTTTATTTTCTATTTACCTGTTTTTCCTTCTTTACGTCTAATAACTTCATCAGCATATTTAATACCTTTACCTCTATATACTTCTGGTGGTCTTTTTGTTCTAATTTCTGCTGCTGTTTGACCAACAAGTTCTTTATCAATTCCTTTTACTATAATTGTATTAGGATTTGGAACATCAAATGTAATTCCTTGTGGTGCTTCAAAAATTACAGGATGTGAATAACCTAATGTTAAATTTAAGTTATTTCCTTGTTTTTGAACTCTGTAACCAACTCCGTTTATTTGAAGTTCTTTAGAGTATTCATGAGTTACACCAATTATCATATTATTAATTAAAGTTCTTGTTAAACCATGTAAGCTTCTGTTTGCTGGTTCATCATCTTTTCTCATAACTTTAATTTCATTTCCGTTCATTTCTAAAGAGATATTTTTATGAACTTCTCTTTCTAATGTTCCTTTTGGTCCTTTTACAGAAATATGATTTCCATCTATTTTTACTTCAACACCTTCTGGTACTGTAATTGGCTTATTTCCTATTCTTGACATCTTCTTGTTTTCCCTCCTTTTTTATCGTCAGGGTACACACCTTACCCTTAGGTCCCTTCACTTTGGTTCAAGGAATGTCCCCTCCCCTTGTGATTAATAGATGACCTATGTTAAAGTTTTTCCCTGTTTTCATATTACCAAACGTAAGCTAATACTTCTCCACCTATTCCTAATTCTCTTGCTTCTTTATCTGTTTTTAATCCTTTAGATGTAGAGATTATAGCTATTCCTAATCCATTTAATACTCTTGGTAATTCATCTTTAGATGCATATACTCTTAATCCAGGTTTGCTTATTCTTTTTAAACCATCAATTACTCTTGTTCCTTTTTCGTCATATTTTAGAGTAATTCTTATAATTCCTTGAGTATCATCTTTTATTTCTTCATAAGATTTTATATATCCTTCTTTAAATAATATTTCAGCAATTCCTAATTTCATATTTGATGCTGGAATATCAACTGTTTTATGTTTTGAACTATTTGCATTTCTAATTCTTGTTAACATATCTGCAATTGGATCTGTAATATTCATTAATTACTTACCTCCTTTTCTTTTTTACATTTATTAATTAAAATTAATCAAAATCTGTATATTGTGCATTTTTATGAGTTAATCAGGCTGAAGGCGTACGGTTTGTACGTCGAAGTTTGATTAATGAAATAAAAATGTGCAAGATGCTGATTTTCATTGATTTTTTCTACCAGCTAGCCTTCTTAACTCCTGGTATTTCTCCTTTATGAGCTAATTCTCTAAAACATACACGGCATATACCATATTTTCTAATATATGCATGTGGTCTACCACATAATTTACATCTGTTGTATTCTCTTGTTTTGTATTTTTGTGGTCTTGCTTGTTTTACTTTCATTGATTTTTTAGCCATATTTTTACTCCTTTCTTAGATTACAAGTAAATTAATTTTTGAATGGCATTCCTAATAAAGTTAATAATTCTTTTGCTTCTTCGTCTGTTTTTGCTGTTGTTACAAAAATTATATCCATTCCTCTTAATTTATCTACTTTATCATATTCGATTTCTGGGAATATTAATTGTTCTTTAACACCCATTGAGTAGTTTCCTCTTCCATCAAATGAGTTATTTGAAACACCTCTGAAATCTCTTACTCTTGGAAGTGCTACATTGAATAATTTGTAAACAAAATCATACATTTTTCCTGCTCTTAATGTTACTTTACATCCAATATTTGCACCTTCTCTTAATTTGAATGCTGCAATTGATTTTTTAGCTTTTGTTATAACTGGTCTTTGACCTGTAATTTGAGCTAAATCATTCATTGCATTTTCTAAAGCTTTTGGATTTTCTTTTAAATCTCCTAATCCAATGTTTATAACAACTTTATCTAATTTTGGAACTTCCATAATTGATTTATATTGAAATTTTTTCATCATTGCTGGGATTACTTCTTTTACATATTGTTCTTTTAATTTTTCCATTATGAATTAATCCTCCTTTCCTATTTTAATTTAGCACCGCATTTTTTACAAACACGAACTTTTTCGTCTTTTTCTATACTATATCCAACTTTTGTTGTTTTTCCACATTTAGGGCATACAACATTTACTTTTGATGCTGGAATACTACATTCTACTGGTATAATTCCACTTTCATCATTTTGGCGTCTTGCTTTAACATGTTTTTTTCTAACATTTACGCCTTTAACAATAATTTTATCAGCTTTTGGTATTACTTCTAAAACTTCTCCAGTTTTACCTTTATCATTTCCTGATAAAACCATTACATTGTCGCCTTTTTTTATTCTCATTAGAGATTACCTCCTTTTCTTATAAAACTTCTGGAGCTAATGAAAGTATTTTCATATAGTCCTTTTCTCTTAATTCTCTTGCAACTGGTCCAAAGATACGTGTTCCTCTTGGAGTTCCGTCATCTCTTATTATTACAGCTGCGTTTTCATCAAATTTTATATATGAACCATCTGATCTTCTTAATCCTTTTTTAGATCTTACAATTACAGCTTTTACAACATCACCTTTTTTAACAACTCCACCTGGTGTTGCTGATTTAACTGAAGCAACTATTACATCTCCAATGTTTGATGTTTTTCTATATGAACCACCTAAACATCTAATGCACATAAGTTCTTTTGCTCCTGTGTTGTCTGCTACTTTTAATCTTGTTTGTTGTTGTATCATTAATGGTTCCTCCCTTCTTCTAATTATTATTTAATATCTGCTTTTTCTAGGATTTCAACTACTCTCCATCTTTTATCTTTAGAAAGTGGTCTAGTTTCCATTACTTTTACTCTATCACCAATTTGGCAAGCATTTTCTTCATCATGAGCTTTTAATTTATATGTTGTTTTTACAGTTTTTCCATATACTTTGTGTCTAACACTTGTTTCAACAGCTACTACAACTGTTTTATCCATTTTGTTAGATTTAACTGTACCAACCATAACTTTACGAAGATTTCTTTCTTCCATTTAGATTTCTCCTTTCTTAAACTTAATGACAAGTGACACACCTTACCTTTTGGTCATTTCCACTTGGTTTAAGGAATGTCCCTTCCCCTTGTGAAGAATTGATGACCTTTGCTAAAGTTATCTCTTATCTATTATGCTTTCTTTGTGTCTGCAATTTTTCTTTCTGTTAATACTGTATTTATTTTAGCTATATCTTTCTTTACTTCTTTTATTTTCATAGGATTATCTAATCCGTTTGTAGCTAAACTAAATTTTAATTTAAATAATTCTGTTTTTAGTTCACCTAATTCTTTCTCTAAATCTGGTGAAGACATTTCTCTTATTTTATTTATCTTCATCATTTTCACCTACCTTTGCAGTTTCTTTTGCTATAATCTTTGTTTTGTTAGGTAGTTTGTTCATAGCAAGTCTTAAAGCTTCCCTAGCTGTTTCTTCTGGTACACCAGCAATTTCAAACATTACTCTTCCTGGTTTTACAACAGCTACCCAGTATTCTGGAGCACCTTTACCTTTACCCATACGAGTACCGATTGGTTTTGAAGTAATTGGTTTATCTGGGAAGATTTTTATCCAAACTTTTCCTCCTCTTTTTATATAACGAGTCATAGCAATTCTGGCAGCTTCTATTTGGTTTCCTGTAACTAAAGCTGCTGTTACAGCTTGAATTCCATATTCTCCATCTGTAACTTTATTTCCTCTTGTTGCTTTTCCTCTCATTCTACCTTTTTGCATTTTTCTAAATTTTGATCTTTTTGGCATTAATGGCATTATTTGTCTCCTCCTTCCACTTGCTTTTCTGGAAGAACTTCTCCTTTATATATCCAAACTTTTACACCGATTTTTCCATATGTTGTATCTGCTTCTGCAAATCCATAATCAATATCAGCTCTTAAAGTTTGTAGTGGTATGTTTCCTTCTTTATAGAATTCTGTTCTAGCCATGTCAGCTCCACCTAATCTACCAGAAACTGAAGTTTTAATTCCTAAAGCTCCTGCTTTCATAGATTTTTGCATACATTGTTTCATAGCTCTTCTAAATGAAATTCTTCTTTCTAGTTGCCCAGCTATATTTTCAGCTACTAATTGGGCATCTAAATCAGCATTTTTTACTTCTACGATGTTTAAATTAACATCTTTTCCTATTAATTTAGAAAGTTCTGCTTTAACACTTTCTATTCCTGCTCCACCTTTTCCGATTACTAAACCTGGTTTTGCAGTATCTAAGTTTACTTTTATAGCTTTTGCTGTTCTTTCAATTTCAATTTTTGAAATTCCAGCTTGATATAATTTTTTCTTTAAAAATTTACGGATTTTTTGATCTTCAACTAAATAATCTGCAAAATTTCTAGAATCTGCATACCATTTAGAATTCCAATCTTTTATGATTCCAACTCTTACACCTGTTGGATGTACTTTTTGTCCCATGGTTTTTACTAACCTCCTTCTTTAATTTTATACTCTTTCCTTTAATACTATTGTTATATGGCTTGTTCTCTTTCTAATTCTTACTGCTGAACCTTTTGCTGCTGGTCTTATTCTTTTTAGAGTTGGACCTTGGTTAGCATATATTTCAGCTACGTACAAGCTTTCATGTTTCATATTATGATTGTTTTCAGCATTTGCTATTGCTGATTTTAATAATTTTTCTATTATTTCAGATGATGCTTTTGGTGTAAACTTAACTATTGCTAAAGCTTCATCAACATCTTTTCCTCTTATTAAATCTGCTACTATTTTTACTTTTCTACTTGAAATTCTAGCATATTTAAGAGTTGCTCTAGCTTCGTTTACTACTGTTGTATTTGTTTCTTGCACTTTGTTTTCCTCCTTACTTAATGTCAGGGGACACACCTTACTTTTATAAACATATCCACTTAGGGTTTGAGGAATGTCCCTTCCCATTGTGAACGTGTGTTAACCCTTGTTCATTTTTCTATTTTTAATTATTTAGTTGTTTTGTCTCCAGCATGACCTTTGTATGTTCTTGTAGGAGCAAATTCACCTAATTTATGACCGATCATTTCTTCTGCAATGTAAATTGGAACATGTTTTCTTCCATCATGTACAGCTATTGTATGACCAACCATTTGTGGATATATTGTTGAAGCTCTTGACCATGTTTTTAAAACTTCTTTTTTCCCTGATTCATTCATAGCTTCAATTCTCTTTAATAATTTTTCTTCTACGAATGGTTTCTTTTTGCTTGATCTTGACATTTAAAATTTTCCTCCTTTCAAGAAAATTTTTATTTTCATTTAATTATTTTCTTCTCTTAACTATAAATTTGTTAGATGCTTTCTTTTTATTTCTTGTCTTGTATCCTAATGCTGGTTTACCCCAAGGTGTTAATGGTCCAGCGTGTCCTACTGGTGCTTTACCTTCACCACCACCATGTGGGTGATCTACTGGGTTCATAACAGAACCTCTAACTGTTGGTCTTATTCCCATATGTCTTTTTCTTCCAGCTTTACCTATTTTTACGTTTTCGTGGTCACTGTTTCCTAATTCTCCAATAGTTGCTCTACATTTTGCTAAAATTAATCTCATTTCTCCTGATGGAAGTCTTACGTGTGCATATTTTCCTTCTTTAGCCATTAATTGAGCACTTTGTCCAGCAGCTTTAACTAATTTTCCACCTTGTCCTGGATTTAATTCTATATTGTGAATTAATGTACCAACTGGAATACTGCTTATTGGCATTGCATTTCCTGTTCTTATATCTACATTTTCTCCAGATATAACTTTGTCACCATCTGTTAATCCTTGTGGTGCTAAGATATATGCTTTTTCTCCATCTTTGTATTCTATTAATGCTATGTTAGCGCTTCTGTTTGGATCATATTCGATACCAATAACTGTTGCTTCCATATCATCTTTTCTTCTTTTAAAATCTATAATTCTATATTTTTGTCTATTTCCACCACCTTGGTGTCTTACTGTTATTCTTCCATATGAGTTTCTACCAGCATTTTTCTTTTTCTTAGCTAGTAATGATTTTTCAGGAGTTTTCTTTGTTACTTCTGAGAAATCTGAAACTGTCATGTTTCTTCTAGATGGTGTATATGCTTTAAAATGTTTCATTCCCATGATTTTCTCTTCCTTTCTTTATTTATGCGAATCTTTTCCTGCTTCGCTATGCAGATATTCTTTATTCTCCGGGTCTTTCCCGATAATTTTATTATATAATTTCTAAGCACCCATAAATTCATCAATTGAACCTTTATATTTTTTGCTTATTTTTGTTTGTTTTCCACCTTTTGCAAGATATGTTACTTCTTCTGGATTTGTATCAATAGTAACTATTGCTTTTTTCCAGTCAGATGTTTTTCCTACATGGTATCCAACTCTTTTTTTCTTTCCATTTACATTCATTGTATTTACTTTTAATACTTTAACTTCAAAAAGTTTTTCAACAGCTTTTGCTATTTCAACTTTTGTTGCTTTTTTGTTTACTTTGAAAGTGTATTTTCCTTCTTGTAATTCGTCATTACTTTTTTCTGTAACAACTGGTGCTATTATTATTTCTTCTGGTAACATTATGCGTACACCTCCTCTAATTTTTTAACAGTATCTACTGATAAAATTAGATTTGTATATTTTAATAAATCAAATACATTAATGTTGTTAGCAACTATTGTTTTAACTCCTTCAATATTTCTTGATGACATTAAAACATTTTTATTGTTTTCTGGAAGAACTATCAATGTTTTTCCTGAAACTTTAAGGTCTGCTAAAGCTTTTACCATTGATTTTGTTTTGATTTCTTTTAATTCTAATTTATCAACAACTGTTAGTTCTTTTTCTAATACTTTAGAACTTAAGATTGATTTTATTGCTAATCTTCTTTCTTTTTTATTTACTGTATATTTATATGAACGAGGTTTTGGTCCTAAAGCAATACCACCTTTAATCCATTGTGGAGCTCTTATTGAACCTTGTCTTGCTCTACCTGTTCCTTTTTGTCTCCATGGTTTTCTACCACCA
>OCPV01001958.1_pt1 | contig 10003 bp, 7 predicted proteins | sample 1538511 | NCBI WGS metagenome assembly OCPV01 (sample SAMN04571704, study PRJEB22368) | human gut metagenome | biome: human gut; material: stool | host: Homo sapiens | place: Luxembourg | collected 2012-08-30 | reverse complement strand
ACATCTCCACCGACGAGGTGTACGGGGCCCTGGAACTCACGAAACCCGACAGAGACCCCAACGGCAACGAATGCGGGGGAGTACCCTACGGGGACGGCTTCTTCACCGAAACGACCAAATACGCCCCGCACAGCCCCTACTCGGCCAGCAAGGCTTCCTCGGACCATTTCGTGAGGGCTTACCACGACACCTACGGGATGCCCACGATCGTCACCAACTGCTCGAACAATTACGGACCCAACCAGTTTCCAGAGAAACTGATCCCGTTGTTCATAAACAACATCCGGCACAACAGGCTCCTGCCCGTGTACGGCAGGGGAGAGAACGTACGCGACTGGCTGTATGTCGAGGACCACGCCCGGGCGATCGACCTGATCTTCCACGAAGGGAAGACCGCCGAAACGTACAACATCGGAGGCTTCAACGAATGGAAGAACATCGATCTGATCCGTGTAATCATCAAGACCGTCGACCGCCTTCTGGGCAGGCCGGAAGGCGCGAGCGAAAAATTGATCACCTATGTCACAGACAGGGCCGGACACGACCTGCGTTACGCGATCGACTCCTCGAAACTCAAACGCGAACTGGGCTGGGAACCTTCGCTGCAATTCGAGGAAGGAATCGAAAAAACCGTCCGCTGGTACCTCGATAACCAAAAGTGGATCGATAACGTGACCTCGGGGGAGTATGTAAAATACTACGAGGATATGTACCAAAACAGGTAACGCTGCTTCATGACGAAACCGCAACAGAACAGGGTCGCCAACGGAATTATATGGAGCGCTGTCGAACGATTTTCCGTACAGGGCGTACAGTTTCTGCTGAGCATCGTCATTGCCCGGCTGATTTCGCCGTCGGATTACGGTCTGATCGCCATGCTCGGCATTTTTCTGGCTGTTGCGCAGCAATTTATCGACAGTGGGTTTTCGAACGCGCTGGTACAGAAGAAGGATCGGAGCGACGTCGATTTCTCGACGGTTTTCTACTCGAACCTCGCTATTGCAGCCGTAGTGTATGCGGCGCTTTATGCCGCCGCCCCGTGGATAGCCGATTTCTATTCGGAGCCCAAGCTGACGCCCGTTACCCGCTGGATCGGCCTGACGGTCGTACTGATGGCTTTCTCGATCGTCCAACGGGCGAAACTCACCATCGAACTCGACTTCAAGACACAGGCCAAGTTGTCGCTCGTATCGGTCACGGCAAGCGGCCTGTGCGGTGTCATGCTCGCATGGCAAGGCTACGGAGTTTGGGCGCTGGTCGTTCAGACGCTTGCGAACAACTTTCTGAACTCCCTATTGTTATGGACTTTCGCCCGATGGAGGTTGCGGCCGGTTTTTTCATGGACCTCTTTCCGTTCGCTTTTTTCGTTCGGATCGAGGCTGTTAGCGGTCGGCATACTGCACGTTCTTTACAGCAATGTCTACACGCTGATCATCGGCAAAAAGTTCAGCGCCTCGGACGTAGGGTATTTCAACAGGGCGCAGACATTGGCGATGTTTCCATCCGTAAATATATCTTCCATCATCACTCGCGCCCTTTATCCGGCCCAATGTTCCATTCAGGACGACGAAGAAACGCTAAAACAATCGTTTCTGGACTCGTTGCGCACATCGGCCTTCGTTATATTTCCGCTAATGGTCGGCCTGAGCATATTGGCGGAACCGCTGATTCGGATCGTACTGACCGAGAAGTGGATAGATTCGGCAAAAATCCTTTCGATTCTTTGCATAGCTTATCTTCCTTACCCGCTTATGGCTCTAAACTGGCAACTGGTCAATGTAAAAGGGAGAAGCGGTCTGGCACTGAAATCGGAATTATGGGGCAAATCAATCGCGTTCGTCATTCTGGTCACGACACTGCCATGGGGGTTGATCGCTATCTGCTGGGGTATGGTCGCCTCTGGAGTGATCGACTTGGTGGTGATGATCCATTACGTAAAAAAAGTAATGCCTATCGGATACATGCAGCAACTTCGTCATTTGACGCCCGTCATTTCGCTTTCTGCAGGAACCGCCTTGGCCATGCTAAGTTGCAAAATTATCGTATCAAGCGCATGGGCTCAATTGATTTTATGTACGACGGCCGGCCTTATATGTTACCTCGGAGGAGCCACATTGTTCCGGTTCCATGAAGTAAACAAAGCAAAAAACTGGATAAAAAGAAAATCAGCCCAATGAAGTGCACCTGCGAATATTGCAGCGGCGCAGATTATGACAGTTCCGACTTTTTCATTGATCTGACCGCAAATCTGAGTAAAGAAAGGCCAATAGGCGTAAGCGGACTGCTTCGGGTAAAAAATGATGAAGACTTTCTGTCGGCATGTATCGATTCATGTATCGGACCGCTTGATGAACTAATCATCGTATGCCAACCGAGCGATGACCGGACCCAGCAGATCGTTGAAACCAAACGCAGACAATATCCGGACAAGATCAGGGCGTATTCTTACCGGCCACGGGTTCTATCCCACAATCTTTCCGTCGAGGAACTCGAATACGCCAAGAAATTGCCGTCCGACTCAATCCATCTGCTCGCCAACTATTACAACTACACGCTCTCGAAGGCGTCGTATCGATACGCCGTGAAAATCGACGCCGATCAAATATATTTTCCCGAAAAACTTCAGTGTATTTGCGACGCGTACCGGAATGAACAAAAAGAACACGGCCGGTTCTCCGACGCGGCCGCCAGCTACGCGCTACAAACATACAACCGGCTCTCGGCACGTTTCCCCAAACTATTCCCCACCGCGTTCTGGATACACAACCTTTCAAAAAAAATCGTGCGGGCCTATGAACGATACGTATTCCATCTGTTGTCCAACGAAAAGCCGATGTTGGCCGTTTCGGGCATCAATCTTTTTCATGATGGTAACGAATGGAGCGTTTGTCTGGGAGACCGAGACGGCATATTGCCTCCTTTCAACGGAGTGGGTGATACCGTTTTTTTCGAAATATCGCCTCAAACCTATTTCGTTCCTTTTGAACTCCCTCATGCAGGAGCTGACAATCGCTACGCGTCGAGTTACATTGAGATCATGCGCAAACCAGCGCAACGTATGCTATACGGCGGATTTTTATGGTATCATCTCGCCGCGATGAGAGAATCGATACGAACTAAAAACAAGCAACTTTATCGAGGCCATACGATTCCGTGGAGACAATTTCTGCACAGCACGTTTCCTGCGTTGGACAAGCGCGGTCTGCTACCTGTTATGAAACCTTATTTCGCAGCCTTTTTCGAAAGCGACAAATCGAAGTTTCCGAAAAAGTTGCCTGACTTTGAAACCTACTGCGCACGCTGAACGATAAATAATGAATTCCCAATCGGATGAACCGATTCTGCACCGGAACGTTTTTCGTCATCATATTTTCCGTGTCCGCCTCTTGTCGGCTAAATCCGTTTGACTTGTCATTTCTTATTTTCAAGCTATGAGATGTACGTGTGAATATTGCCGGGACATCGACTACGACAACTCGGAATATTTCGTCGACCGATCGTACCTGTCCCGTCCGAGACCCGTCGGCGTGACAGGGCTGCTGAGAGTTAAGAACGATGCGGAGTTTTTGGCTCTTTGTATCGACTCGTGCATCGAAGCGCTCGACGAACTGGTTATCGTCTATCAGCCGTGCGACGACGACTCGCCCCGAATCATCGAAAGCAAAAGGCGGCAATACCCCGATAAGATACGTACGTATTTTTATCGTCCCGTCGTGCTGTCGCATCATCTGACAGAAGAAGAATTCCGCTACGCGTCCGCATTGCCCGAGACATCGATCCACCTGCTGTCGAACTATTACAACTACACGCTGTCGAAAGCATCGTACCGATACGCCTTGAAAATAGACGCCGACCAGATCTATTTCACAGACAAGCTGAAAGAGTTCTGCGACGCATTCCGCACGACCGAAAAAAAGCGGATAACTTTCACGGAAAATGTGGCGGCCCGACAGATTCATTTTTTCGCAGACCTGACGAACGTATTCCCCGAACTGCTTTCACGAAGGTTCCGATTCCTCATTCCGTCGGACAAGCAGGTGACGCGATACAGCCGCTATACGCTGAAAAAAGCGGCGAATAAAAAATATCCGGTCTCTTTTTCCGGAATCAACCTGTACGAGCGTTCGGGCAAATGGATGCTGCCGACGGGCAGCTATGCCAACGGTCTGTTTCCCTCATTCAACGGGATACACGATCATTTACTGTTTAAAATATCTCCGATGTCCTATTATACACCGCAGCCCATTCGATCCGAACATGCAAAATACGGCAACTGCCTGATCGAATCATTTTCCTTGGACCGGTCGCTGAAACGATTCAAATATATATTCAGTCACAAACTGCTGTACGGCGGATTTCTGTGGTACCATACCGCACCGCTCAAAGAACCGGATTTTACGGCCAAACGGGAAAAATATGCGAATCGCACTCTCCCGCTATTCGGGAAACAAGACGATTTTTTCAGTCTTGAAAATCATTCGCCTCTGAGACGATGGATGAGACCATGGTATTGCCTTTTCTGGAGACGGGAACAACGATCCCTGCCCGAACGATCCCTACCCGAAATAGGTCGAATTCTTCACACCCGTTCGAACGATGAAAAACAATAAACGAAATCTCCGTCTCGGCATTCTCTGGGCCGATCCCTATTGCGGCAATCTGGGCGTCGCGGCGCTCTCCTATTCGACGATCATTCTGTTCGAGGAGGTATCGCACCGGACCGGCATCCGGTTCGACTACACGCTGTGGGGAGCGAGCCGCTGCGGTCGCGGCATGCTCGACACGGGACGGGAACGGATTCCAGTCCAGACCGTACGACCGTTTCTGGGCGGCGATCTTCCCGCATTCGCAAAGGGATGTCTTGCCAACCCGCTCCGGGTCGGGACGCCGCTGTTCGCACTCGATTTTCTGCGGTACGATCTGGTCGCCGACATCGGGGCCGGCGACAGTTATTCGGACATTTACGGCATCACCCGCTTCCGGAATATGGACTTCACTAAATCGTGGGCGCGACGGCTGCGCAGGCAATACATTCTGCTGCCGCAGACGATCGGGCCTTACGCCAGCGAGGAAGCCCGTCGGAAAGCCGCCCGGTCGATGAGCGCAGCCGGGCTGATTTTCGCCCGAGACCGAATGAGCTTCGACTGCGCCCGCGAACTGCTGCCCCAAAAGCCCGTCGAGAGAACGATCGACGCGGCATTTTTCCTGCCCTACGAAAAGACAGCGTTCGACGGAGAGAAGACCAAAGTAGGGATCAATATATCGGGTCTGCTGTGGCATGGCGGCTACACACAGAACAACCAGTTCGGCCTCCGGTCGGATTACTCCCGGACAATGCTCGGCATACTCGATGCCTTTTCGTCCCGTCAGGACGTGGAGCTGCATCTGATTTCCCATGTGATCGGACGACCGGACTTCGTCGACGAGGACACGCACGTCGTCGGGGAACTCCAGGCCCGGTATCCCCGGGCCATTGTCGCGCCGGCATTCCGGACTCCCGTCGAAGCCAAGTCCTACATCGCCGGCATGGACTTTTTCGCCGGCGCGCGGATGCATGCGTGCATCGCGGCCGTCTCGTCCGGCGTTCCGGTCTATCCGTTAGCCTACAGCCGCAAGTTCAACGGGCTGTTCGTCGAGACGCTCGGCTATCCGGAAATGGGAGACCTGACGGTTATGGACTCGGACGAAATCACGGCCGGCCTGCTCGCCGCTTTCGGAAAAAGAAGCGACCTGAAAAAACGGATCGAGCAGATCGATCGGCAAATCGTCGAACCGGAAAAGGAAAGAATGATCGGTAAGTTATCGGAATACATCCTGCGGAATGAGTTTTAAACTGCGGAAAATCGTCGGCTCGTCGCTGTGTTTGGGTTGCGGGCTGTGCGAGGCGCTCGCCCGGCGCGACGGAGTGCGCATGAGATTGGCGGAAAACGGATTCTACGAACCGGCCTCCAAAAATCGAATCGCCAAAGCGACACAGACCGAATTGAAAAAACTCTGTCCGGGCATCCGCCTCGACTGCATCGACACGCGAGAGACGTTTTGCGGTCCGGTCAAAGCGGCATACGAAGGCTGGGCCTGCGATCCGCATATCCGCCGGACCGGCTCGTCGGGCGGAGTCGTCACCGCGTTGGCGCTCCACCTGCTCCGTACGAAACAGGCGACCGGGGTATTGCAAGTAGGGACCCGTGACGGACATTATCTGTACAACGGTCTGAAATTGTCTCGCACGGAGGAGGAGGTTCGCGCATGTGCCTCGTCACGTTACGCTCCGGCCCTCATGTTCGACCGGATCGACGAGCTGCTGAACAGTTCGGAGGAACGGTATCTGTTCATCGGCAAACCGTGCGACGTCATGGCGTTGCGCGAATATACGAAGTTCCACCCAGAACATAAGTCCCGGATCGAATACTGGATTTCGCTAGTCTGTGCCGGCATGCCGAGCTATAACGCTACCCGAAAATTAATCGCGCGGGCGGCCGATCCGACTCCTGTCGTCTCGCTCAGATACCGGGGCGACGGCTGGCCGGGCGATTTCAAAGTCAGCTTTGAAGACGGTAAAATTTTCCGCTGCTCCTATAACGAAAGCTGGGGACAAGTGCTCGGACGCGACGTCCGTTTCCGGTGCAAGATCTGTCCGGACGGCATCGGCCAATACGCAGACCTGGTTGTCGGAGACGCATGGCATACGAAAGACGGATATCCGGACTTTACCGAGCAAGAGGGACGGAGTTTCCTGCTTGCCCGCAACGCGCGGGGCGCGGAACTCGCCGAAAAAGCAAGAGATGCCGGAATTCTCTCGCTGAGCCCGCTCGACATACGCGGTCTGGAGCAGATGCAACCTTATCAGTACCAACGGCTGCGCAACGCCTTCTACAAACTGGCTCCGGCATGGATAGTCACCGGAGGTCTTCTGAAAATCCGTCATCTCGGACTTCCACGTTTCCCGACAAGAAAAGGTCTCCGAACCGCCTTGGGTACTGTCTATCGCTATTACCGAAGATAGCAATCATGTTTTCTTTTTTATATAGATGCCTGAAAAACAGGCATGCACACCGAATACTGCTTCGGATCATCGCCCGTAGCGGCGGAGGTCTTGCGTTTTCGTCCGAAGTCCGGAAGCTGTATGCCGAAGTACACCGCATCCGAATCGGATACGGAACCTACGGTGGCTGTTTCGACACGGAAAACATTCCGCCAGATGTATCATTCGGCAATTATTGTTCGATCGCCAGCGGCGTGCGAATTTTCAGGGCCAATCACCCGTCCGGACGTTTCACCACTCATCCGATTCTGTACAATCCCGTCATGGGATATGTCGAAAAGGACATGCTGGAAAGGCCGCCTCTCGAAATCGGCCACGACGTTTGGATTGGAGCGAACGCGATCATCCTTCCCGGCGTATCGCGGATTGGTAACGGAGCCGTGATCGGAGCAGGCAGTGTCGTCACGAAAGACGTCGGCCCGTACGAAATTGTCGCCGGCAATCCGGCCCGCACGATCCGCAAGCGTTTCGACGAGCGGCAGATCACCGCGCTGGAAAACTGCCGCTGGTGGGAACTGGACCGACACGAATTGGCCGACCGGATCGGAGAACTCGATGCGTTACTTCAAAGTCCCGAAAATCCGAAATAGAAACTATCGGCGGCGCGACGAATCTCCTGCTCGCTCGGCATACATAGCCGAAAACCGGCGCGGACAACCGCAGTCTGAAAACCGGCTGGCGTCCCTCGCATCCGGCACGAACAGAAAGTACAATCAATATGGATGTTTCCGTTATCATCGTCAATTACAAGACCTCCCGGCTGCTTGTTGACGCGATCGATTCGGTCTTCGACAAGACCGAGGGCATATCTTTCGAGGTTATCGTCGTCGACAACCACTCGCAGGACGATTCCGAACGCGTTATCCACGAGCGCTACGGTAACCGGATAACGTATCTGCCGCTTGCGGAAAACGTCGGTTTCGGCCGGGCGAACAACGAAGGGGCGAAAATCGCCCGAGGACGATATCTGTTTTTACTTAATCCCGACACATGGTTACTTAACAATGCCGTAAAGATATTGTCGGATTTTCTGGATACTCATGACAGTGTGGCCATCGTCGGCGGCAATCTTTATTCTCCCTATTTAAATCCAAATGCCTCATTTTCAAGAAAATTACTTTTCCCATCATGGTTCATGGAGATTAGCTATTTGTCAGCATGGATCTTACCCCGTTTGGTGTATGGAAAGAATTTCGAATTCAATCACAGCGGCAGACCACTCGAAGTAGGTTTTATCATAGGGGCAGACATGATGATCCGCGCCGACGTCTTTCATCGGTTAGGGGGATTCGACCCGTCTTTTTTCATGTATTCAGAAGAAACAGACTTGAGCTATCGGGTTGCTCAAGCTGGCTTTAAAAGTATAAGCGTACCTGAAGCCCGTATCGTCCACATGGAAGGGGAAAGTCATGAATACAAGGAAATGCAGATGCAAATGCGGTATAACAGTCGAAAAATTTATTACACCAAGCATCACGGAAAATATTACGCACGAATCGCCGATCTGATACACCGGGTTACCATATGGTCTCGGATACTCGGTTATACCATCATCGGACAACGGGAAAAAAAACGGCAATGGTATTCTAATTTAGAGCTATTTGATTCTTATAATCATAAAAAAGGAAATGCTTCAGCTAAAAAGTAATCCAACCTTGAGCTTTGTATAAAAGAATCATTACATTTTTTCTGTGAAATCTGTTTACATCAAGCCGGAGACGGTTAAACTCTGGAGCCTATTCATTGTATTGCTTTTCTTTGCCGGGTTCCGATGGGACGTTGGAATCGACTGGGCAAGTTACATGAACTTGGGTGAACATGCTCCGAGCAACGAACGTCTCGAACCTGCCAATCTGTTGGTAAAAACATATTTATATGTTCATGGTTATCAAGACGGAGGTTACTGGCTATGGATTATGGCATTTCTTATTTTGTTTTTCTTTTTCTATTCGTTCTGGAAATTTTCCGCCGCTCCAATATTTTCCGCCGTATTGTTCGTATGCCTTGGGCCGTTTTTCGACTCGCTGAACGGTGTGCGTCAATATGCGGCTATTGCCATTTTTGTCTATTCATGGCTATTTATCATAAGAAAACAATTCAGCCGCTATCTCATCGCGCTAATAATCGGCTCTTTTTTTCACCGTTCGATATTGTTCATGATTCCAATTTATTGGCTGGTCACGCTCAAATACAACAGAACCATCCTATGGCTTCTTTGCATTTTATTCATTCCGCTATCTTTTGTAAGCGACTCGCTGCTTCCCCGATTGATGTCGGTTTTTCCGCAGTATGCTGTATACGAGGATATGAGTTTTGCCGTTGGGAATAACAATACATTGTCTCTGTTGCGATTGGTATTTCCCGTTTTCTTATTTCTGCTCTGTATCAAATTATACGATCCGCTATCGAAAGATAGACAAAATTTAATTCTTTGCAATCTTTCTTTCATTTCCATTTTGATTACTATACTATTTCCTACGGTACAAATGGCTATCAGAATAGGATTCTATTTTCAAGCAGCCTTTCTTTTCCTAATACCTGTCTTGAGCCAATATATGAAGGGTAGAAGCGCACTTGTATTCAAGGCGATTTGCATCGGATACGGATTAGCGTTCCTTTATTTTACTCAGTTTAGCAAACCTATCGCCAAAATATGGCCCTTTCGACTGGATTTCCGGCTGGCTGACTCCGACCTACTGTTGCTTCTGCTGACGACTTTAGGTGGCACGTTACTATTTATCGGATGCATGCAAGGTCGAATTCAGAAACATCCGCGTAAATAATAAATCGACTTAAGAATATGCTCTCTATTTCCGTCATCATTCCGATGTACAATTCGGAACGGACCATCGAGAAAGCCCTCGATTCAGTAGCTGGACAGACCTATCCGGCACATTACCAGATCATCGTCGTGGACGACGGCTCGTCGGACCGTAGCGCCGAACTTGTCGAGCGTTATGC
>OCPV01001956.1_pt1 | contig 10007 bp, 9 predicted proteins | sample 1538511 | NCBI WGS metagenome assembly OCPV01 (sample SAMN04571704, study PRJEB22368) | human gut metagenome | biome: human gut; material: stool | host: Homo sapiens | place: Luxembourg | collected 2012-08-30 | reverse complement strand
TGTAGCGGGTCACCCCGTCGGGCGATGTCCACGAGCAGATTACGACACGTTCCAGACGGGCCGACTCCTGTTCCCTGCGCAGGGTACGGATAAACCGTTCCAATTCGGAACGGTTGTTGTGGTAATCGGGATCCACCCCCCGGTATCCCCGGCGGTAATGGATGCGGACTGAGTCGGACACCTCCTGGGACCAAACCCCCGTGCCCGCCAAAACAAACAGCAGCCCTATGAATAGAATCTTCTTCATGCGATGTTTATTCCGGTATTATTGTTTTTGGTTTTCTATGATCGGTGTATATACAAACGGTTCCGGCTGCATACGGGCATGGCCTATCCATAGGCCACATACCGCCGGAAGGTATAGTATACCGCACTCTCCGCAGGAAAAGGCGGTGGCAATGATAACAAATAACGAAAACCGAAAAAGACCGGAAAAAGTATGAAATCCAGCGAAAAAACGCTCTCTTAACTCTTTGAAAATTAAAGAATAATCTATATCTTAACGCGCGCGATACCAGAGAGAGAGAGTATAAAAAATTTCATAACCTCCAAATTCTCAGTGTATTTTTTTTGCAAAAAACCGATAATTAAAGAAAACCACAGCATACTATACCTGTATTCACTTCTACTGAAGCGAATATGTCCCGGTAAACCGGAACCCGCTGACAAGCCGTATACTATGGCATTCCTGTTGGTGTGCATTAAATATTTTACTATTTAACAGTATTCTTCTTGTGACTGATTACAAAGATAATTTTTATTGCAAAAACATGTAAAATTTATTACATAAAATTTGTATGTCTGGTATTTATTTTTAATAAATCCGATTTGGCAACGGATTATTCATTACTCCTTGTCTTTTGCGGATTACTTTTTACGAAAATGTGTATTTTTGTACACAACGTTGAAATGGTTATTATATGAAAAAAAATCGGATTATTATTTTTTTATTTATCGGCCTTTGTTGTGCCGGTAAGGTATTTTCGCAAGAGAGGTTGCCTGAATATTTGCAGGCAGAAAAGTTTACCGGAGATAAGCTGAAGAACATGTTGTTTTCTACTTTGGTCGATCCGCATTGGTTTCAGAAAGGAAATTGTTTCTGGTTCGAGTATAAAACGAGTGAAGGAACTTTTTGGTATGTGGTCGATCCGGTTGCGCGTACAAAGAATCTGCTGTTCGACCGGGATGAACTGGCTGCTCAGCTGACGGAGATCGTTCGTGATCCTTTCGAGGCCCGCCATCTGCCGATACGTAATCTCAAGGCAAAGGAAGACGGCCGGACGTTTACTTTTGAGGTGGAATCTTCGCAAGAAGTGAAACCGAGAAAAGAGGAGAAAGACAAGAAGAAAGGAGAAAAAGAAGTCTTTTATTTCTCTTATGATTATCCTTCCCGTAAACTTACTCATCTGAAAGGGCAGGAAAAGGAACCGAAAAAATTGGGATGGGGAAATTTTTCTCCCGATGGCCAGACGGTGGTATATGCTAAGGATTGTAACCTTTTCCGGATGAGTCGGGAAGATTATGAGAAAGCCCGGAAAAACGAGAAGGATAGTACGATTCTCGAGATTCAATTGACACAGGATGGAGTGAAGGATTTCGGTTATGGCATTCCTTACAGTATGTTGAATACTGATACGCTTTGCAACGGTAAACGCCGGCGGGTATCGGGGTGTTGGTCTCCTGATTCCAGGCACTTTGCAGTAACGGTATCCGACGACCGGGCAGTAAAGGAATTGTGGGTGATCAATTCTATCGCTCAGCCACGTCCTACGTTGGAAACTTATAAATATCAGATGCCTGGAGAGATGGAAGCCCCTGAGGAGCATCTTTATGTATTCGATATGCAGAATAATGTTCGTAAGGAAATAAAAGTAGCGGCGTTTAAAAATCAAAATTTGAGTTTATCCTATAAACCTGCAGAACAGAAACAGCGGGACATGGAGTATGTATCACCGGTTTGGCTGGGAGATAACGACCGTTTTTTTCTGGTTCGTAGTAGCCGGGACCTTCATCGTATCGATATCTGCTCTTATACGATCGGGCAGGATTCGATTGTGCCGATTATTCAGGAACGGATGAATACTTATCAGGAAACGCGGCCTTTGGCTGTCTTGAATAAGGGAAAGGAGTTGATTCATTGGAGTGAACGTGATGGATGGGCTCATTTATATTTATACGATGATCAGGGAAATCTTAAAAACCGGATCACGAAAGGCCCCTGGCATGTGGAGCAGGTGCTGAAAGTGGATGAAGCTACACGGACGATCTATTTTGTGGGGAATGGCAAGGAAGAGGGAGAAAATCCGTATTATGAACAGCTGTATAAAGTGAATGTAAATGGTAGTGGACTGAAACGGATTACAAAAGGGGAGTATTTTCATAAAGTAAAAATAGATGACGATGCCCGTTTCGTTGTGGATAATTATTCGAGGGTGAATACGATTCCTTGTGCCGATCTGTTAGACCGGGAGGGGAATAAAGTGATGACTATTCAGGAAAGTGATTTTTCGCAATTGAAAGCGGCTGGTTACCGGTTTCCGGAACCTTTTGTCGTCAAGGCTGCCGATGGGGTGACGGATTTATACGGGGTGATGTATAAACCTTACGATTTCGATTCGACCAAGGTATATCCCATTATCGATTATGTTTATCCGGGTCCCCAGGTTGAAGCTGTATGTTATCCTTTTACCCGGATGAGTGTACGGACGGATCGTTTGGCTCAGGCCGGATTCATTGTGATTTCGGTAGGACAGCGGGGTGGACATCCTTCCCGCTCCAAATGGTATCATAATTATGGTTATGGGAATATGCGTGATTATCCTTTGGCCGATCATAAGGTGGCTGTCGAACAATTGGCTGCCCGCCATAAGTTTATAGATATCGACAGAGTCGGCATACATGGTCATTCGGGAGGTGGCTTTATGTCTACTGCTGCAATTTGTCAATATCCCGATTTTTATAAAGCTGCGGTATCCTGTGCCGGGAACCACGATAACCGGATTTATAACCGTTGGTGGAGCGAGACACATCATGGTGTGAAAGAGGTCGTTTCGGAAAAAGGAGATACTACCTTTGTCTATAAAATAGCCACGAATCCCGAAATTGTTAAGCAATTGAAAGGGCATTTGATGCTTGTACATGGTGATATCGACAATAATGTCCATGATGCGAATACGATCCGTGTTGTAAATGCCTTGATCCGGGCTAATAAGCGTTTCGAAATGCTGATTCTTCCGGGACAACGTCATAGTTTCGGAGATATGGACGAATATTTCTATTGGCGGCTGGTAGATTTCTTTTCTGAGCATCTTAAAGGCCAAAAAGAAACTTCGGTCGATATTCCGAGACGCTAAGGGAGGATAAGCAAAGCAGTTTCCGGTATTCGTGTTCAGGGACCCGAACACGAATACCGGAAACTATCCTTATTTTATTATTGATTTTCAGTAGTTTATTTCAATTGTTGATAAAAACTGATCGAAATCTAAAAAAAATGCTACAAAAAATTTGTATTCTATTGTAAAACCACTACCTTTGTACCGCTTTCAAATAAGGGTAGTCTGAACGAAAGTAAAAGTGAATGCTGTTATAGCTCAGGGGTAGAGCACTTCCTTGGTAAGGAAGAGGTCGTGAGTTCAAATCTCACTAACAGCTCTGGGGAAAGTCTGCAAGAGCAGGCTTTTTTAAAATACTCGAAATGGCGCTATCGTCTAGGGGTTAGGACGTAAGATTCTCATTCTTAAAACAGGGGTTCGATTCCCCTTAGCGCTACACTCAAAAGAACTGACTGAAGTCGGTTCTTTTTTGTATTTAATTCATTCCGATATGAATCTGATGAAACTGAAAGGACATGGCTCGATGTTGGGGGCTAATGTGATGTGGGGATTGATGTCTCCCATGGCAAAATTTGTAATGGTAGGAGGTGCGGTTACTCCTCTCGTTGTAACTGATCTGAGGATTACGGGGGCTATGGTGTTATTTTGGATCGCTTCATTCTTTCAGAAACCTGAACGGGTGACTCCTAAAGATCTATTAAAATTGTTGGGGGCATCTCTCCTGGCTATTGTTTTTAATCAGGGATGTTTTATTTTCGGGGTGGGAATGACTTCTCCGGTAGATGCGTCCATCATCACCACCAGTATGCCTTTGCTCGCCATGGTTTTAGCGGCGATTTATTTGAAAGAACCGATTACAGGAAAAAAAGTACTGGGGATTGCAGTCGGAGCTACCGGGGCGTTGTTGCTGATTTTAGGGAGCCATCAGGTTTCGGAGGTTAAAGCGGCTGGAAATCATTATATCTGGGGAGATTTATTGGTGTTGTTGGCACAATTAAGTTACGCTCTTTATTTTGTGTTATTTAAAAATTTTGTGAATAAATATTCCTTGATTACCATCATGAAATGGATGTTTACCTATGCTTTTATTTGTGCTTTGCCCTTCTCTTATCATGATTTGCTCCATACAGGGTGGAAGAGTTTGCAAAGCACTGAAATCGGAGCATTGATATTTATCGTGGTGGGGAGTACTTTTATTAGTTATGTGTTGATAGTCATCGGGCAAAAAAATCTACGCCCGACTGTTGCCGGTATGTATAATTATGTTCAGCCTTTGGTGGCTAGTATTGTTGCTGTGTGTTGGGGAATGGATACTTTTAATTTTGTGAAAATCATTTCAGTAGCTTTGATATTCGGAGGGGTCTATCTGGTAACCGGTAGCCGGAGTAAAGCTGAAATGGAGACTGTTACAGCGGATAAAAATTAACTTGCTGTAGGAAGAAAAAAGAGAAACGGACCGAAAACGGAATGAAAGGTCCGTCCCGGAATCCGGAATTAAAATTTATCGGAAAAGTACCTGTTTTTTCTTTAGAAAGTAGTATTTTTGTTGTCTCAAATTTAACTACAAATGGGTTGATTGTTTTATTTTAAACAAAACAACTCTTTTGCTGATAAAAATATACACAATGGGCATTTATTTTAACTTTAAAGAAATTATCAGTGCTTTTATGGTACTGTTTGCTGTAATCGATATTCTGGGAGCTATTCCGATTATCATTAGTTTGCGTGAAAAGAATCAGAAAATAGAGGCCGGAAAGGCAGCTATTGTTTCTTTTGTTATATTAGTAGCTTTTTTGTTTATCGGGAAGGCATTATTGGGATTATTCAATGTCGATATTTCTTCTTTTGCCGTTGCCGGAGCTTTGGTGCTTTTGGTTTTGGCGGTAGAGATGATCTTCGGTGTCGAGATATTTAAAAACGATAGTCCTTGCGGGTCGGCTACGATCGTTCCGCTGGTATTTCCTTTGATTGCCGGGGCGGCTTCGTTTACCACTTTGTTGTCGTTGCGGGCGGAATATAATATTCTCAATATCATCATCGCTGTCGCGATGAATATGGCATTGGTGTATCTGGTATTGCGCTATGTGTATTATGTAGAACGTCTGTTCGGTAAAAGCGGAGTGTACGTAATGCGTAAATTATTCGGTATTATCTTGTTGGCAATAGCCGTTCGCTTATTTACCTCTAATCTGACTTCTTTGATCGGTAGTTTTTGATTGGAAATCAGAGTTTATCGAAAAATTTGATAAAACGGCTTGAAAAGATCAGGAACAATAGCGTCCATAGCAGAAAGCGGCACATTCTGCCGATAAACATCAGGATAAAAGTATGGGTTCGTTTCGTCTTATAGAAGCCGAGTGCTACATTCGAAATATCGCCGATAACGGGAATCCAGACCAGGAGTGCCATCAGGCCCCCGTATTTTTCGATTTTATTTTTCTGTTTCAGCAATTGTTCTTCTTTGATATGGAATAATTTCCGTATCCGGGTGGCATTGCCGGCATAACCGACTCCATAAATCACCAATCCTCCGATCCAACCACCGGTTGTCGCTATGAAAAGACAGATCCAGGGGTTGAATCCCATGGCCAACATGCTTACATATAATAGGTCTGCACCTAAAGGAATAAAAAGTGCAGACAAAAGCGAACCGGCAAATAATCCTAAATAGCCATAATGCTCCCAAAATTCGGTGGTCGCTAATATGATAAAGTCATGTCCCATTGGCAGAGGTTTGATCGTGCTCTTACAAATACGTAAAGGGGGAAGGAAAGTTGTTGGGACGGTGGAAACGGATAAAACGGTGACGACAGATAAAACGGCGAGAGCAAGAGAACAGAAAAAAATAGTGGAAATGGTGAGAGGGGGCGGTAAAGAGAGAAAGTTTAAAAAAATCGTTCTCCGTATTGCAGGTAGAGCCAGGTCCAAAGCAGGAAGCGGGCGAAACGGCCGATTAGCATGTAGATGGCCGAGGCATAAGGTTTGATTTTGTAAAATCCCAGGGCAACGGCCAATAAGTCACCGATAAGCGGAAGCCAGGTAAACAGGGCCAGCCATACTCCATAACGGTTTATGTTTTTTTTCTGACGGAGGAGCTTTTCTTCCTTCACCTTCAGCCAGCGTTCGATCCATTCCCAGCGGCCCAGCCAACCGATCCAGTATGAAGTGAGTCCTCCCAGCCAATTGCCGGTTGTGGCGATAACCAGGCAGGCCCATACATTTCCGCCTAGAGCCAGGATACCCACCAGTAATACATCCGCACTCATCGGAATGAGGGTAGAAGCCAGAAAAGAACCGATAAATAATCCCCAATATCCTAAATCGATCAATGAATCCATGCGGCAAATTTAGGATTTTCCGATCAAACCTTTGGGCATTTGTCTTTTACTTTTTACTTTTACGAACAGAAGTAGGTATAATTAATTTAAGTTCATAAAGTTTGTAGACCGATTTAATTCTGGGTATAATGGGTAAGGTGTTAATCATCGATGATGAAAATCAGTTACGGGGACTATTGGCCCGTATTATTGGATTGGAAGGTTATGAAGTCATTCAGGCCGACAGTTGTAAGGCTGGGTTGAAACAAGTGGAACAGCAAAATCCCGATGTGATCATCTGTGATGTCCGCTTACCGGATGGAAGCGGTGTCGATCTTATAACAGAAATGAAGCGGCTCGGACCTTTGACCGAGATTATCCTGCTGACCGCCCATGGGAATATCCCGGATGGAGTACAAGCGATAAAAAACGGTGCATTCGATTATATAACCAAAGGAGACGACAATAACAAAATTATTCCTTTGCTCAGCCGTGCTATGGAAAAAGTAGAGATGGCCAGGCGTTTGCAACAATTGGAGAAACAGGTCGGACAAAAGTATTCCTTTGAGTCGATTCTCGGGAAATCGAAGCCTATCCGGATGGCTGTAGAGTTGGCCAGAAAAGTTTCTGTGACGGATGTACCTGTATTATTGACCGGTGAGACAGGTACCGGCAAAGAAGTCTTTGCTCAGGCCATACATCAGCATAGTAGCCGGGCGGGCAAGGCGTTTGTGGCGGTCAATTGTTCGGCTTTTAGCAAAGAACTGCTCGAGAGTGAGATCTTCGGCCATAAAGCGGGGGCCTTTACCGGGGCTTTGAAGGAAAAGAAAGGACTGTTCGAGGAAGCCGATCAGGGAACGATCTTTCTGGATGAGATCGGTGAAATGGCTTTCGATTTGCAGGCGAAACTACTACGGGTACTGGAAAGTGGCGAGTTCATAAAAGTGGGGGATACCCGTCCTATTAAAGTAAATGTCAGAATTATAGCCGCTACGAACCGAGACCTTCAGAAAGAGATCGAGGCCGGGCATTTCCGTGAAGATTTGTATTACCGCTTGTCTGTTTTTCGGATTCAACTCCCTCCTCTGCGTGAACGGATAGAAGATATCGAATTGTATGTCCGGGCTTTCGTGAAAATGTTCGGACCGGGTGTGGGGAAAAAGATAGAAGAGATTACACCTGAATATTTGGGAACCTTGAAAAAACATGTCTGGAAAGGAAATGTCAGGGAATTACGTAATGTGATCGAACGAAGTATGATCATTGCCGACGGTGCGGTATTGACTGTAAGCGATTTGCCCTTCGATATTCAGCAGTCGGTTTTGGAAAGTGAAGGCGGAAAAGGATACTCTGAATTCGACCTGGCCCAGGTGGAAAAAGCACATATACGGAAAGTATTGCAATATACCGGAGGAAACAAGACCGAGGCTGCCCGTTTGATGCACATCGGCCTGACAACCCTTTACCGTAAGATCGAGGAGTACGGAATAAAATAGAGGGAAGGTTTTAACTAAAAAATAATAAATGAGATTCGGTTGCTTGATTTTACTAATGTTTGTCGTTCTTGCTTGTGGGCAGGAAAAGAAAAAAGAAACGGTGAATCCTTTGGCTTATGCCGTGATTACAGGTCATATCAAGAATAGACAGGTTTATCCTCAGCAAAGTGCTTTAAAGGTGATTATTCCTTCTTACTGGAATGCACAGACAATACAAGAATGCGCGATCAGGCCCGATCACACTTTTACTTTTCGTTTTCAGCCTTTGGCTTTGCGTGATATTTCTATAGAGACCTTTATCCCTTATCTGTTGATACGTCCGGGAGACAGTTTGCATATCGAATTGGATTTTGCTAAGCTGAATAAAGTGGAGTTTTCGGGTACTGCCGGGAAATTGAATCAGGATCTCTACGCATATACCGATGGTGAAGGCTATTACCTGGAACAGCGGGCGGGAACGGACGACCAGAAATTACCGGTTGCTGCATTTCGAAAAAAGATGGATAATGAACGGGAAGTTCGTTTACAAAGAATATTGAGGTTTGCAAAGAAATACCAGATCGGAAAAGATTTGCAAAAGTGGATCATGAAAGGGCTGGAAGCCGAATATTATGATTTATTACTCGAATATGGATCGCTGCATTCCCTCCTGACCGGTGATACGGTGCCTGCCGGATTTTTCAATTTCGATGCTGCCCTGGAAAATTTGTTCACCGGGGAGGTGATACATTCCCGTTTATTCGAGCTGGCTGCCAAGTTCCGAACCCGGCCCGGTCTGATAAAGGATACGTTGCAAAACAGTACCGAAATACTGATGAGAACCGCAAGTAGTACGAAAAATAAGGTCTTGTCGCAATTTATGGTCGCTTCCCTGTTCGATACACACCTGGGGTTTAATGATGTGACTTTCTTCGAGGAGAACAGGGATTTTTTCGACGGACACGTGACCTTGCCGATATTACGCGAACCTCTGCTTCGAAAATATGAAACAAAGAAAGCTTATTTGAATAATCCGAAACCGGTTTCCGATGCGATGCTGTATGGAGTTACCCCCGAAAATGGAAAGATGATTATTGCCGGCGAAGGAATGAGAAAATTACAACAAGTGATACAGGCGAATAAGGGTAAAGTCATCTTGATTAATTTTTGGGGAGGATGTCCGGCTGCAATTGACAATCTTAGTATTTTGAATGATTTGTCGGAAATATATAAAAATGATGAGGTGGCTTTTGTTTCGATTGCTGATGATGACCCAATAATTAGGAAATGGGCGGACGATTATGATTTGAAAGGACAAAAGTATTTCTGGCCTGATCCGGATACCCGTGAAATTATGAAAAACTGGCATATTTTCTGGAGCCCGTATTATCTCTTAATCGATAAAGAGGGAGTTATCGTGGATTATGGGTCACATATTTTACCCCATATGAACCGGACCCGGGAAAAAATAGATTGCCTTCTGGAAGAATAAACTTGTGGATATCACTTTTCATTTTAAAAATGACCTTTTCAAAATGAAAAGGTCATTTTTTTGTTTAGAATCGGAAGATGATAATTAATATGTTGATATATAGTGTGTTGTCGAAATGATCAGGGCTTATGGCATAACTTTGGCATAGGGGGGTGAGAAATTATAATTTAAAAGCGATGAGTTATGGAAATTTTATCATTTGTATTTCTTTGTGCCGTGGGAGCACTGATGTATTGGTTTTTCTTTAAGTGTGTCGACTGGTTCGAAAAGATTTAAAAAAGGAGGAACAATATGTTTACAGCATTATTTATTTTAGATTTTTATCGGTTTGACTTAACCGATTGAAGAATAAACTTTTAGCGAATTATTTGAGAAATAGAGGTAACGATTT
>OCPV01001952.1_pt1 | contig 10021 bp, 8 predicted proteins | sample 1538511 | NCBI WGS metagenome assembly OCPV01 (sample SAMN04571704, study PRJEB22368) | human gut metagenome | biome: human gut; material: stool | host: Homo sapiens | place: Luxembourg | collected 2012-08-30 | reverse complement strand
CGGCACTGCTGCACAACGGGTCCACCCTGGGCATCAGCCTGCGGAATATGACCGACCTGCTGGACGATGAAGAAAATACCCAAAAATAAACAAGCAAGTGAGGGAGCAGAGAGGCGGCAAGGTGCTTCTCTGCTCCTTGCAGATGCTGTGTTATTAGCGTTAGGGGGCGGATAAACGCGGAGCATAACAAAGCCCGTATCAGTTTAACTGGTACGGGCTTTGTTGAATAATATGCAAAGTGAAATCAGACCTTCCACCCGGCGGCCTGCTGCCGCTCCACCACGAAGCGGCGGTAGAGCCCGTCAACAGCAACCAGCTCGCCATGGGTGCCCTGCTGAACGATCTCACCATGATCGACCACAACAATTTGGTCGGCATGGCGCACGATTTTCAGCCGGTGAGCAATCATGATGACCGTCTTATCGTGGGTCAATTCCGCAACGGCCTCCATCAGCTCCTTTTCATTTTCGGGGTCAACATTGGCAGTGGCCTCGTCCAGAATGACGATTGGCGCGTCCTTCAGCACGGCCCGGGCAATGGAGATGCGCTGCCGTTCGCCGCCGGAGAGGTGTCCGCCGGATGCGCCGCATACGGTCTGATAGCCGTTCTCCAGCCCCATTATGAACTCGTGGCAGCCGCATTTCTTCGCGACGTCAATGACCTCCGCATCGGTCGCACCCTTTCTGCCCATGCGGATGTTGTCTATAACCGAAAGGTCAAAAAGGTAATTATCCTGCGACACATAGGCGATGCGCTTCGTGCACTCCGCCAGCGGAAGTGTACGGATGTCCACGCCGCCCAGCTTAATTGTGCCGTCCTTTACATCCCACAGGGAGGCAATAAGCCGGGCGATGGTGGACTTGCCGCTGCCGGAGGAGCCTACAAGGGCATTGACCGTCCCCGGGGCAATGTGCAGATTGATTTCGTGCAGCACCTCCTTGTCGTGATAGGCAAAGCGGACATTTTTTAGCTCGATGGCGTTGTCGGCCGGCAGCCTTTCCACCGTCCTTGGATGCTGCATATCCTCGCCGGACAGCACCTCCGCCACCTCACCCACGATGGTCGTCACCTGCGCGATGTCATCGGTGTAGGAAAAGGCGGTGATCAGCGGCTGCATAACGCCGAAGGACAGAACGATAACCGTCAGGAACGTCTCTGCCGACAGAGTGCCATGCATATGAAGAACGCAGCCCACCGGCAAGATGCCGAGAAGTGTCGAAGGGAGTATCGCCATTCCGGCCACCTGTCCGAAGAGGCTGCCCCGCATCCAGTCGATGAAGGCTGCTTGTCAATGCGAATTGCACACTCCTTTACAAAAACATACCTTGACAAATCTCGTCTCAAAAGAAAATGCTGACACAAAAGGCAAAGGAATTAGGTTTATCAAATACCAAGTATTATGTTGATGACGGTTATACAGGCACGAACTTCAATAGACCTGCTTTTCAGGAGCTTCTTGACGATATTGAAATGGGATATATCTCAGTTGTTATCGTCAGAGACCTTTCCCGATTAGGCAGAGATTATGTCTCGGTTGGTCATTACACAGACAACTATTTCCCTGAGCATAATGTAAGGTTTTGAGAGTAGTGTAATTTCATACCATTTTGCGAATCTATGAGTTATTGTGCATCTAAATAAAGAAACAATCTGGAAACAACTAAAAGAATTAGTACGGTGCAACATGAAAGAAAAGCTTGCCTTCTTCTATGCCCACTATAAAATTTTAGATTTAAGTTTGCAGAGACAGGGATTGAACCTGTGTTTCTGAGTACAGCCACTCAGCGAGTTTCCTTTACTCCACTCTGCAATATAATTAAAACAACAGCAAGCAAACCGTCTAACAATTGTCTAACACTATTATTATTTAGCGATTTTTCGCACCACGCGAACCGTTTATTAATTGCGTTATATGGGAAAAATCACGGTTCTACACTGCATGGAATCAAATGACACTGTTTGATATTCGCGTCACAACCACTGTTAACTGGCTCGGAGCACCGCGCTGCCTGCGGCAGATGAAGTGGTGCTCTGAGCAGGAAGAAACAACGAGCGTTGCGAGTGCCCCAAGCGAGCAATGCGACTATGTTTCTGACCGAAAGGGTCGTTGGTTCGAGTCCAACAGGGGGAGCCAAAAAAGCACTTGCATTTGCAAGTGCTTTTTCAATTAAGCGCACCTTCGGTGCATGAAAAATGAAGTCGCTTCGCTAATGAAGTGCGGTCAAACCGCATAAAAAACAAGAGGTGCGTTTACTTCATGCGAGCATAGCGAACGCTTTATTACAACGAAGTTGTCGCCTCATGTTTGCGGAGCAAACACTTCATTTATTAAAAAATCATTGTACTAAGTGAATTTTATTTAACTAGCAGAGCAGTAAGACTAGAATCTTTCTGCTCTGTTTTACTTTACCTACCGACTCAAATACCGAGTCTGCCGCACTAACAGCAGACCCAATTAATCTCCACTTTACATAATTTTTGCGTTTGACTCAGCGCGAAAAAGGGCAGATATACGGAATTTTGCCGATGATATTGACATAAAGCCGAATGATTGGTAGAATATTATCGAACCGGATAGCAATGGCTAACCGGTTGACTTTAAGATTTGTAGTTAGCTAATGCTAATCAAGAAAAAGTACTGTGACGCCGAAACGGCGTTTGCTTTTTATGTTGCAGTTAGCAAAAGCTAATTGAATGGAGGAGAAACATGAACAGAAAAATATCGGCTGTTGCCGCAGTTGTTTTGATGCTTGCGGTAATTATATGCGCGGCTCTGCCGGCTTTTGCGGCTTTGGCTTCGACTCAGGACGGCGTGTATGAAGTCAGCGTTAAGATGTACCACGCTCAGAAGGACAAGACCTCTATGGGAGACAAATACCTTGTTCATACCGCACTGCTGACCGTGAAAAACGGCAGCAAGACTTTGACTATAGCAACGCCCGAGAGCGTCTCGGGTATGCAGTTCTGGTATTACAAAAACGGCGGAGTTGAGGGCGACACGGTCGAAGTCAAGCCCGCAGGGAGCGTTAAGATAGCGGGCACGACATATCAGTCCGCGTTTGAGTTTCCGATAGTCGGAAACGGCGAGTTCGTCGGCGTGAAGTTTGCCGCACCCGTTATGCCGATGTCGCCCTCCGCGAGAATACATATCGACTATGCAAGCGCTAAAAAAGTTGCGGATATCGGCTCCGCCGCTGTTACTGCTCCGAATGCGGTGACTCCCACGAAGCCGACTGAAAGCGCAAAAGGCGAAGCTTCGGTTGATACAACGGCTTCTGCACCTGCCGAAACCGATTCTACCGGCGAGACGGTAACAGGGGAGAGCATCTCGGAAAATGAGGCTTCAACTGTCTCTGAATCTGTTGCCGAACCCGTTTCCGAGACGACTTCAAATAACAGCGGAAGCAAAAAGACTGCGGCGATAATCGGATCTGTCTTTGCGGCGGTCGTTATAGTTGTGCTCATAGTTGCAACGGTGATAAAGAGAAAAGCAATAAAGGAGTAACCGGAATGAACAAATGCTTCAAAAAATTTCAGGTCAAGGATTTCGTTTTCCTTGCAATTCTTTCGGCGGCGATGACGCTCTGCGGCGGAATAACCATGCCGCTTGTTATGCACACGACTTTATTCGGGCTTCGCAATATGGCGGCGGCTCCGATATATGCGCTCTTCTGCGCTGTCGGTCTGATGAAAGTCAGAAAGCCCGGCGCGCTGACCATAATCGGTCTGTTTTCCGGCGCTCCGCTTGTGTTCTTTTCGCCCGTCATGTTCTTCAATAATTTTGTGGCGGCTATCATCGCGGAATTGCTGATGCTCCTGTTCTTCAGAGGTTATAATAAGAAAGGCTCCGTGCTTTTCACGGCGGGAATATATATGCCGCTCTCTCTGCCGATTTCAGTGCTTTTCAGCATCTGGCTCAACGGACAGAGCTATGAGCAGCTGCTTGCGCGCCCGACAGCTTCGATATTCACCTCGCTCGGTACTGTGGCGCTCGGGTTCATAGGCGCGGCAATCGGCATGAAAATAGCCGCAGAGCTGCAAAAGGCGGGCAAGCTCAAGCCCGACGGAGAAGACGGAAATGCTTGATGCGTTCAGTGTAAAAAAACCGATTTATCCGCTTGTAGCCTTCTTCTCGTCGCTGTGTATGCTCGTGTGCGGAATGCTGCTTTCGAAGAGCCTTTGGGCGTTTGCGTTTGCCGGAGTGCTGTTTTTGCTCTGCTGCTGCTTTGGGCTGTTTCGCGGCGCATGGAAAATGAGCGCCGCAATGCTCGCCTTCGGGCTTGTGATAGGCGGGCTGGCTTTTTTGACCAACCGCAATTTCAATGCCTTTTGGCAGACGGTCGTGCGCGCGCTCCTGCTCGGGATATGCGCCGTGCCGATGATAACGCTGCCGCCCGCGGATCTCATGCGCTGCATGAATCAGCTGCATTGTCCGCGGATAATAACGCTCGGAATGCTGGTCACCCTCCGCTTCATCCCGATACTTGTCACCGAGATAAGGCGAATATGGGAGGCAATGAAGGTGCGCGGAGCGAATGTCAAATGGTATCGCCCGGACTGTCTCTACAGAGCGTTTTTTATCCCGCTTGTCATGCGCATTATCGGTATCTCCGATACGCTCTCCCTTTCGCTTGAGACAAGGGCGTTCGCGCTCGATAATTCTCCCGCAACCGTCTACGGCAAGGTCGAGCTTCGTGCGCGCGATATAGTATTTTCGGTTGCGGCGGTTATTTCCTGCGCGGGTCTGGGGGTGGCGGTATGGATGCGCTGAGGCTTGAAAATATCAGTTTCTCATATAACGGCTCGGATAAAATATTCGACAGTGTCAATTTTACCCTTGAATACGGAGATTTTGTTCTCCTCTCCGGTGTGTCGGGTGAGGGCAAGAGCACGCTGCTCTCGATAATCAACGGCATGATCCCGTTTATAACGCCGGGAAAGCTTGAGGGAAAAATTTATGTAAATTCCGAGGATGTTACCGACGTCAGAGTCAGCGAGCGTGCAAGGCTTATAGGCACGGTGCTCCAGAATGCAGACGAGCAGATAGTCTATGATACCGTCCGCGACGAAATAGCTTTCGGGTGCGAAAACTTAGATGTCCCGGTCGAAAAGATAGATTTTAGGATAGCGGCGAGCACAAATATGATGAAGATATCGCCAGACGCAAAGACGCGGACTATGTCGGGCGGGCAGAAGCAGAGGCTTATTACCGCTTCGACGCTCGCGATGAAGCAGAAAATCATAATTCTTGATGAGCCGCTGGCAAACCTTGACGTTGAGGGCGCGCATGTCCTGCTCGGCGCGCTTCGCTCACTTGCCAAAAGCGGATATGCCGTGCTGCTCGTTGAGCACAGGCTCGATGTTGTCAGACCCTATGTCAACAAGGTTATGTGGATAAAAGATAAAAATGTCACAATGAGCGCCGACAAGGATGCCGTCCTCCGCTGCGAACGGGTCATAGAGCCGGAGAACAATGCACACACTGCTGGCTCACCGGTTATAAGCGGGCGTGGTTTGGTGTTTAGCGCAGGCGGCAGAAATATCCTTGATTCGCTCGATATCGATGTGTATAAAGGTGAACGCCTTGTTCTGCTCGGTGCGAATGGCTGCGGCAAGACTACGCTCATGCGGACTCTCGCAAGGCTCAACAAGCTCACATCAGGCACGCTCGAACAAAATATAGTTCAAAAGCCGGGGCGAAGAAAGCCCAACGCCGCGTGGTTCAAAAAGGTCGGCTTTGTCTATCAGAATCCGACCTATCAGCTCTTCATGCCGACACTGCTCGCCGAGGCCTCTTTCAGGGCATCATCGGAGCAGAAAGCAAGGGAGATGATCGAGGCGTTTGGCCTCTCGGGGCTTGAAAATAGGCATCCGCAGTCCCTTTCGGAGGGACAGAAACGCCGCGCGGGTCTCGCTGCGATATGCGCGGGCGAGCCGGAAGTGCTGTTCCTCGACGAGCCTACTGTTGGACAGGATTATAATAATCTTGAGCGAATAGTCTCGGCTGTCAATAAGTTGAACCGCGAAAACGGCTGTACGGTCGTCACCGTTACTCACGACCGCAGGTGCGCCGCCGCTATGGCAGACAGGGCGCTCATAATGGGCAACGGAAAAATAGCCGAACACGGGGACAGAAATCTCGCCGACAGCTATCTCAATAAACAGTTCAAAATCATTGGGGAGTGATTAGATGATAAAAACAAGACTCATAGGGCAGGTGCCTTCCTCCAAGAAGTACATTGCCCTTACGGTGCTCGCGCAGTGGATAAGGCTTTGCGCGAATATCGTGATGATGTTTATTTTCTCACATATTCTTGAGCTTATTTTGGGCGGCGCGACCATGACGGTTAGCGTGCTTCTGCCTTATATTATAGGCATCTCCGCAGTTATGACAGTGCGCTATGTCTGCGGAGTGTGCAGCTCAAAGACATCTTTTTTGGCGTCGGCACAGGTGAAAAAAGTCCTGCGCGGGAAGATGTACAAAAAGCTTACCCGCATGGGTGCGTCGTATCATGAGAAGGTTTCAACCTCCGAGGTGCTCCAGGTTTTTGTCGAGGGTGTCGATCAGCTTGAGCTTTATTTCGGAAAATATCTGCCGCAGTTCTTCTTTGCCATGCTTGCGCCGATAACGCTTTTCGCGGTGCTCGCTTTTGTCAGCTGGAAAGCCTCGCTCGTGCTTCTCGTCTGCGTGCCGCTGATTCCGCTTTCGATAGTCGCGGTGCAGAAGATAGCAAAACGGCTGCTGAGCAAATACTGGGGAGTATATGTCAATCTCGGCGACACGTTCCTTGAGAATATTCAGGGACTCACGACCCTCAAGGTATATCAGGCCGATGAGAGAAAGAACGTCGAGATGAACGAAAAGGCGGAGGAGTTCAGGCGTATCACTATGAAGGTGCTCACCATGCAATTGAACTCCGTCAGCGTCATGGATATCGTCGCATATGCGGGCAGCGCGGTCGGCGTTGTCATCGCAGTATGTCAGGTGGCAAACGGCACGATAACGCTCCCGCAGGCGTTTCTTATCATTATGCTTGCCGCGGATTTCTTCCTGCCCCTGCGTCTGCTCGGCTCGTTCTTCCATGTTGCGATGAACGGTATGGCGGCGAGTGACAAGCTCTTTAAGCTCCTCGATACTCCAGCAGACGAGCAGGGAACGCAGATTCCCGAGAACTTCGATAGCGATATAAAGCTCGAAAACGTGACCTTCTCTTATGATGGCGAAAAGACCGTGCTCAACGGCATCTCGGCAGATATCCCGAAGAACAGCCTTGTGTCCGTCGTCGGCGAGTCCGGCTGCGGAAAGAGCACAATAGCTTCTCTTATCTGCGGCACAACAAAAGGCTACAAAGGGAGCATAAAGATAGACGGCGTTGAGATAAGAGACATCGACGAAAAAGCGCTCATGGATAACATAACCGCCGTCAATTTCAACAGCTATATCTTCGCTGGGACGGTTAGGGACAACCTGCTCATGGCTTGCCCGAATGCTTCCGACGACGAACTCATAGACGCGCTCGAAAAAGTGAATCTCTGGGAGTTCCTCTCCTCGCAGGATGGGCTTGATACGGCTCTCTCTCAGCAGGGCAGCAATTTCTCCGGCGGTCAGCGTCAGCGCCTCGCGATAGCCCGCGCGCTTTTGCATGACACACCTGTGTATATCTTCGATGAGGTCACTTCGAACATCGATGTCGAGAGCGAAAATGACATCATGGAAGTTATCCGCGAAATGGCAAAGACAAAGACGGTTCTGCTTATCTCCCACAGGCTCGAAAATGTCGTCACCTCCGATATGATTCTACTGCTTGACGGCGGATGCATCGCGGAGAGCGGCGCGCATTCGCGCCTTATGCAAGAAAAGGGCAAGTATTATACAATGTATTCGACTCAGGCTCAGCTTGAAAAATATTCAAAGGAGGCGGCAGCGGTATGAAAAGAAAACAGAGCGGTCTGCGTATAATGAGCAGACTCATAGTCCTCGTCAAGCCGCTTTCCGGCTTTATGTGTCTTGCGGTTTTGCTCGGCGTGCTCGGATTCCTTTGCGCCATTCAGATAACCGTCGCGGGTTCGCTGACCCTGCTCACCGCCGCAAAAATAAGCGGCGGAATCGCAATAAAGACCGGCTGTATCTGCATCATAATTTTTGCCGTTCTCAGGGGATTTCTGCACTACGGCGAGCAGGCGTGCAACCATTATATAGCATTCAAGCTTTTGGCTCTTATCCGCGACAAGGTGTTCAAAGCCATGCGCCGGCTTTCTCCCGCGAAGCTCGATGGTAAAGACAAAGGCAACCTTGTCTCGGTCATAACGAGCGACATCGAACTGCTTGAAGTGTTCTATGCGCACACGATATCGCCGACCTGCATTGCGATACTGACCTGCCTTATTATGCTTATTTTTATCGGGCGCTACAGCATTTGGCTCTCGCTCGTTGCGCTCGCCGCCTATATAACGGTCGGCGCGGTGATTCCGTTGGTGTCCTCGAGGCTTAACAAGAATGCAGGCATGACCTACAGAGACGGCTCCGGCGCGCTCTCGGGCTTCGTGCTCGACAGTATGCGCGGACTGCTTGAGTCGATAAGATATAACAGCACCGACAAGCGTCTCGAAGAGATGGATAAAAAGACTGACGAGTTGAACTCGCTTCAGGACAGACTCAAGAAGATAGAGGGACACACGGGCGCCGTTACGGATATCGCAATAATCTTCTTCTCCGTTGCAATGCTGCTCACGGGTATCGCCCTCTATCAAAAAGGCGTTATCGGTTTCGACGGAATGATAGTTTCTACCGTTTCGATGATGAGCTCGTTCGGCCCCGTCGCCGCGCTCTCGGGTCTTGCCGGAAATCTTACCCACACTCTCGCGGCGGGCGAAAGAGTTCTCGGCATACTCGATGAGAACCCGGTGGTTGAAGAAAACATAGACGGAAAAACAGTTGCTTTCGACGGCATAGAAAACGAAAATGTCGGATTTGCTTACGGCGATGAAAAAATTCTTGACGGCTTCAATATGACTGTCGAGCCGGACAAGATAATCAGTATCACGGGCCCGAGCGGTTCGGGCAAGTCCACCGCGCTCAAGCTCATGATGCGCTTCTGGGATGTTCAGCAGGGCAGCATAAAGATGAGCGGCGAGGATATCAGAGATATAAAGACCTCGTGCCTCAGAAGCAACCAGAGCCTTGTCAGTCAGGAGACGCAGCTTTTCAACGATTCGATAGAGTCCAATATAAAAATAGCCGATTACAACGCCACGCATGAGCAGGTCGTTGAAGCGGCGAAGAAAGCTTCTATCCATGATTTCATCATGACTCTGCCCAAGGGCTATGACACAAATGTCGGTGAGCTCGGAGATCTGCTCTCCGACGGCGAGAAGCAGAGAATAGGTCTCGCCAGGGCGTTCCTCAGCGATGCGCCGATGATTATGCTTGACGAGCCTACGAGTAACCTTGACAGCCTCAACGAGGGTCATATCCTGCGCTCGATAAACGAGGCAAAGAAGGGCAAGAGCATAGTGCTCGTCTCCCACAGAAAATCAACTTCGAGAATAGCCGACAAGGCTTATACGGTTTACAGAGGCAGATTATCATGAGCAAGAAAGAGACAAAAGACAGAATAACCCGCGAAAAAGAGATGCTGCCGGAGATGGTGAAAATCTACTGTCACGGCGTGCATAAGACAAAGAGGGGAGAACTTTGCCCCGAGTGCCGGGAGCTGTGCGACTATGCGCTTTACAGGCTCGACCACTGCCGTTGGGGGAATGAAAAGAATTTCTGCTCCCAGTGCCCGTGCCATTGCTATAAGCCCGCCATGCGCGAAAAGATAAGAGCCGTCATGCGCTACTCCGGTCCGCGTATCATGCTCTACCATCCGCTTGTCGGCTCGCTCCACGCATTCGAGACCGTCAAAGGCGTGATAAAAGCGAAGAAAAGTCATTGATAAACTCTCTGACCAGACATTCCAGCAATTAATAAACCGAGCAGTAAGACTTAAATCTTACTGCTCGGTTGCCTTTATTTTTA
>OCPV01001943.1_pt1 | contig 10060 bp, 6 predicted proteins | sample 1538511 | NCBI WGS metagenome assembly OCPV01 (sample SAMN04571704, study PRJEB22368) | human gut metagenome | biome: human gut; material: stool | host: Homo sapiens | place: Luxembourg | collected 2012-08-30 | reverse complement strand
TTAAAAAGATTATTAGAATTAGGTGCACCAGAGATAATTGTAAGAAACGAAAAACGTATGCTTCAAGAATCTGTAGATGCATTAATTGACAATGGTAGACGTGGAAGACCAGTAACAGGAGCAGGAAACAGACCTTTAAAATCATTATCAGATTTATTAAAAGGAAAACAAGGACGTTTCCGTCAAAACTTACTTGGAAAACGTGTTGACTATTCAGGACGTTCAGTTATCGTAGTAGGACCAGAACTTAAAATTTATCAATGCGGACTTCCAAAGGAAATGGCAGTAGAATTATTTAAACCATTTGTAATGAGAGAATTAGTAGGTCGTGGAATTGCTCAAAATATCAAAAATGCTAAAAGAATGGTTGAAAGATTAAGACCAGAAGTATGGGGAATATTAGAAGAGGTTATAAAAGACCACCCTGTAATGTTAAACCGTGCTCCAACACTACATAGACTTGGTATTCAAAGCTTTGAGCCAGTACTAGTAGAAGGTAGAGCAATCAAACTTCACCCACTTGTTTGTGAAGCATTTAATGCTGACTTCGATGGTGACCAAATGGCAGTTCACTTACCACTATCACCAGAAGCACAAGCAGAATCAAGATATTTAATGTTATCTACAAATAACTTGCTAAAACCACAAGATGGTAAGCCAGTTGCTACACCAAGACTTGATATGATTTTAGGTTCATATTATTTAACAATGGTATTAGATGGACAAAAAGGAAAAGGAAAATACTTTAAAGACCCAGATGAAGCAATAATGGCATATGAAAACCATGATGTCGGAATACATGCTAAAATATTTGTTAGAATAACAAAAGAAATAAATGGAGAGTTAAAATCTAAAAAAATAGAAACAAGTGTTGGAAGAATCATCTTCAATCAAGGAATTCCACAAGATTTAGGATTTATTGATAGAAAAAAAGACCCATTCCAATACGAAATTGATTTCCCAGTTATGAAAAAATCAATGGGAACAATAATTGAAAGAGTAATTAGAACTCATGGACTAACAGAATCAGCAGAAGTAATTGACTATATCAAAGCATTAGGATTTAAATATTCAACTTTAGCAGGTATTACATTCTCAATGGATGATGTTCAAGTACCAGAAGCTAAAAAAGGATTACTTGCGGAAGCTGATAAGAAAGTTGAAAATATTAGAAAACAATATGCAAGAGGTTTAATTACAGATGAAGAAAGATATAACGCTGTAATTGATGTATGGGAAAATACAACAAAACAAGTAAGTAATGCAATGGAAGACAATTTTGATGAATTAAACCCAATATATATGATGGTTAAATCTGGAGCCCGTGGTAACATGAACCAATTAAGACAAATTGCAGGTATGCGTGGTCTTATGGCTAGTACTACAGGTAAAGCAGTTGAAATTCCAATTAAATCTTCATTTGCAGAAGGTCTAGATGCCCTAGAATACTTTATTTCTGCCCATGGAGCTCGTAAAGGACTTTCAGATACAGCTTTAAGAACAGCTGACTCTGGATATCTAACAAGAAGATTAGTTGACGTATCACAAGATATAATTGTTAGAGAACATGATTGTGGAACAGATGATGGAATCATTGTTTATGACATAAAAGATGGACAACAAATAATTGAAAAAATGGAAGAAAGACTACTTGGAAGATATGTCGTAGAAAATGTATATCATCCAGAAACAAAAGAATTAATTGTAGATACTGATACAATGATTACAGAAAAAATAGCAGAAGAAATAGTAAACGCAGGAATTGATAAATTAAAAGTACGTTCAGTACTTGGATGTCATTCAAAACATGGTGTATGTCAAAAATGTTATGGTATGGGACTAGCAAGAAGAGACTTAGTATCAATTGGTGAAGCAGTTGGTATTATTGCAGCACAATCAATTGGTGAGCCTGGTACACAGCTTACTATGAGAACAATTCACTCTGGTGGTGTAGCTGGTGTTGCCGATATTACACAAGGTTTACCAAGGGTTGAAGAGCTATTCGAAGCTAGAAAACCAAAGGGACTTGCAATTATTACTGAAATAGCAGGAAAAGTTAAAATAAAAGAAACTAAGAAGAAAAAAGAAGTAATAGTTAAAGGTGAAGATGAAGCAAAATCATATACAATACCATTTGGTTCTAAAATGAAAGTTAAAGATGGAGATATGGTAGAAGTAGGAGAACCTTTAATCGAGGGTTCTATAAACCCAGCGGAAATCTTAGCAATAAAAGGACCAGAAGGAGTATATGAATACCTAATTTCTGAAGTACAAAAAGTATATAGAAATCAAGGTGTTGATATTAATGACAAACATATCGAAGTTATCGGAAGACAAATGCTTAAAAAAGTTAGAATTGACGATAATGCAGATACTGATATGTTCCCAGGTTCATTAATAGATATGTATGAATTTGAAGAAAGAAATAAACAAGCAGTAGCAGAAGGAAAAAGACCTGCAACAGGAAAAAGAGTATTACTTGGAATTACAAAAGCATCACTTGCAACAGATAGTTTCTTATCTGCAGCTTCATTCCAAGAAACAACAAGAGTTCTTACAGAAGCAGCTGTTAAAGGTAAAGTAGACGACCTAGTAGGATTAAAAGAAAATGTTATCATTGGTAAATTAATCCCTGCTGGAACAGGAATGAAAAGATATCAAAACATACACATAAACACAGAAAAAGAATCAGAATGAGAAAAATAGGGACGGAGCAATTTTGTATCATTTGAGACAAAATTGCTCCGTCCCCTTTTGTCTCATTTTTGCTTTCAGGTTGACAAAATGGCTAAATCTTAGTAAAATATAATAGGAGAAAGTTTAAGGAGAAAACCATGCAAAATAATAATAGAAAAGTATTTGAAACGATAATTTCAAGAACTAAAATTTATTTAGCAATAATTTTAGTTCTATTAGTTGTGATTTGTTTTGAAAGACCTGAATTTATTATACCGTCAATCCTTTTATATATAGCAATAGTGGGATATACATACTATGCAAATAATAAAAGAAAAAGTGAAATTTCTGAGACTTTGCAAGATTTAACATTAACAGTAGATTCAGCTGCAAAAACAAGTTTAATAAATTCACCTTTTCCACTTATAATATTAGAAACAGATGGTTCAGTAATATGGAGAAGTTCAAAATTCATATCAGAATTTGCAAATATTGATATAAACACATATATTAATGATTTAAGTATAGATATTATTGATGAGATTAAAAACAAAGAAAAAATAGTAGATAAAGACAAAAAAGATATAGTAAGGAAATTAAAAATTGGCGATAAAATATATAAAATCATGGGTAGATATGTTAATGTGAAAAATAAAGACAAAGATAAAAAAGCCAAAAAAGAGTATATGATAATTCTTTACTTTATAGATGATACAGAAAATGTAAAATTACAAAAAGAATATAAAGACTCAAAAACATGTGTTAGTATAATAATGATAGACAATTATGAAGAAACACTTCAAAGAGTTGAAGCAGAAGAAAAAGCACAAATAACAGCAGAAATTGATAAAACAATCTATGAATGGGCAGATTTAACAAATGGTGTTTTAATAAAATCTGATAGAGATAGATATATTTATCTTTTTGAACAAAGATATCTAGAAAAAATAAAAGAAGATAAATTTAGCATATTAGATAAAATAAAAGAAATTGATACAAAAGAAAAGGTACAATTCACATTAAGTATTGCAATATCAAATGAAGGTATAACAGATAAGGAAAAATATAAATCTGCAGAAGCTGCTATGGATATAGTACTTGGTAGAGGTGGAGACCAAGCAGTAATTAGAGAAAATGAAATATATAAATTCTTTGGTGGAAGAGCTCAAGAAATGGAAAAAAGAACAAAAGTTAAAGCAAGAGTTGTGGCACATGCATTAGAGAATTTAATAAAAGACTCAAAAAAAGTTATGATAATGGGTCATACAAATCCAGATATGGATGCTATTGGCTCAAGTATGGGAATATATAGATTAGCCAAAACATTAGATAAAAATGCATATATAGTAATTAGTGAAAATACTCCAACAATTGCATCTTTCAAAGCTTCAATTGATAAAGACCCAGAGTATGAAGATGTAGTTATAAATAAAGAAGTAGCATTAGAAAATATAGATGAGGAAACATTGCTAATAGTGGTAGATACTCATAGAACTAACTATGTTGATGCACCAGAACTATTAGAAAAAACTAAAAATATTGCAATAATAGACCATCACAGAAGAAGTGCAGACTTTATAGAAGATGCAACATTAATATTCCAAGAAGTTTATGCATCATCTGCAGCAGAGCTAGTTACAGAATTATTACAATATTCTAGTAAGAAAATAAAACTAAAAACAATTGAAGTTGAAAGTCTATATGCTGGAATCATGATGGATACAAAAAACTTTACATTTAAAACTGGTGTTAGAACTTTTGAAGCAGCTGCATATTTACGTAGATGCGGAGTAGATATTATTAGAGTAAAAAAATGGTTCCAAAGTGATTTAGAAAGCTATAACAAGATTGCTGATATTGTAAAAAAAGCAGAGATTGTAAATGATACTATAGCAATTTCAATAAATGAGGAAAAAGGAAAAGATACTAATTTAATTTGTGCTAAAGCAGCAGATGAGTTGTTAACAATTAGTAATATTACAGCATCATTTGTATTAGGATATTTGGGAGACAAAATTTGTATTAGCGGACGTTCTATAGGAGATATAAATGTGCAAATAATACTTGAAAAACTACGGCGGAGGCGGACATATTACACTAGCCGGAGCACAAGTTGAAGGAATGACAATGGAAGAAACAAAACAAGAACTAATAAACAGAATAAATGAATATTTTTCAGAAATAGAAACTTAAGAATGAAAATAAAAGCCTAGATTATAAATTAATCTAGGTTTTTAAAAATTTAATTAATCATCAAATCTTCTTTCCAGATTGACAAATTTAGTGTAATTTCCAAGCCATAGAAGTTCTACTGTTCCTGTTGAACCACCTCTATGTTTTGCAATAATTACTTCTGCAATATCTTTTTTCTCACTATCTTTGTTATAATAATCATCACGATATAAAAACATTACAATATCGGCATCTTGCTCAATCGCTCCAGATTCTCTTAAGTCTGAAAGCATTGGTCTGTGGTCAGGTCTTTGCTCAGCAGCTCTTGATAGCTGTGATAAAGCAATTACAGGAACATTTAATTCTTTAGCAAGTATTTTTAATGACCTACTTATTTCTGAAATTTCCTGTTCACGGCTACCATTTCTTTTATTTGTTCCTTGAACTAATTGCAAATAGTCGATAACTACCATACCAATGTTTTTTTCAAGTTTTAATTTTCTACATTTTGCTCTTATTTCATTTATATTAATACCTGGTGTATCATCAATATATATTTCAGCTTCTGAAAGTGGCCCTATTGCTTCTGCAAGTTTTGCCCAATCATTTTCTTCTAATTTACCAGTTCTTACCTTATTACTATCTACCATTGCTTCACTACATAAAATTCTGTTTACTAATTGTTCTTTGGACATCTCTAAACTAAATACTGCAACTGGTACATTTGCTCTTACAGCGGCATTTGTAGCAATATTTAAAGCAAAAGCTGTTTTACCCATGGCAGGTCTTGCAGCAATTAAAATTAAATCAGAACCATGAAATCCAGCAGTTCTAAAATCTAATTCAGAAAATCCTGTTGGAACACCTGTTATATGTTGTTTTCTATTATATAGTTCTTCCAATTGATTAAAACTTTCAACTAAAACATCTTTAATTGGACTATAACCTTTTTGATTTTTTTCTTGCATAATATCAAAAATCTTTTTCTCTGCACTTCCCATAATGTCATCTACTTCTTCTGTTTGGTCATATCCGAAGCTCTATAATTTCATTTGCAGTTTTTATTAATCTTCTCAAAGTCGATTTTTCTTCTACAATTTTAATATATTTAATAGCATTTGCCGTTGTTGGAACTTTTTCAGGAAGTTCTGCTAAATATTCTAATCCTCCTACTTGTTCAAATTTTCCCATAGATTCTAATTCTGCTTTTACAGTAATTATATCTATTGGTTCAGCTCTATTATATAAATTTAAAATTGCTTGATAAATAAGTTTGTTATCTTCACGATAGAAATCATCATCTTTTAAAACTTCAATTGCAGAGATAACAGAATCTTTATCTGTTAACATACTTCCAATGATTGCTTGTTCTGCTTCTATATCATGTGGTGGTACTTTGCCTAGCTCCATTTTTATTCCTCCTATGCCCAATTGGACCTGGCCCTTTTGGACATTACTTACTTATTACATCTATTCTTAATGTTCCAATTACCCCTTCAAAAAGCTTTATTGAAACTTGTCTTTCTCCTAATGTTTTTATGGGTTCTTTTAAGTCTACTTTCTTTTTGTCTACACTTATCTTATAGTTGTTTTCTAAAAGTTCTGCAATTTCTTTTGCTGAAACTCCTCCAAATATTTTTCCATTTTCTCCTGCTTTTACTGGTACTTTTAATAATATTTTTGAAAGTTTATCTGCTGTTTTTAAAGCTTCTTCTTTTTCTTGTGATTTTTTGAAAGCTTTTGAATCCTGTCTAGCTTTTAATTTACTCATGTTTTCCGCATTTGCTTCTACTGCTAAGTTTTTTGGTAAAAGAAAATTTCTTGCATATCCATCTGATGCATTTACTATTTCATCTTTTTTTCCTACCCCTTTTATATTTTCTTTTAAAATTACTTTCATATTATCACGCCTTTCTTTCATTCCTTATTTTATACTATTTTGACTAATTTTTCAATGTTTTTTGACTAATATATTAGTCAGATTTATATAATTACATAAAAATATAAAAATTACAAATGAAAAACTACTTTAAAATTTGAAAAGTTTTTTAGTAGGTACTTTAAAACCTTGAAAACTACACAAAAATGTAGTAAAATAAATGATATTTAAAAGTAATATAAAAAGATTAAGGAAAATGAAAAATGAAAGAAGAAGTATTAAAAACAATAAAAAAATACAATTTAATAGAAAGTGGAGATAAACTAGTATTAGGTGTGTCAGGTGGACCTGATTCTATTTCTATGTTAAATGTATTAAGAGAAATAGCTGAAGATGAAACTATAGATTTAAAATTCCAAATAGTAGTTTCACATATAAATCATAATATAAGAAAAGAAGCAAAAGAAGACGAAGAATTTGTAAAAAAATATTGTGATGAAAATAATATCAAATTTTTTTCAAAAAGTATAGATGTAGAAAAAATTGCTAATAATAGTAAAATAGGAATTGAAGAAGCAGGAAGAAAAGTTAGATATGAATTTTTTGATGAAGTTTTAAAAGAAACAAATTCAAATAAGATTGCAATAGCACATAACAAAAATGATAAAGTAGAAACAATGATAATGAATGTATTAAGAGGAAGCGGACTCTTAGGGCTAAAGGGAATTGAGCCTAAAAGAGGTAAATATATTAGACCACTTATTGAAATAGAAAGAGAAAAAATAGAAGAATATTGTGAGGAAAAAAATCTAAATCCAAGAATTGACAAAACAAATTTTGATAATACATATAGCAGAAATAAAGTAAGAAATGAGGTTATTCCATATATAAAACAAGAATTTAATCCAAATATAATAAAAACATTAGACAGACTTTCAGAATTAGTAAAAGAAGAAGATACATACGTGGAAAAACAAGTGGAAAAAGCATATCAAGAGATTTTTATAGAAGGAAATAACGAAGAAATAATATTAAACTTAAAGAAATTTAATAATTATGAAAAAGTCATAAAATCAAGGATTGTATTATATACTATAACAAGGCTTTTTGGGAGTAGTAAAGGAATAGAAAAAATACATATAGATGATATTTTAAAACTTTGTAAAAATAATATTGGAAATAAATTTTTAACACCAAATAAAAATTTAAAGGTTTTAGTAAAAAATCATAAAATTTATTTTTCAAAATTATAGAACTTGTGGACTGAGTATCCGTAGTAAAAGCACTTATATGAACGTTTTTGTCACAAAAAAGTCATAAAAAAAGCATTTACAAACTAAATTTATTATGGTATAAATTCAAAGTGAAATAAACAGGGGTTATAAAACAACTTAGAGTCAAGGAGGAATTGTTTTGAAAAACGGGATAAAAACATTAGCCATGTGGTTAATAATAGGTGTAATATTTATAGTTGTACTATCTTCAATAATTGAAAATAGTGATTCAAAACTAAAATATTCAGAATTAATTTCAAATATTAATAGTGGGAATGTTGAGGATATTGAAATTCAATCTGATGGAACTTCAGCAGTTGTAACACTAAAAGATGAACAACTAAAAAGAGAAGTAAATATTCCAGATATGGAAAGCTTTATGTCGTTTGCAGAACCATTTTTAAATGATGGAGCATTTACATTAGAAGAAAAATCAGAATCAATATTTATGGTATTACTTACATTGTTAACACCATTTGGATTATTAATTATTTTCTTTATATTCTGGTTCTTTATGATGGGTGGCGTTGGAAACGGAAACGCAGGAAACAAAACAATGTCATTTGGTAAAAGTAAAGCCAGAATGATGACACCAGCAGAAAAGAATAAAATCACATTTGATGATGTAGCAGGTGTTGATGAAGAAAAAGAAGAATTAGAAGAAGTAGTAGAATTTTTAAAAAATCCAAAGAAATTTACAGATATGGGAGCTAGAATTCCTAAAGGTGTTCTACTTGTAGGTCAACCAGGAACTGGTAAGACTCTTTTAGCAAAAGCAGTTGCAGGTGAAGCAGGAGTACCATTCTTTATAATAAGTGGTTCAGACTTTGTTGAAATGTTTGTTGGTGTTGGAGCATCAAGAGTAAGAGACCTATTTGACCAAGCAAAGAAAAATGCACCATGTATCATATTTATAGATGAAATTGATGCAGTTGGACGTCAAAGGGGCGCAGGTCTTGGTGGTGGACATGATGAAAGAGAACAAACATTAAACCAATTATTAGTTGAAATGGATGGATTTGCTGCAAATGAAGGTGTAATAGTATTAGCTGCAACAAATAGACCAGATGTATTAGATAAAGCTCTATTAAGAGCTGGAAGATTTGATAGACAAATAGTAGTAGGAATGCCAGATGTAAAAGCAAGAGAGCAAATATTAGAAGTACATTCAAGAAAGAAAAAACTAGCAGATGATGTTGATTTAAAAGTAATTGCAAAAAATACATCAGGATTTGCTGGAGCAGATTTAGAGAATGTATTAAATGAAGCAGCATTACTTGCAGCAAGAAGAAACTTAAATGAAATAGGAATGCAAGAAATAGAAGACGCCATGGTAAAAGTAACTATGGGACCTGAAAAGAAAACAAAAGTAAGAAGTGATAAAGAAAATAGACTTGTTGCATATCATGAAGCAGGTCATGCAGTTGTAAGCCATTACTTAGAAACACAAGACCCAGTACATCAAATATCAATAGTACCAAGAGGTATGGCTGGTGGATATACAATGTATAGACCAACAGAAGATAAATCATTTATGTCAAAAACAGAAATGGAAGAAAATATTGTTTCACTTCTTGGAGGAAGAGTTGCAGAAAGTTTAATTTTAAATGACATATCAACAGGAGCAAGTAATGATATTGAAAGAGCAACAAAAATAGCAAGAAGTATGGTAACTCAATATGGAATGAGTGAAAGAATAGGAACATTAACATTAGGTCAAGGTCAAGAAGAAGTATTTTTAGGAAGAGACTTCGGTCATACAAAAGAATACTCAGAAGAAACAGCAGCAGTAATAGACGAAGAAACAAAGAGAATAGTAGACACAGGATATAATAGAGCAAAACAAATACTTAGCGAGCATTTAGACAAATTACATCAAGTAGCAGGAATTTTACTAGAAAAAGAAAAAATCGAAGCAGACGAATTTAAAGCAATATTTGAAGAATAATTGGGAATTTGGGGCCAGACCCCATTTTCCCTTTTGAGAATTTTGGGGACGGGGCAATTTTGTCTCACATAGCAGAAATGACAAAACAACTTTGCTTGTGAGACAAAATTG
>OCPV01001936.1_pt1 | contig 10097 bp, 10 predicted proteins | sample 1538511 | NCBI WGS metagenome assembly OCPV01 (sample SAMN04571704, study PRJEB22368) | human gut metagenome | biome: human gut; material: stool | host: Homo sapiens | place: Luxembourg | collected 2012-08-30 | reverse complement strand
GAATATTCAGTATTACATTATGCCGTAACACAGACAAATATAAGCTACAGGCAGTCCTGCATACTATGTGAAATGCACTTGAAGTTCAATCGTGCTGACTCTTAGACTTTTCTTTTGCTTTCAGCTAGCTTCGTACATGGATGTACGAAGCAATGAGGCCGCGCCACGGACGGCGCGTCCGAATGGTAGCGTCACCTATCATTACCTATATGAAAAGTCTTAGAGACAGCCGATTGAAGCTTCTGGCATTGAACATAGTGTGCAGGACTGCCTGTAGCTTATATTTGTCGTCCGTTCGTCACCAACTAATATTCAATTAAACAACAATATTTCAGAAAAATCCCCCCTACTTTTATTGACATATACCACATAAGAAGTGATACTATAACCTGACAGATAAATTTACATGTATAATAATATATGGTTATGTACAATAGCATATGATAATGCGTAATAGTATATGGTTATGTATAATAGCATATGATAATGCGTAATAGTACATGGCTATGTATAATAATATATGATGATGTATAAAGAATAGATTGAAAATACATATTTTGATGGAGGTTAGCATGTTTAAGTGGTTCATGTTAATAGTGTATATTATTCTTGGTACATATATGCTGTGGAGAATGATACACTGGTTTAAGATAGTTATACCACTATTCAAGCATAAGCGTATCCAGGCATTATGGATAGGATTATACTGCATATTTGCATCAACTATATTTTTGGGGGTGTTTCTTCCAAGAAGCAGTATACAGGTAACTATTCACAGAATAAGTAATGTGTGGCTTGGTTTTTTCATATATCTGCTGTTTTTTATGATAATTGGGGATATTATTGTTTTTGTTCTTAAGCTTATAGATAAGAAGAAAAATGTTCCAATTCTTCATAAACTGTATGGTGCATTTATAATAGGCATAGCAGTAATAGCTGCAAGTACAGGTTTTTCCGTATATGGGACAATACATGCCAGACAGATGACAACAAGAAGCTATGATATAAGTGTGGATAAGCATGTTGATGATATCAGCAGTCTTAATGTGGTACTTGTTGCGGATCTTCACTTAGGTTATAGTATTGGCTGTAGCGATATGGAGAAAATGGTAGACAGGATAAATGCACTTAATCCCGACGTAGTAATATATGCCGGTGATATTTTTGATAATGATTATGATGCTCTTGATGATTCTGAAAGACTTGTGGAGATTATGAGGAATGTTAGTGCTGCATATGGTTCATATGCTGTGTTTGGAAATCATGATGTTACAGAAACACTTGTCGGAGGCTTTTCTACAGCTTCACGCACAAAGGCGTTCAGGGATCCACGTATGGAGGCATTTCTTTTGCAGGCGGGTATTAATATAATGCTTGATGAAGTTACTACAATAGCAGACGGTAAGATTAATCTTATAGGAAGGCTTGATGGTGAGAAAGCAGGCGATGGTACAAGCAACAGGAAAGATTTGTCAGAGCTTGTGAAGCAGTGCGACATGTCAAAGCCTGTGATTGTAATCAATCATGAGCCGGATAAGCTGCATGAGACCGCAGCTATGGGAGTTGACGTTATGCTTAGTGGTCATACACATGCGGGACAGTTTTTTCCACTGACTATAATGCAGCCTTTAGCATGGGAAAACTACTGGGGAATAAAGAAAATAGACAATATGTATAGTGTTGTTACATCAGGTGTAGGTTTATATGGTCCGGCAATGAGAGTTGCAACTGACAGCGAGGTAATGAGCGTAAGGATTAACTTTAATTAGAAAATAAGAGGTTTTATGTAAGCTGTGTAATGTTATGGACTATTATGGACTATTATATCCAGTATATAAAATATAATCAGAGTGAGGAATAATTATATTATGAAAGATCTTACAAAAGGGAAGCCATCAGTTCTTATATTATCATTTGCATTGCCTGTATTTCTTGCAAATCTTTTACAGCTTACATATAGTATTGTAGACACAAGAATAGTTGGAACATTTCTTGGGGAAAATATGCTGGCAGCAGTTGGTTCTACAACTACACTCAGTAATCTGATTATAGGCTTTCTTCTTGGCCTGTCTAACGGCTTTGCCATAGTTACAGCACAGAAGTTCGGGGCCAAGGATATAAAGGCAGTAAAGAAATCTTTTGCAGCTGCGCTTATACTGGGAGTTTCAATTGCTCTTATAATTACAGCAGCAGGACTTATATTTCTTTGGCCAATACTTAAGTTTCTTAATATACCACAAGATTTATCTGGTGAAGCCAGTGCATATATATCAGTTATTATAGCTGGACTTCTTGCAACATTTTTATACGATATGTGTGCCGCAGTTTTACGTGCAATAGGTGATACTATAACGCCTCTTATTATTCTTGCAGTATCAGTTATGCTTAATGTTGCAGGGGACATATTCTTTGTTGTTATATTAAAGGAAGGTGTAAGAGGAGCTGCGATTGCTACGGTGCTTGCACAGTTTATCGCATTTGTTATATGTGCAGTATATATGGTTGGAAAGTATGATATATTAAGATTAACAAAGCAGGACTTTAAAGGCATTAAGGGCAGCATGTTTAAGAATATGCTTGGAGGCGGTCTTTCCATGGGCTTTATGAGTTCGCTTGTCAACATAGGTTCGTTAACGCTTCAGACAGCTATTAACAAGCTTGGTCAGGATATTATAGTTGCCCATACTGCGGCACGTAAGATATCAGAGATATTTATGATTATGTTTACAGTGTTTGGACAGACGATGGCTACATATTGCGGTCAGAATATAGGAGCTGGTGAAGTGGACAGAGTGAAAAAGGGCATTAAGCTTTCTATATTTTATACATGTATATGGTGTACACTTGCCATGATAGCAAGTTACACGATAGGAGGCTGGCTTGTTCATCTTGTGACAGGAAGCAGTAACTATGCAGTTATTAAAAATGCTACGGATTATCTTAAGTTTGATTCAATATTTTATTATGTTACGGCAGTTATCTGTATAGTTAGAAATGCCATGCAGGGACTTGGAGAACATATTACTCCGCTTGTATCAAGTTCACTAGAGATGATAGGCAAGATAATAATAGCAGCAACACTTGTACCTGTTATGGGATATACAGGAGTTATTCTGGCAGAGCCAATAGTATGGTTTATAATGGTAATTCCGCTTTTGATAAAAATATACCGTATGCCTGTGCTTAAGGAGAGCCATTAGTTCATATTAGTGTTCAGATAGGTTTTGGCTGTTGCGTGAATAATGATAAATAGTTGCAGTTTTATTTGCGGCTGTGGTATTATAAAACAAGTTTGAATATTTTAAACAATCAGTTAATCCGTGATTTACATGATAAGAGATGTCAGGCTTGATCCAGTTAGCTTAAGTTAGGTGGATTGCATAGAAATACGAAAGGAATATGCAGAATATCTGCACAGGAAAGTTATGTTATCCACGATAGAAAGTATAAACAATGTAGTAAATGATTTTATATGGGGAGTTCCTGCCATGATATGTATCATAGGGGTAGGACTTTACTTAAGCATAAGAATGGGTTTCATACAAATTCGTAAATTCGCTTATGCCATGAAAGTAACAATAGGAAGAATATTCCGTAAAAGAGAGGCATCGGATGGCGCGCTCACACCATTCCAGGCAGTATGTACAGCACTTGCAGCAACTGTAGGAACTGGTAATATAGCGGGAGTTGCGGGAGCGATAGCTATAGGTGGGCCTGGAGCTGTATTCTGGATGTGGGTATCGGCTGTGCTTGGTATGTGCACTAAGTTTTCTGAGGTTATTCTTGCAGTACGCTTCAGGGAAACTAATGATAAGGGCGAGCTTGTTGGCGGTCCTATGTACTATATAAAGAATGGACTTAAAAAGCATTGGCGTTGGCTTGCATACCTTTTTAGTGCATTTGGTGTGCTTACTGTGTTTGGAACAGGTAATGCTACACAGGTTAACACTATAACCTCAGCAATAGATACGGCACTTTGCAATATGAATATTATTGCAGATGGGAATACAACAGTTATATCTACAGTAAATCTTATAATAGGTATAGTGCTTGCAATAGTGATAGCACTTATTCTCATAGGTGGAATCAAAAGAATAGGGCAGGTTACGGAAAAGCTTGTACCTTTTATGGCACTTATATATATAGCCCTTGCAATAGGTGTTGTTCTTCTTAATATTAAGAATGTTCCTTCTGTTTTTGTTTCCATATTCAAGGGTGCTTTTAACCCTGCATCGGTTACTGGTGGTGCAATAGGAAGCTTTTTTATGAGTATGAAGAAGGGGGTATCAAGAGGTATCTTTTCTAATGAAGCAGGTCTTGGTACAGGTTCAATAGCACATGCCTGTGCAGATACAAGAAAGCCGGTAAAGCAAGGTTTCTTTGGTATATTTGAGGTGTTTGTAGATACAATAGTCATATGTACACTTACAGCGCTGGTTATACTTTGCAGTAATGTTCCTATTAAATATGGAAGTGCAGCAGGAGCAGAGCTTACTATAAGTGGTTTTACTTCAACATATGGTGGCTGGCTATGTGTTGTTTTGCATTTTCAACGATTATCGGCTGGGGATTATATGGAACAAGATGTATAGAGTTCCTTGTTGGCTCTAGAGCCAATAAGCCTTTTATGCTGTTATACGCGTTTGTTGCAATAGTTGGTGCAACTATGGATTTAGGTCTTATGTGGGGAATAGCTGAAACATTTAACGGGCTTATGGCTATACCGAATCTTATAGCGGTATTCCTGTTATCAGGTGTTGTCTTTGGACTCGTTAAGGAATACTTTGCAGGTGAGGGAGCAGAGAGTGTTAAAAGATAAGTAAAATATAAAAATATTGAGCAATAAGTTGATGGAATATCGTACTTATTGTTCTTTTTGTTATCCGGCTGTTATTATTTATATCAGACGTATCTTTCTGTAAAATGCGGCATATAGGAGAATAATTCATATAGAGAACAGGCGGTTAGTGCGCTAAGATAATGATAGTTTAGAAAGTGATTAAATATACGGAATGGAGATGACATATATGAAAGATATTGCTAAAAAGTATGAAAAAAAACACGTTATAGAGTGCCATAATGTTCCTGATATTGATATGAATAAACAGGATGGTGGACTGCCACATATGGCAGGTGTTTATACATATCAGGTACGAAGAAGCTGCAGGGCAGATGGAGATTATACATATAATCATGCACCTATGCTGACCGGGTTTAATGGCAGGCTGCTGTTATCTTATATCAGTGGTAAAAAGGATGAGCATGGGGCACCGGATGAGGTTGTATATACAACATCAAAGGATGGCATGATATGGGAGAAAGAAAGAGTTATGTTTCCATATATGCTTGCGGATTCTTCTGGATATATAGGACCAGACAAGGAGCTGCTGCCTGAACATGCTAAGATGATAGTACATTCAAGAATGTGTTTTTATCAGGCATCTGATGGAAGGATGCTTGCAACGACATTTTATGGTTTTTCACCAGATTTCCATCGTGCGCCTAACAATGGGTTTGGTATTGCAAGGCTTGTGCGTGAAGTATACAGTGATTTTACTCTGTCAGATATGTTTATCATAAAATATAATACAGCGGGTGGATTCACAAAGGAAAACACACATTTTTATAGACCAGAGGATGACAGAGCAGTAAATATTCCATACTATGATGAGTCAGAGGATAGTGGCTTTATAAAAGCATGCAGGGAACTGCTGTCTGATAAACTTGTACTTGAGCAGTGGTATGAAGAGGAAATGTATGATAAGCAGCATTATATTCATGGCAGGGCATTATCATTTTATACAGCAAAAGATGGAAGTGTAGTTGGACTCTGCAAGAAGGGCGAGGGCTATATATTTGATAAAGAAGGAAATATAATACTGGACGAAAAGATACCTACGCTTGTTACGAATACTGCCAAGGTATGGGGACAGAAAACACCAGATGGGGATTATATTATATGTTATAATCCGACTACAGACGGCTCACACCGGTGGCCGTTAGCAGCCATGAGAAGCAGCGATGGAAGAGAGTTTTTTGATATGAAAGCAGTTATTCCAGAGATTCCACCATACAGATATGAGGGACATATTAAGAATCTTGGTGCACAATATATGAGAGGAATCTGTGATTATAATGATGCTTTCGATAAAAATGTGTGGATAACATACAGCTGCAACAAAGAAGATATATGGATAAGTAAGATAGCCGGGATAACATCAGATAATATAGATAAAAAGTATTCTGTTATGTCTCCGCTCTGGGGCAGCGTTAAAAGAGATGGAGATTTTTTATGGAAGGTTGTTGACAGGGATGCATGTGAGCGTGCAATTATAGAATATTTTCCAGATGCATGTGAAAATGTATCTGTAAAGCTTGATGTGAAAAAAATATCTGATGATAATGGTGTCAAGGTTGTGTTTTATAATGCAGCTGGCGATATTATAAAAGAAACAGTATGCAGGAAAGGCATGTGTATAGCAGCATGCAGTCAGGAAGAAATGCAGCAGGAAAATGTGGAGATTCATCGAGTTGCTGTATATTCTAAAGAGAAACTTGCACTTAATACGCTGTCAGATGATGGAAGACTTGGGACACTTTCTGATATGGAATATGCAGATAGAAAAGATTATTATACAGAGTTTTGTGTAAGGTTTATAAGTGAATAATATTGATTATAAAACAAATATAGAGTACACTATTATAAATAGTTTGCGTGGAATATATTGCGATTATATGACAGCGGCCAGTAAGAAAAAGCAGGAGATATGTTATGTTAAAGATAGATGCAAGAAATCCAAAGGAATCGGCAAAGGATTATGTTGTTAGACAGCTTGTATACAATATAATTCATATAAATCTTATTCCAGGACAAAGAATAGATGCAGATGAGCTGAGCAGTCAGCTAAACGTAAGTAAGAATCCTGTCAGAGAAGCTGAATTAGAGCTTTCACAGACACGTCTTATAGAGATTAAACCTAAAATAGGTGCTTTTGTGTCATATATAGACACTAAGATAGTTGACGAGGTGCGGGAATTAAGGAGTGTTCTTGAATCAGAGCTTGCAAGGCAGGCGTGTGATATTCTCACAAAGGAACAGATAGATATATTGTGGGAGAATGTTGCACTCTGGCAGATGTATATGAAGCGCAATGATGAAGAAAAAATATTCCAGCTTGATAAGGAATTCCACAAGAAGATGTATGAAATGTGTGGTAAAGATTACTGGTATGAACTGGTTAATAATATATCACCACATTTTGACAGAACAACAATATTAAGCTTCAGATGCAGGGAGGTTGGCCGTATATTAACAGACCATGAAGAACTTGTATCAGCACTAGAAAATAAAGATAAGGAAAAGGCATATGAGATATCAAGACGTCATCTCACACGTTATACAGAAAATATAGCTTCTATAAGAGAAAGTTATAAAGAATATTTCACGGGAGTATAGCATCATAATATATATGGTTATCATATGCAGAAACGGAGGTTAACATGGCACATTTAACGATAAACTTTAGATCAAAGGCACTTGGGATGCCAGTTATGCTGGATGTTCTTATGCCACAGGGCAGGGGAGGATATAAAACACTGTATCTTCTGCATGGAGCTGGCGGAGATCATACAAGCTGGGTTCTTAATACAAGGATAGCAGATTATGTTAATAACAGGAATATAGCGGTTGTTATGCCATCTGGTAAGAATAGATTTTATGTTAATAATGAGTATGGAAAGAACTTTTATACATACATAACTGAGGAGCTTGTGAGCCAGTGTGAGCAATGGTTTGATATAAGTCGTAAAGCAGAGGACAGATATATAGCTGGTATGTCAATGGGCGGATATGGAGCAGTATATGCAGGACTTAAGAAACCATCTATGTATAATACCGTATTTTCATATTCAGGACTTCTTAATATACTTGAGCGTTACGATAAGCCGCAAGGTATAGATATGTTTCCAGTGTTTGGAACAAGGCAGCAGCTTATAGATAATAATTATGATCTATATACACTTATTAATCAGGCAGAGAATGTGCAGACAAAATATGTAATAGCTTGTGGAACACAGGATCCAAGAATACATATGAGCAGACAGCTTAGTGAAGCACTTACTAATGGCGGAATACCAAATGTATATAGGGAAAGTCCTGGAGCACATGATTTTGCATACTGGGATTATTGTATAGAACAGACAGTTAAGTATATATGTGGGGAGGAATCATTATGGCAGTAATGGATATAAATGTATTTTCAGTTATGTTAAGGCATGGCATGGATGTGACAGTTGTTCTTCCTGATGATATTGATGATGAAGAGCAGCTTAAATGTGTATGGCTGTATCATGGTGGAAGCGGTGATAACACAGAATGGCTGTATCATACAGCACTTGTTGATACAGTTGAGAAAAGACATTTTGCAGCAGTTCTTCCGAATGTTGATGAGTCCTGCTTTGTTAATATGAATATAGGAAACAGATATGAAAGCTATGTTGCAAAGGAGCTTCCATCAATAATATGGAATATGTTTAAGTGTATATCTGACAAAAGAGAGGATAACTATGTGTCAGGATATTCAAATGGTGGATATGGCTGCCTTCATACAGTTCTTAAGTACCCACAGATTTTTTCAAAGGTGGGAGCGTTTTCGGCAGGTGATAAGGCTGATTCAGCATATGTAAATGATGGAAGTACAAAGGCTAAAGGAAGAATCAATCTTTTTGGAGATGGAGATATACATAATACAGATTATTGTCTTACATATCTTGCAGACAAGCTGATTGCGGCTGATACAGATATTATACCAGACGTATATCACGCATGCGGAGGCAGAGATCCATGGCTTGATATGAATCATATTGTAAGAGATTATTTTCTTGAACATAAGGATGTGTATAAGAATTATGTGTATGATGAGATAGAGGAACTTGGGCATGAGTGGCGTTTCTGGGATATAGAGCTTAATAAGTTCCTTGACTATGCCGGTCTTAAAGAAGTAAGACCAGCAAAAGTTTAGATAATCTTATTTTATGATGTGCGTAAGCGGTAAGTGAAAGAAGATGTAATATGAAAAAGTACATAGTTAAAGATATTGAAGAGCCGGACTTTGGATGTGAAGGTCTTTTGGATGGACAGGTTATAACTGATAAAGTTATACTTGAGGCAGAGAATGGAGATATTATTAGTATTGATGCAGCAGATGCGTATCTGTACGAGAAAGATATAAATGTTGGTGATAGTGTCTATATAGATAAATCAGCGGAAAATGTTATAACAAAGTGTTAATGACATTCAATAAAAAATTAATTGGTATAAAATATCTACAAATAGTAAAAAGAATATTATTTGGAAACGGAGGAGTATTATGGTTAAAGTGACGCTTGGAAGCACAGGAATAACAGTTAATAAAAATGGTTTCGGAGCGCTTCCAATACAAAGAATAAGTCATGAAAGTTCGACAGATATATTAAGGAGAGCTTATGAGGCTGGCATAGATTTCTACGATACAGCGAGATTTTATACTGACAGCGAATGCAAGTTAGGTGAGGCACTTTCTGATGTGAGGGAGCATATATACATAGCTACAAAGACTGCAGCAAAAAATGCGGACGAATTCTGGAAAGACCTAACTACAAGTCTTAATAATTTAAAGACAGATTATATTGATATATATCAGTTCCATAATCCTGAGTTCTGTCCAAAGCCGGGTGATGGCAGCGGATTGTATGAAGCTATGTGTGAGGCTAAGGAACAGGGCAGGATAAGACATATTGGAATAACTAACCACAGACTTAATGTTGCCAATGAAGCAATAGAGTCTGGGCTTTATGAAACATTACAGTTTCCTTTTAATTATCTTGCAACAGAAAAAGAGCATAAGCTGGTTGATGACTGCAGAAAGCATAATATGGGATTTATAGCTATGAAAGCACTTTCTGGAGGACTTATAACTGATTCAAAGGTGGCATATGCATATCAAGCTGAATATAATAATGTGCTTCCAATATGGGGAATACAGAGAATGTCAGAGCTTGAGGAGTTTATAAGCTATATAGATAATCCACCAGTTATTGATGATGAGATAAAGTCAGTC
>OCPV01001935.1_pt1 | contig 10109 bp, 14 predicted proteins | sample 1538511 | NCBI WGS metagenome assembly OCPV01 (sample SAMN04571704, study PRJEB22368) | human gut metagenome | biome: human gut; material: stool | host: Homo sapiens | place: Luxembourg | collected 2012-08-30 | reverse complement strand
AAAATAAGATAAATGGAGATATCGAGAGATAATCGTTCATTTATAGAGATAGGAGCGATGTTTAATGAATCAAGTTAAAATCGGAAGAGTTTATCGTCATTTCAAAGGAAACTACTATTTTGTAGAAAATATTGCCTATGACTCGGAAACACAAGAAAGAATGGTTGTATATAAACCACTTTATCCAAGAGAAGATGGTCGTTTAATTTGGGTTAGACCTGAAAAAATGTTTTTAGAAGAACTACCTGAAAGACCAGATAATATAACAGGTCAAAAAGTAAGATTTGAATTAGTAAAAGATATTGAAAAAGATTATTTAAAATAGATTGTCGAAAAATGTCCATTAGTGACAGTTCCATTTGGACATTAGTAACGGAGGAAATTTATGATAGATATTAAATTTTTAAGAGAAAATCCTGATGTAGTTAAAGAGAACATCAAAAAGAAATTTCAAGATAATAAACTTCACTTAGTTGATGAAGTAATTGAACTAGATGTAAAAAATAGAGAAGCTAAATTAAATGGAGATAATTTAAGGTCTGAAAGAAAACATTTAAGTAGCCAAATAGGTATACTTATGAGAGATGGAAAAAAAGACGAAGCTGAAAAAATAAAAGCTGAAGTTAGTGAAATAAACGAAAAGCTTGAAGAAAATGAGAAATTAGAAACTGAATATAGTCAAGCAATCAAAGAAAAAATGATGAAAATACCAAATATTATACATCCTTCTGTTCCAATTCGGAGAAGATGATAGTAAAAATGTCGAAATCGAAAAATTTGGTGAACCTGTAGTTCCTGACTATGAAATTCCTTTTCATGGTGAAATTTTAGAAGGATTAGGTGGATTAGACTTAGATAGTGCAAGAAGAGTTGCAGGACAAGGGTTCTACTATTTAATGGGTAATGTTGCAAGATTACATTCAGCAGTTTTAACATATGCAAGAGATTTTATGATTAACAAAGGTTTTACTTATTGCATACCACCATATATGATAAGGTCAGATGTTGTAACTGGTGTTATGAGTTTTGAAGAAATGGATGCAATGATGTACAAAATTGAAGGCGAAGATTTGTATTTAATAGGTACTTCTGAACATTCTATGATTGGTAAATTTAAAGACCAAATACTGAAAAAAGAAGATATGCCATATACTATGACATCATACTCTCCTTGCTTTAGAAAAGAAAAAGGAGCTCACGGATTAGAAGAACGCCGGAGTATATAGAATACATCAATTCGAAAAACAAGAAATGATAGTTGTATGTGAACCAGAAGATAGCTGGAATTGGTATGAAAAAATGTGGTCATATACAGTTGAATTTTTCAGAAGTATGAACATTCCAGTAAGAACTTTAGAATGTTGTTCTGGAGACTTAGCAGACTTAAAAGCTAAATCTTGTGACGTAGAAGCATGGAGTCCTAGACAAAAGAAATATTTTGAAGTTGGAAGTTGTTCTAATCTAACAGACGCACAAGCTCGTAGACTTGGAATTAGAATCAAAGGAGAAAACGGAACATATTTTGCACATACTTTAAACAATACTGTAGTTGCCCCACCTAGAATGCTTATTTCTATTATGGAAAACAATTATCAACCTGATGGAAGTGTAATAATTCCAGAAGTCTTAAGACCATATATGGGTGGATTAGAAAAAATCGAAAAAATTTAAAATGAGAAAAAGGAGAACTTTTATGCTAGTTAAAAATCCTAAGTTTGAAGTTTCAGCAGTTAGTCCTAAGCAATATCCAAAGTTAGGACTTCCTGAAATTGTTTTAGTTGGAAAATCAAATGTTGGAAAGTCGAGTTTTATAAATACATTAATTAATAGAAAAAAGTTAGCTAGAACTAGTAGTGAGCCTCGGAAAAACTCGTCAAATTAATTTTTATAATATTGATGAAAAGTTTTATTTTGTAGACCTTCCTCGGCTATGGTTATAGCAAAATGTCTAAAAAGGAACAAGCTCAAGTTGGAAAATTTATTGAGGAATATTTATTTAACCGAAATGAAATTTCTTTAATTATATTTTTAGTTGATATTAGACATAAACCAACTGAAAATGATAAATTAATGTATAATTATGTTATTTCAGCAAAACTTCCTTTTATTATTGTTGCAAATAAGGCTGATAAAATTGCTGTAACAAAAGTAGATGATTCTGTAAAAGCTCTACAAAAAGAATTAAATCCTATTGGTGATATTCCCATATTTCCTTTTTCTTCTGAAAGAAAAATATATACTGATAATATGTGGAAATATTTAGATGAGTTTTTAGAACAATTACATTAAAATAACTAAAATTTGCAGGTGTTGTAAATAATAATTACAATACCTTTTTTGTTTCTATTTTTCTTATTTTGCATATAATATATAAATATTTTAAAAAGGAGACGTTTGTTTATGTTTGAAAATTACCCAATGATTCCATATTTTGGTTTTAAAGGCGAAAATGTAAGAACACCTATTACCTTTCCTGCTCAGCATCAGCCTATTCAACCTGGAATGGAATTTGAAATGAATCCACTACCTATTTTTGAAAATCCTAATTACACTCCAAGTGGAAAACTTCAAGACAAAGTAGTTATTATCTCTGGTGGCGATAGTGGAATTGGAAGAGCTGTTAGTGTTCTTTTTGCAAAAGAAGGAGCTGATATTGTAATTAGTTATTTAAACGAACATGAAGATGCAAATTACACAAAACAAATTATTGAAAATTATGGAAGAAAATGTGTACTAATTCCTGGAGATTTGCGTGATGAAAATCTATCAACATATATAGCAGAAACTGCAATAAATACTTTTGGAAAAGTTGATATTTTAATTAATAACTGTGGTGTTCAGTTTCCGCAAAACAGTATTTTAGATATTTCTAGCAAGCAATTAAAAGATACTTTTGAAACAAATATTTTTACATTTTTCTATTTAACAAAAGCTGTTTTACCTCATTTAGGGGCAAATAGCAGTATTATAAATACTACATCTATTACTGCTTTTGATGGCAAGAAAAATCTAATTGATTATTCTGCAACAAAAGGTGCAATTACTGTATTTACTAAATCTCTTGCATTATCTTTAGCAGACCAAGCAATTCGTGTTAATGCTGTTGCTCCAGGGCCTATTTGGACACCTCTTATTCCTTCTTCATTTACACCTAAAGAAGTAGAAATATTTGGAACTGAAACTCCTCTAAAAAGAGCTGGAGAACCTTTTGAACTTGCACCTGCTTACCTTTACCTTGCAAGTGATGATTCTAGATATGTTACAGGTCAAATTATTCATGTAAATGGAGGAACTATAGTTTAAATATTTTAAAAGCCATCTGGCATTTAAGTCAGATGGCTTTATAATTTAGCATTTAAAACAACAAGAGTTTTTCTTTTCTTTTTTTCTATTACATAACAACAAAATAGTTGTTAATATAAGAAGTATTCCAAGTATTATAGCTAAAACTATAATTGCAGCTAATGCTCCTAAAATTGCTGTAGATAATGCTGCTCCAATTATTAGTCCGATAACAGCAGTAAATAAAGAAAGTAAAATAATATCAACAATGCCTAAACAATTTTTATGGCTTTTGCACTTTTTTTCTCCATTATCGCAACAATATATTGTATCTTGTGGCTCCATTTTTAAGTCACCTCCATATAAGTGTACTACTTTACACTTATATTATATATTATGCTTCTTTCTCAATTTTTGTTATTGCTTTTTTTGCTTTTTCTCTTTCTAAAACTACTACATGTCCACAACCTTGACATTTTAACTTAAAATCCACACCTATTCTTGTTATTTCCCAAAGTTTACTTCCGACATGGATGTTTCTTTTTTGTTCTTACAATATCTCCTATATTATATTCCATATTTTTACTCCTATTTATATTATCTTTTATATCCATATCAATTATAACATATATTTTATATTTTTTGTACATTTTTTTCTTCTATAATAATTCCTTCTTCTATTAATACATTTCTAATTGCAATATTTACTAATAAGCGAATTGATATTCCATATTTAATTTTTAATCTGTGTAATCCATCCCAAAAACTATTCCTAATCAAAAATGATCTTGATACATATAGCATATTTTTTCTTTCATACGGCTGAATATTTTCTGTTTTTAACAGTTCTTCTATAGAAGCATTTACTAATTTACTGATAGAGGCATCATATACTTCTTTTGATAATTTTTCTAATTCACAATATAATGTTTCGTCAATCTCTAAGGTTCTGCTTATTAATTTTTCTTTTTTATAAAACTTGCAAAAACATGACATATTTATTTCACCCTTAAGCGTATTATATAATTCTCATTTGACCATTATAATCACTATTTGGTATTTATTTTTACAACTAGCATTAGTGGTTATTTTTTAATTTCTTTTATTATATAATATCGCTATCTTTAATTAAGGAGGATTTAAAATGAGCAAATTATATAAAAAATATGTATTATTAAAAATCAATAACCCACAAAAAATATATCTTTTTGAATGTGGAATTTTCTATATTTTTATTGACGAAGATGCCAAATTAATGTCAAAAATTCTTAATTTAAAATTGACCCTTCTTAATTCTGTTATTTTCAAATGTGGTTTTCCCGTAAATTCAATTAATAAATACTTACAAATTCTTAAAAATTCAAACTATAATATTGAAATCGTTCCATCTGACAATTTTTCTTCTCCAATTTCAATTAATAATTTTGCCATTTCAAAAAAAATAGAGAAAATAATTTATGATTTTTTAAAACATGATATAAATTCACTTTCTATTTCACAGGCATTCGATTTATTAAACGATTTACAAATCAAGTTTAGAAAAATAATAGGAGAAAAAGATAATGAAGAGAAAAAATAATTTATATCCCAATATTTATAAATTCTACAATATTATGCAAGCTTTTGATGAAGTTTGTAGAAATACTAAAAATAAAAGGAAAGTTGCAAATTATAAAGAAAATAAATGTGTTTACATTAGTAGAATATATCAAACATTAAAAAATAAAACCTATGAAGTAGGACCATATAATGTATTTACAATCTATGAACCAAAAAAAAGAAGAATTGTCAGTCAAAATATTCACGATAAAATAATAAATCACTTAGTTGCTAGATATATTTTATATCCTGCTCTCCTTCCATGCTTAATTCCAGAAAATGTTGCTAGTAGAAAAAATAAAGGCACTAAAGAAGGTCTTCGCCTTGCTAATTTATATAATAGAAAGTGTAAAATAAAATATAAATCATATTATATCTTAAAATGTGATATTAGTAAGTTTTTTGCTAGTATCAATCAAGATATTTTAAAGAAAAAGTTGAAAAAGAAAATTAAAGATGAAGATGCTTTAAATATAGTATTTAAAATTATCGATAGCGAAGAAGAAGGACTGGGAATTGGAAATATGACTAGTCAAGTTTTAGCTATTTTTTACTTAAACGATATGGATCATTTTATTAAAGAAACTCTAAAAATCAAATATTATGTACGCTATCAAGATGACTTTCTACTTTTTCACCACTCTAAACAATATTTAAAATATTGTTTGTCTGAAATTTCTAAATTCTTAGAAAAAGAAAAATTAACGTTAAATAAAAAAAGTAGAATATATAAAAATACAAATAATTTTATATTTTTAGGGAGAACTCCAGACGGAAAATATGCAAAATATCGCAATTTAAATAGAAAACTAAAGCATAAAGATTATTTATATAGAACAGGAAAAATTCCCCTTCTAAATTATGTAAGCAGTTTAATTTCTTATGATACTGTAAGAAAAAAAGTAGTTATTTAATTAACTACTTTAAAAACAGTACTAAATCATATTCCCTTTCAAATTTTCTACTCACAAATATAATTATCTATTTTTTGTTTATAACTTAAATAAAGTTAAAGGATATAATTTGTTTCTATATTATCTCTCATGCAATTTATAATTGCATAACCACAGTTTATAGAATCTACGGGGCGAACGCCATAGTAGTTGTCATTCTCATTGCCATTCGAATTGAACAAATTGTTAGTGTCAACATTGCCATTGTTCACATTGCGCACATTGAAGTTCGTATAGTTCGAGTTGACATTCACAGCACGAGAATATCTTACTAAGATATAATCAACACTACTGGCAATCACTTTATCAACTATACCCTATTTTATACTTTTTACCCAACCAGCTGAATACTTTAAAATATCGTCTAGACTTTGACCAAATTTCACATATCTTTTGCTATTTATAATTCTTTTGTCATAGCATAAATTTAATAAAAAATCTACTGTTTTAACTTTTGCAATAACATCTCCTATTAGTTCTTTCTTTTTAATCTCGTCTTGCATATAGTTAGCTTTATATGCTATTTCTAATATATCATAACTATTATTTCTAATTCTATTTTTTAATTCAATATCTTTTTTAGGAAAGTTCTCAAGATGAGAATCTATATTTACTATTAAATTTCTAATGAATTGTATAACTTTAAACTTTTCTTCTTTCATTTATTACTCTTTCTATGTCTAAAATTATTTTTCTTCCTTCTTCATGGTTTTCTATTTGTTTGTTTAAAAAACTCATTATTTTTTCTACTCTTATTTTCAATTTGACTTTTTCAATATTTCTTTCTAATATAGCCCCATATTTGTTTAAATTTTTATAATTCTGTTTTTCCAATACTTCATAATTATTTCTTCTATCTAATATTACATAGTTTACCTTTAATTGTTCTAATTTGCTTATTACCTTTGCATATGAATTTCCCGGGAAGGCAACTGAATATATATTTTTCTCAAATTCATTTAATTTATATCCAAATATTCCAGATAAGATATAGGCATCTTCTCCATATGCATAATAAAATTTTCCCATCTGTACTAACACTACATCTTGTTTATGTATTTCTTTTACTTTTTTTATAATAATTCCTACACCCATTAAATATTCCTACTCTCTATTTCTGCAATGTCCATAAGACCTAAGGCCTTATGGACATATTCTTTTTAGCTTTCTTAACCACTATCTTATTCCCATGTTGGTTCTTGTTGTTCTCCTATTTTTTGTATATCTTCTATTGTGACATCAGATTTTAGAGTAACTACGGGGCGAACGCCAAAGTAGCAGTCATACTCACGGCCAAACGAATAGAACAAAATGCCAGCGTCAACATAGCCACGGTACACAACGCGCACACCGAAGCCCGCATAGTACGAGCCGACACCCACAGCACGAGAAGTCAACCAGTAGTATTTATATCCTGTTGGATCAAAAAATTTATTATATATATTCTCATTGACCATTTCTATTGCATCATAATAGTAATAACCACTTTTTAATTTTGCTTCTGTTGTTGCATCTGTTGTTCCTATATTTTTTAATTGGTTACTTTCTTTTTCTATGTAGCTAAATCCATTTGTTAAATGATTTCCTGTAAATGTTCCTTTAACTCCATTTGCACCACTATAGCTATATGTTCCATCTCCATTGCCTTTTACTGTTACTTCATTTCCATACTCTTCTATACTTCCATCTACTTCAGTATAATCTGTTTCTGGATTATACCCTGTAAGTTTATTTACATCTTCTGCTGTTATACTTCTTGCTCCTTCTGCAAAATCTCCATTTCCATATATTTTTGATATATTGTTTAGCTCATCTTCTGCATTTATATATCCTGTTGAACCATATAAATATAAATATGGGTCATCTGATGAAGGAGTATTTGTTCCTTCTTTTCTTACTGGAGTTCCTGATGTTATTAATAAATTATTTCCATCTTCACTTAGTCCTAATACTATCCAATTTACTTTTTCTGTATCATTATTTACTGTATATACTTGTTTTTCTAAATCTGTATACCCATTTTTACTTGATAAACTTTCATATTTATATTTTTCCTCTGTTCCGTCCTCTCCTGTTGCTATTGGATTATATGATACATAATCTCCTATGTGCAAATGTTCTTCTGGATTTGTACAAGTTTCTCCTCCCGCACATCCATCTGTTTGCGCTTTTTTAAACATATCTACTAGTGTTGTCGCTGTTGGAACTTCTCCTTCTGAGTCATATGGTCCTTCTATTGTTCCTTTATTATCTACTTTATACCATCTTATTGTTCCATTTTCATATTCAAATTTTACTACTATATTCCCTGTTGCAGTCGCATTGTTTGTTCCATTTAGTCCGAATTGTTCATTCATATCACTTGCTGTTACTGCACTTGCATCTTGTTCTTCTGCTTTTTTTGCTTTTGCCGCTGAGTATGCTAATGATATTGCTTCTTTTTCTCCTGCTTTTTCTGTTTCTGTTTTTGCATTTTGTGCTTGTGAAAGTATTCCATTTTGCCCTGTTAGTGTTGCTATTGATACTCCTGCTAATATTAATAATACTATTATCGTGATAACCAAGGCAATTAGCGTAATACCTCTTTGTTTTTTCATTTGTTTTCCACCCTTTCATATTTATTATTTATTATCAATGCATTGATTATACATATTCTATTAATATTTTATCCATTTATCTTTTTTTAGTCAATAGTTTTTTAAAATATTTTTTTGTAAAAATCATGAATATTATTAACTATTTTTCCATTTTATTCTATTTTTTTATATTTTTTAATTAGTATTATTCACTTTTTAATATTTTTCTATCGTGATATGATTTGTATATGCTATAGAAAGTAGGTGCTATTTTGTTAGTTACAAGTGAAGATGTTTTAAATACAATTGGAAATAAAATAAAACAAGCTAGATTAAATAAAAAATATACTCAAGACTATGTTTCAGAACATATAGAAATCTCAACAGATTTACTAAGAAATATCGAAAACGGTAGAAATATTGGTAGTATTCCTACTATATTAAATTTATGTAATTTCTTAGAGGTAACTCCTAATTATTTATTTTCTGAGCTTATAACTTTTAAAGAAAAAACATTAGATACAGATTTAAAAAGTTATATTACTCAATTATCTGAAAATGACAAAAAGATTTTAAAAGAAATTATTATTCATATTGATAAAAATTATTAGAAAATAAAAAATCCCAGAATTTTCTGAGATTTTTTTATTTTTTTACTTAAGTTGACTAATTGCTTCTTCAAAACGTTTTTCTATTCTTTCTTTTCCTAATATTTTCATAATTTCATACATATCTGGAGTATTTGTTCTCATAGTTAATGCTACTCTTAAAACTGTACTTACATCTCCAACATGTGCCTTATACATTTCAGGATTTGCTTTAAATTCTTTTACTTCTTTTGCATATCCTAATTTTCCTGAAAGTTCTTTTATCTTATCAAACCAAGTTTGTTTGTCGTCATTTTCATCATATATATTCATATATTCTTCTAAGATTTTTTTTATATCTTCTTTTTCATTTATTACTTGATATGGATATTCTTTTTCTTGTTTTTCAAATATATCGTCATACATGTATGAAATATTTTCTTTTACATCTGACCATTTAGCAATGTCTTTACGAGGTTTTTTATTTCCTCTTTCTATTCCGAAAACTTTAAGTGCATATTCTTTATCTTGTAATATATTTTCTAATTCTTTATCATATTTTTTAGCCCATTTTAGAGATTCTTCATATACTTTTTCTGCAGTAAACATTGATATTACAGTTTTTCCAACATCATGTAATTTTACCATGTCAAAAAGAGCTCCACTTACACTCATTTTGTTTAGTTGTAATTCAAAATCTTCTATTGATTTTTCTTTATTTTGTTTTCTCCAGTTTTCAAAGTTTGAGTTTGCAATATTTAGCAAGTATTCTTTTACTGCTTCTTTAGGTATTCCTTGTTCATCATAATAGCTTACTGCTGCTTCTGGGTCTTTTCTTTTACTTAGTTTTCTTTTATTTCCATTATCATTTTTCATAATTGGTGCAATATGTGCATATTTAGGTGCTTTAAAACCTAATTCTTGGAATAATTGTAAATGTAATGGAACTGATGATAACCATTCATCTCCACGAATTACATGTGTTGTTCCCATTAAGTGGTCATCTACTGCATGTGCAAAATGATATGTAGGAAGTCCATCAGCCTTTATTATTACAATATCTTGGTCATTTTCTGGGAAAGTAACATTTCCTTTTATTACATCATGATGTT
>OCPV01001929.1_pt1 | contig 10137 bp, 7 predicted proteins | sample 1538511 | NCBI WGS metagenome assembly OCPV01 (sample SAMN04571704, study PRJEB22368) | human gut metagenome | biome: human gut; material: stool | host: Homo sapiens | place: Luxembourg | collected 2012-08-30 | reverse complement strand
TATTTGAAGATTTAAAATATTTTACAGAAAACATAGTATTTTTTCCAAAAAAAGAAGTTGTAACATATGACTATATTGCAGAAAGTAAAGACTTGCCATATAAAAGAATAGAAGCATTAAATGAAATTGTATCAAAAAATAATTTAATTGTAGTAACTACAATAGAAGCAGTAATGCAAAAACTCCCATCAAAAGAAACTTTATATAAAAATGAATTAAAATTTAAAGTAGGAGAAATATATAATTTAGAAGAAATAAAGAAAAAATTAGTAGAACTTCGGATATGTAAGATGTGATTTAATAGAAGGAAGAGGGCAATTTAGTATAAGAGGCGGAATTGTGGATGTTTCTACTTCTGATAAAAAAGGAATAAGAATTGAGTTTTGGGGAGATGAAGTAGATTCAATAAGAAACTTTAATATAGAAAGCCAAAGGTCAATTGAAACAAAAGAAAAAATTGCAATTTATCCTGCACATGAATATATATTAGAAGAAAGTGTAGAAGAAACTTGTAAAAAAATAAGAGAAAAATATAAAAATGTAAAAAATAAGGAAATTTTAGAAGAAGATATAGAACAAATAAAAATAGGAAATCATATAAGCAAAATTGATAAATATTTTGACTGTTTCTATAACTCACAATCAACCTTATTTGATTACTTAAATAAAAACTATGTAGTATTTTTAGATGAAATAAATAAAATAAAAACAAGAGCAAATAATATAAAAAAAGACAAAGAAAATTTAACTAGAAGTTTGTTAGACAGAGAAAAACAAATTCCAGAAGCAATAACAAATGAGCTAGAATATGAGAAAATAGAAGAAATATTGTTAAAAAAACAACTTGTATATATTGAAAAACAAGATACAAGTTTAAATTTGCAAGCAGAAAAATACAAATTCCAATATAGAGATGTAAACTATTTTAAAAGTGAAATAACAAACTTTTTTGAAGATATTAAAAAAGCTTTGAAAGACCAAAAACAAGTATATATATTATTAGATACAAAAGAAAAAGCAAAGAAATTAAAAACTATTTTAGAAGAAGAACAAATTACTTGTAAAATAGAAGAAAAGCTAAATCAAACAATTATAGTAAAATCAAGAGAAAAAATTGCGACAATATCAGTTGGAAACCTTTCACAAGGTTTTGAAAACTATGATTTAAATCAATTAGTAATTGTAGCAGATGAATTAATAAGTAGTGAAAAGAAAAGACGTAAAGTAAACACAGCATTTAAAGAAGGAGAAAAAGTAGTATTTGCAGACTTAAAAGTTGGAGACTATGTAGTTCACAGGAAATATGGAATTGGTATATATATTGGAGTAAATACAATAAAAGCAGATGGAACAATAAAAGACTATATAAAAATAAAATATAAAAATGATGATATATTATACATTCCAACAAGTGATTTAGATTCAATCAGAAAATATGTTGGTGGAGATAAAATAAAACCTAAAATAAATAAATTAGGAAGTAAAGATTGGGAACACACAAAAGCAAAAGTAAAAAATAACTTAAGAGAAGTCGCAAAAGAATTAATAGAACTATATGCAAAAAGAGAAAAAGTAGAAGGATTTAAATTTAGTAAAGATACACCATGGCAAAGAGAATTTGAAGAAAAATTCCCATATCAAGAAACAGATGACCAATTAAGATGTATTGAAGAAGTTAAAAAAGATATGGAAAGCTCAAAACCAATGGATAGATTACTTTGTGGAGATGTAGGATATGGAAAGACAGAAGTTGCTTTGCGTGCAGCATTTAAAGCAACAATGGATGGAAAACAAGTTGCATACCTAGCTCCAACAACAGTTTTAGCAGACCAACAATATCAAGAATTTAAAGAAAGAATGAAAGATTATCCAATAAAAATAGAAGTATTAAATAGATTTAAAACTAAAAAATATCAAGAAGAAGTTGTAAAAAAACTAAAACTAGGAGAAGTAGATATTGTAATTGGAACACATAGAATACTAAGTAAAGACGTTGAATTTAATAATTTAGGATTATTAATAATTGATGAAGAGCATAGATTTGGAGTAAAAGATAAAGAAAAGATAAAGTCATTAAAAACAAATGTAGATGTTTTAACTATGACAGCAACCCCAATACCTAGAACAATGCATATGTCAATTGTAGGAATAAGAGATATGTCAGTTATATATGAACCTCCATATAACAGAAAGCCAGTACAAACTTATGTATTAGAATATGACAAAGAAGTAATAAAAGAGGCAATAACAAAAGAATTAGAAAGAGGAGGCCAAGTATTTTATCTATTTAATAATGTAGAAAATATTATTGGAAAAGCAGGAGAAATATCAAAATTAGTTCCAGAGGCAAATGTTGTATATGCACATGGACAAATGCCAGGAAAACAAATAGAAGAAATAATGGAAGAATTTGTTGAAGGAAAGACAAATGTATTAGTATGTACAACAATTTTAGAATCAGGAATAGATATACCAAATGCAAATACAATAATTGTTGAAAATGCAGATAGAATGGGCTTAGCTCAACTTTATCAAATTAGGGGAAGAGTAGGAAGGTCAGATAGGCAGGCATATGCATATATAACATATAAAAGAGACAAACTATTAACAGAAGTTGCAGATAAAAGACTAAAAGCAATAAAAGAATTTACTGAATTTGGTTCAGGATTTAAAATTGCAATGAGAGACTTAGAGATTCGTGGAGCAGGAAGCTTGCTTCGGAGAAATACAATCAGGACATCTAGAACAAGTAGGATATGAAACTTATTGTGATTTACTAGAACAAGTTGTAAAAGAAATGAAGGGAATAAAAGTAAAAGAAGAACAAGATATTCAAATAGATTTAGATATAACAAGCTATATACCAGACACATATATAGAAGATAGTAGTCAAAAAATAGATATTTATCAAAAAATTGCGCTTTGTAGAACAGAAGAAGATATTGCAAATGTTATTGATGAAATCATTGATAGGTTTGGAAATATGCCAGACGAATTAAATAATCTAATTGAAGTTGCAAGAATAAAAAATATGTGTAAAAAATCAAATGTGCTTAAAATATCAGAAAAGAAAAATAGAACTACTGGTTCTCAAAATGTAGTATTCTATTTTGATAAAGATAAATTTGATCCAAGCATTATAACAATATTACTTAAAAAATATGGAACTAAAATTAAATTTTCAACAGGTATAGAGCCATATATAACATTATTCTTAAAAAACGTAACAGAAAAAGAGTTACTAGGAGAAGTAAAAGAATTTTTGGCATCAACTCTAAAAGGAGAATAAAAAATAGGAAAAAAATAATACTAGAACTATAAATATATAAATCGGAGGAAACTTATGCAAGTAATTTCAAGTAAAGATAATGAATTAATAAAGCATATAAGAAAACTAAAAGATAAAAAAGAAAGAGATAAAGCGTGCGAATATATTATAGAAGGGATAAAACTTCTAGAAGAAGCAATCAAAGAAAATGCAGGGATTAAACAAATAGTAATTTGTGATGACTGCGAAAAAAGTGATAGTATACCAAAAGACTTAATGTATGAAATCGCAAAATATGATTGCATATATGTTACAAACAAGCTATTTAAAACTATTTCAGAAGTAAAAACACCACAAGGAGTATTAGCAGTAATAGGAAAAGAAAGTAAAGATGCAGGAATTAGTTATAACGAAGATATAATAGTTGCATTAGATGATGTGCAAGACCCAGGAAACCTAGGAACAATCTTAAGAACAGTAGATAGTATTGGGTTAAAACAAATATTAGTATCAAAAGGAACAGCAGACCCATATAATCCAAAAGTAATTAGGTCTACAATGGGAGCAATATTTAGAATAAAAGTAATAGAATGTGAAGACCTAGAAAAAACACTAAAAGAAATAAAGAAAAATAAATTTAAAATAGTAGTATCATCTTTGCAAGCAAAAACAAGTATATATGATATTAACTATAATAAAAAAGTAATAGTAATAGGAAACGAAGCAAATGGAGTAGAAGAAAAAATTCAAAACTTAGCAGATGAAAAAATAAAAATACCAATGCTTGGAAAAACAGAAAGTCTAAATGCTTCAGTTGCAACAGGAATAATTTTATATGAATATGTAAGACAAAAATTAAAATGAGAATGAGAAAAAAGGGGACGGGGCAATTTTGTCTCACAGACGAATTCTTTTGCCTTTTTTACTATGTGAGACAAAATTGCCCCGTCCCCAAAAGTCTCAAAGAAAGAAGGAAAGAGAAATGAAAGTAAATGTAGTAATGGTAGAACCAGAGATTCCACAAAATACGGGCAATATCGCAAGAACTTGTGCTGCAACAGGTACTAAATTGCATTTGGTACACCCTCTTGGATTTAGTGTTTCTGAAAAAGCAGTAAAAAGAGCAGGTCTTGATTATTGGGATAAAGTAGAGATAGAAGAACATGATTCTTTAGAAAAGTTTTTAGAAAAATATCCTCCAGAAGAAAATAATATGTTTTTTTCCACAACAAAGGGAAAACATGTGTATTCTGAACCTGATTATAGTAAAATGGATGAGATATTTTTATTATTTGGAAAAGAAACAAAAGGACTTCCAGAGGATTTGTTAAAAAAATATATTGATAAGACAATTAGAATACCTATGAGAAAAACTTTAAGGTCATTAAATTTATCTAATTCAGTTGCAATAGTTTTATATGATGTGTTAAGACAAAAGAATTTTGGCGATTAGAAGAGATTAGCAGTTATTTTGATGAATAATAAAAAATGTTGTCGAATATTGCGACGAAAAATCTAAAAAGAAGAGAAGAAAGTATTGGATTTTCTTCTCTTTTATGTTATTAATATAAATATCTATTCAATAAATTTTTATTCAATGTTTTATATCAAAAATTAAATCTTGAAAAAATCAAAGGAAAAGTAAGTAAAAGGGTAAAAGGAGGTGAAAGTACACTCAAAATCTACTTTTAAATTAAAATTAATTTGTAAATAAACAGAATATATAATAAGGAGGATTAGAATTGAAAGCTTTTACCTATTATGATTACATTCAGTGTATTCATAGCATTAGACTAAACAAAGGACAAGGGCTTGCAGAAGGACAAGCAGAATATCAAATAGGTGAAAAAAAGAAACGAAAATTAAAAAATGAGAATAGTAAATTAGTAAAGACAATATTTAATAATAAAGAAGAAATGGCAAAATTAATAAATGGTTTCTTAAATCCAAATAGAAAAATAAATAGTAAAGATTTAATAAGATATACTAATAGTAATTTTGCAAAAAGGTATAAATCAGAAAAAGATAATATTTTTTATAAACTAAAAAATGAAGAAATATATTTTTTCGTTGAACATCAAAGTTTAATAGATAACAAAATACCAGAAAAGATTTTAAATTACTCGATAGATATAATTCAAGAATGGAGTAGGACAAGAAAAAGTGAAAAAAGAAATAACTATCCAATAATTATACCAATTATTATTTATACAGGAAAAGAAAAGTGGAAAATAGATAGTAATTTAAAAAATATACAACAAGATTATTATAATTTTGAAAATAGCCAAATTAATATAGAATATAATCTTATAGAAGTAAATAAAATCTCAAAACAAAAGTTACTTAATCAAAATAGTTTCTTTGGATATTGTATGGTTTTAGAAAAGTCAAAAGGCGAAAAAGAAATAGAACAAAATTTAAATTTAATTTTTAAATCAGATAAAAATAATGAATATATAGAAAAACTACAAAATATAATAATGTATTTTATATTTAATATGTCAGAAGAGACAAAAGAGAGAATACTAAAAAGATTTGAAAAAAATATGGAAAGAAAACAAAATCACACATAAACTTATAGGTTAAAAATACCACAAATACTTTACATATATAACAAAAAATATATTGACAAATGAAACTTATGATGTTATATTTACTCATAAAGAAGGAAGTGATAATATGTATATTGACTATGATTTAATAGGACAAAGAATAAGAGAGGCAAGAAGAAAAAAGGGATGGTCACTAGATAAACTTTCAGAAGAAATTGATGTTGCAGTTGCATATTTAAGTAGAGTAGAAACAGGTTCAGCACATATAAATTTAAAAAGATTAGTACAAATTTCTAAAGTATTAGATGAACCGATTGAAAAATTAATTAGTGGAACAATCCCAACACAAGAGAACTATTTAGATAAAGATTTATATGAGATTTTAATTAAATGTACACCTGCAAAACAAAAGTTAATATATAATATAGCAAAAATAGTTTCAGGCTCAAACTTTGTATAGACAAGGCTTTACAAAAATTGCAAAATAGTATAAACTACATTTATGGAAAACTTAAAAAACATATAAAGGTGATAATAAATGTATTTAAAAAGATTAGAATTGCAAGGATTTAAGTCATTTGCAGATAAAACAGTATTAGAATTTATGCCAGGAATTACAAGTGTAATAGGACCAAACGGCTCAGGAAAAAGTAATATATCTGATAGTATAAGATGGGTACTAGGAGAGCAAAGTATGAAGTCACTTCGAGGGTCAAAATCTTTAGACATAATATTTGCAGGTACTCAAAATAGAAAATCCCTAGGGTTTGCAGAAGCTTCTTTGGTATTTGACAATTCTGATGGTACTTTACCAATTGAATATACAGAAGTTACAGTAACAAGAAAAATATATAGAAGCGGAGAAACAGGATATTATATAAATAAAACACCATGTAGACTAAAAGATGTATTAGAACTATTTATGGATACAGGAATAGGAAAAGATGGTTATTCAATAATTGGACAAGGAAAGATTGATGAAATACTAAGTAATAAATCAGAAGACAGAAGGCATATTTTTGAAGAAGCAGCAGGAATAGTAAAATATAGAGCAAGAAAACAAGAAGCTGAAAAAAAGTTAGAACATACAAAATTAAATTTACTTAGAATAAATGATATTTTAGCTGAAATAGAATCAAATATAGAACCATTAAAAGTACAATCAGAAAAAGCAAAAAAATATTTAAATCTACGTGAAGAACTAAAAAGTATTGAAATTGGACTATTTATATATAACATAGAAAAATATAAAAAAGAATTAGAAGAAATAGTAAAAGATGAAGAAATATATAATTCGCAATGTAGTGAAGAAGAAGGAAAACTAGAAAGCATAAAAAATCTAAAAGAAACATTAAAAGCAGAAATAGATGAGATAACAAACAATATAGAGCAAATATCAAATTTGGGATTTGAAAGTCAAAAAGAAATTGAAATGTTAAACTCAGATATAAATGTAGCTAAAACAAGAATCTCAAATAATAAAGAAAACAAAGAAAGACTAGAAAAAGAAATAGAAGAATTTCAAGAAAGAATAAAAGAATTAGAAGAAGAGATAAAACAAAAACAAGAAAAAAGATTAAATTTAAAAGAAAATAAAGAAAAATTCGAAAAAGAGTTAAAAGAAAAAGAAGAAGAACTAGAAAAATTAACAAAAACATTATCACAAAAAGAACTAGAAATAGAGAAAAATAAACAACAAGTAGAAGAAAATGTAGATAGAAAATATAATTTACAATCAGATATAAATACAGAAAAAATAAATATCGAAAACGGCGAAAAAAGAGAAAAACAAATAGCTTCAGAAATAGCAACAAATATATCTGAATTAGATAGTACAAGACTAGAAAAAGAAGATATATCAAAAACATTTTATGAAATAGATGATAAGAGAAATAAAATACTAAATAATCAAAAAGAAATAAATGATAAAAAACAAAAAGCAGAAACAAAAATAAAAGAATATGAAAGAAATATTACAATTCTTCAAAATGAAGTAAGAATGAAAGAAACTAGATTAAAGTTTTTGATAGAGACAGAAAAAGAAAAAGAAGGATATATAAAAAGTGTAAAAAATCTATTAAAAGACACAGAAACAAATAGAGAACTAGGAAAAGGTATGCATGGAGTTTTAGCAAATATAATAGAAGTTCCAGAAGAATACCAAACAGCAATAGAAATGTGTTTAGGAATGAGTTTGCAAAATATAGTAACAGATACAGAAGAAGATGCAAAAAAACTAGTAGAACATTTAAGAAAAAATAATCTAGGTAGAGCATCATTTTTACCAATTAGCTCTGTTAGAGGCAAAAAACTAGACAAAATAAAAATTAAAGAAGAAGGATATATAGGAATTGCATCAGATTTAATAAAATATGACAAAAAATATCAAGACATAATAGAAAACTTACTTGGTAGAACAGTCATTGTAGATAAGATGGAAACTGCAATAAAAATTGCCAAACAAAATAAATATGCTTTTAGAATAATAACTCTAGAAGGAGATGTAATAAATCCATCAGGAGCAATTACAGGGGGTTCTGTTGCCAAAAAAACTGTAAATATTCTAGGTAGAGGAAGAGAAATAGAAAAACTAGAAAAAGAAATTAAAACAAAAAATAAAAAAATAGAAAGCCTAGAAGAAGAAAAGAAAGATTTTGAAAAATCAATAGTAGATATATTTGAAGAATCAAAAAATCTAGAAAAAGAACTACAAGAAATAGATATAACATATGCAACAGAAAAGCAAAAACTATTATCTATTGAACAAAATATTTCAAAACTAGAAACAAGAATATCAAAATTAAAAGAAGAAAAAGAAAACATTAAAAAACAAAAAGAAGAATCTAATATAAAAATAGAAAATACTAAAAAAGAAATAGAAAGATTGAATAAGGAAACAGAAGAAATAACAAAAGTTATTAATGAATATGCATCTTTAAATAAAGATAATCAAAAATATATAGATGACTTAAATTTTGATATTACAAACTTAAAAATATCAGTTAGTTCTTTTGATGAAAGTGAATCATCAATTGATGAAATCCAAGAAAGAATTAACCAAGATATTGAAAATAGCAGAAAAAGTATTGAAAATAAAAAGGTTCAAATAGAAAAACTAAAACAAGACGATTTTAATTTAGAAAAATCTATTGAAGAAACAAAAGAAAAGATAGAAGAAATAAAACAAAATGTAGAAACAAGTGGAACAAAAATAGAAGAATTAAAAAATTCAAGAATCCAAAAAAATAAAAAGCTAGAAGAAAAAGAAAAAGAGATAACAGAAAAATTTAACTTAATAGAAGATCTAAAAGCTCAAATAGTAAAAGTTGATGTTAAAAAGACAAAATTAGAAGAAGAAATAAATAACATCATAAACAAAATGTGGGAAGAATATGAAACAACACCAAATAATGTAGAAGAATATAAAAAGCCAGAAAATGTGGCATTAACTCAAAAACAAGTAAATTCTTTAAGAAAAGAAATGAGAGAATTAGGAAGTGTTAATTTAGACTCAATAGAAGAATATAAATCACTAAAAGAAAGATATGACTTTATGAATGAACAAAGATTAGACTTAGAAAATACAATGGCAAAACTAAGAAAAGTAATTCAAGAAATGACAACTACTATGAAAGAACAATTCAAAAAACAATTTGAAGTGATTAATAAAAACTTTAGTGAAGTATTTAAGGAATTATTTGGTGGAGGAAAAGCAGAACTTTCACTAGAAGATGAAGAAAATATCTTAGAATGTGGAATAAATATTACAGTACAACCACCAGGAAAGAAACTTCAAAATATGATGCTTTTATCAGGTGGAGAAAAAGCATTTACTGCAATTGCTTTGCTTTTTGCAATTTTAAAAATGAATCCAGCACCATTTTGTGTATTAGATGAGATTGAAGCAGCTTTAGATGATGTAAATGTATATAGATTTGCAGAATATTTAAAGAAATTCTCTAAACAAACTCAATTTTTAGTAATAACACATAGAAAAGGAACAATGGAAGCAGCAGATACAGTATATGGTGTTACTATGGAAGAAAACGGAATATCAAAACTTTTATCTATGAAATTAAAAGCTTAACCAAAAACGCATCAAAAGATGCGTTTTTATATTACCATTTTCAAAATTCCTAAAAAAATAAGTAAAAAATTAAGTAATAAAAAATATATGTGCTACATAAATATTAAATAAACAAAAGAATTTTAAAAAATACTAATTGGACAAGGAGGATATTTATGTGGGAAACACTAAGAAAAGAAGAAGTATTAAAAAAATTAAAAACTAATAGAAAGGAAGGATTAACAAATGAC
>OCPV01001927.1_pt1 | contig 10151 bp, 9 predicted proteins | sample 1538511 | NCBI WGS metagenome assembly OCPV01 (sample SAMN04571704, study PRJEB22368) | human gut metagenome | biome: human gut; material: stool | host: Homo sapiens | place: Luxembourg | collected 2012-08-30 | reverse complement strand
GTTTTATTATGCTAATGCACCTCCATGTAAGCAGGGTTTTTCATTAACTACTGATTTTACATGGAGGATTTTATTATGTACGAAGAAATTTTTAATCAGATTCGATCTGCTGCAAATAAACGGAATCTCAAGGATTCCACGATTCATGCATACTGTACCAGTGTTGCTCATTTTTTGAACCACACAGCCAAGGATATAGATGCATTAACAACTGACGATGTTGATATATTCCTAACTGAAAAGAAACTTTCCGGGATTTCACCAGAAACATACAATCACTACCATTCAGGAATCCGCTTCTTTTACAAAAAAATATTGAAGAAGAATTGGGATGATGATGACATACCTCGTATGAAAAGGGACAGAAAGTTACCAACGGTGCTTACAAAAACAGAAATATCAGCTATTCTTGATGCTACGCCAAATCTGAAGCACAAAGCTATGATTGCTACTATGTATTCAGGCGGACTTCGTGTTTCAGAAGTCACACATCTTCATTATGATGATATTTCACGCACGAACAAAACCATACACATCCGTGATGGGAAAAGTCGCTCTGATCGTTATACTTTGCTTGCAGACCGGACGCTCGAGATATTGACAGAATACTGGTTTCAATGTGGCAGACCAAGAGGGATTTTGTTCCCAAGTTCATGGACAGGGGATTATCTTACAAAAGATAGTGTCATTCAGTTTTTTCGTGAAAGTGCCAAAAGAGCAGGCATTCAGAAACACGTCTCCACGCATTGTTTACGTCACAGCTTTGCAAGTCATCTGTTTGAATCCGGCTGTGATGTAAAATATATTCAAGCGCTTCTGGGACATCGTGATCCAAAATCAACAGAGGTTTATCTGCATGTAAGCAATAAAACTCTGCTTGGAATTAGGAGTCCATTTGATGAGATGGGCGGTGAATGATTATGGAGAAATCATGTACGATACAAGATGTATTTGAACGGTTTTATCCTTCTTATGAAAAGAGGAATAGCCCTCCTGCTCATCATAGAAAAACAGCTTATCATATCATGAACTGTAAAACAGGCGCTTTTGGTGTAAACATCAGTGTTTGTGAAGACTGCGGATGTATCAGCATTCATAATAACTCCTGCAGAAGCAGATGCTGTCCCATGTGCCAGGAGTTTCCGAAAGAGAAATGGATTGATGCACAAAAAGAGAATGTACTTGATGCACCTTATTATCATGTAGTATTCACAGTTCCTGATGAATTGAATTCCATCATTTACAGCAACCAGAAGCTGTTGTATGATGCACTGTATCATGCTGCCTCAGCAACCTTGAATGAATTGGCAAAAGACGCAAAGTACCTGGGAGCTAATATAGGGTATATCTGCATTCTTCATACCTGGGGTTCTGCAATGAATTATCATCCTCATATTCATACCATTGTTCTTGGAGGTGGGCTTGATGATGAAAATAAATGGAAAGAAACAGGTGGAAAATTTTTTCTCCCATATGGTGTTATCTCGAAAGTGTTCCGTGGAAAATATCTGGATGAGTTAAAAAGCCTGTGGAATGATTCTAAGCTTAAATTTCATGGTACAGCAGAGAAATATCAGAACAGCTATCGTTTTAAAGAACTTCTTGATAAGTGTTATGAAAAGAACTGGGTCACTTACTGTAAAGAAACTTTCAATGGTGCACAGTCGGTTATCAATTATCTTGGAAAATATACCCACAGGATAGCAATCAGTAATCATCGAATCAAATCCATGACAGATACGACAGTTACATATGTAGTAAAAGACTATAAAAACGAAGGCTGCTGGAAAGAGAAAACAATTTCAGGAGAAGAATTCATCCGTCGATTCATGATGCATGTTCCTCCCAAACGATTTGTCAGAATCCGGCATTATGGTCTGCTATCATGTAGAAACAAGAGAAAAAAGATAACTCACTGCAGAAACCTGCTTGGATGTAAGAAATACATTTCTACATTAAAAAATCTAAATGCAGTAAAAATGATAAAGGTTTTGTATAATATCGATGTATGCAAATGTTCTTCTTGCGGAGGGAATATGGTATCACCCCGCAAAGATAAATACAGTTCTTCTTTTCGTGCACATATGAGATGTTAAGATCTACAATTGCATAGAATAAATGACTTCCTCATAGGAGGTTTGTTTGTCATGCCTGAAATTGATTTCTTGAATAAAAAAACTTTTACCAAAACATCCGGTATGATAAACTTAAGGAAAAGAGCAACGATTGAATCCCCATAGCTATCGGCTAAAGGGACGCGACTTTGTTCACCAAGGTAAAATCGAAATTGATGTAAACGAAAGGGCAGTTTTTATCAGAACTCAAGGCTGCTTTTTCGTTTACACCAACTCCGATTGTTTCCTTAACAGATTATCCACATGCTCCCTCACCTCATCGATCGTTTCAAACAATGCCGGCATATCAAAAACTGCGGTATCCTTCATAAACGTCACCTGCGGTGCTGTATTCTGCACAACAAATGGAATGTCTCCGTCTTTGCAGGACTCTAACAGTTCGCGGTCACCGCCTAACACACTGTTTGGATAGACACTGATTTTCATGCTTCCGCCGCTTAACCGGTCCACTTCCTCTGCAAATTTTTCTGCATAAATCTGTGTCACCGTATCCTCCGGGCTTGAGCTGCCAAGCGGCCACGCATAGCGCTGTACCTCAGCCTCTTCTGTCCCGGGAACGCTTCCCTGCGTACCGCCACAGGCTGTTAAACCCAGCCCGCAGGTCAGTGTCACGATCAGCATCGCAGATATCCATCTCTTTTTATTCATCAACGATTTTCTCCTTCCAAGCTTCCTGTCGGCCAATTAAAGTAAAAACAAACTAATTGCCGGGATAAACGTCAACAAAAGCAGCGCCAGCAAAAAGTACCCGATCATCGGCATTGCCTTTTTTGCAATATGCATGACCGGCACATCGGTCAGCGAACTTGCCACAAACAGATTGACTCCAATCGGCGGTGTCACAAAACCAATTGCAAGGTTTACGATCATTACCACACCAAAATGGATCGGATTCATTCCAATGCTCTGCACGATTGGCAGAAGAATCGGACTTAAGATCAGAATTGCCGGTGTTGTATCCATGACCATTCCAACGATCAGAAGGAATACATTAATGATAATCAGTAATACAATCTCATTACTGAAATGTGCTAAGATCCATGCGCTCACTGTCTGTGGAACCTGCATTAAGGTCAGCACTCTTGAGAAGGCAGTGGATGCAGCAAGGATAAACAGGATCGGTGCATATGTTTTCATGGCTTCCACCATAATGCCCCAGATTTCCTTCACTTTAATGGATTTATAAATAAACAGACTGACAAATAATGCATAAAATACAGAAATAACTGCCGCCTCTGTCGGAGATGCGATTCCTGCATAAATACAGCCGAGTACGATCACCGGACTGATCAGCGCCCAGATACTGTCTTTTAAAATATTTAAAAAACCTTTCTCGCGAAGTTCTGTTACTTTTGCATCAATTTTTTCCTTGTCCTCGCCATAGCGTCTGCAATGGTAATAAGCGTAAAACATCAGCAGTGCTCCGATCATAAGTCCCGGCACAATCCCTGCTAAGAATAAGTCACTGACAGATTCCCCGGTTGCCATTGCATACATGATAAACGGAATACTCGGTGGGATGATAACACCAAGTCCGCCCGCAACTGCAACGATTGCGGTTGCAAAATCTTTTTTATAACCGAGCTCGATCAGAAGCGGGATCGTCATACTTCCAACAGCAGCTACCGTCGCCGGCGCTGAACCGGAAATTGCACCATAAAACAGGCAGGTGATGATCACCGCACACGGGATTCCTGCGGTTCTCTTTCCGATAAAATAGACAAACACATCAAATAACTTCTGTGAAATCTTTCCGTGTGCCATCAAAATTCCTGCAAGCACGAACATCGGCACTGCAAGCAGTGGGAAACTGTCGATTCCGCCTAACATGGAGCGAATCACATAACTGGCACTCGCGGTAAAAGAAGGATCAAATGCTCCAGGCAAAACTGCAACAATACCAAGAGAGATAGACACCGGAATCGCAATGATCAGACAAATCACAAATAAAATAAAAACAACAACTGCTGACATCTATTTCTCTCCTCCTTCCTCTTTTTCCAATTCTGCAAGTTCTTTTTCGCGGAATGTATCCTCAACGACCGCTTCTTCGATCACAGATGCAATATCTCCCTCTTCCAAAGGCTTTTTCTCGCGGTTCAACACGATCCTCCACTCGCCAAACCAACGCTGGGCAATACGGAATGCCGTGATGATAAAACAGACAAACGGAGCAGACTGCACATAATACATCGGCAGACCACACGCCGGACTAACCTGTCCACTCTCAATTGTCGCTTTCAGATATAGAAAAGCATATGGTATCAGGTAAACAAAAAAGACAAACTCGACGGTAAGATTCAAAACCTTAAATAACGATTTTCCTCTTCGCGGAAACAGCTGGATAAATTGGTCAATTTTAATCGATATACATTTTTTCGTACATAAACTGACACTTAAAAATGCCGACCAGATAAACAGATATCTTGTAATCTCTTCAGACCATGAAAGTGATACCCCCAAAATATATCTGGAAAACACCTGGATTCCCATAATGAGGGTCATTGCAATCAAAAACACAACCATCAGAAATTCTTCTAAATACTCATCCAGCCAGTGTATTGCTTTTTTCATGTAATAAATCCCCTTTCTTTTTCTGAAAAAGTCTGCCCGGCATCTTATCATGATCCCTTATGGATTTTTACGATAATTACATTGCTTTATGAAGTAAATCTAAAACGGTTGACAGATCTTCTACTCCCATCTGTCCCGGTGCAGATGCTTTCTTTGCTGCCCCAAATGTCATGGATGATCCAAAGACCTCTCCGCAGAGACGGCTGATGACACCGGTTCCTGCCATTGACATTGTGATGATTGGTCTGTCTGCGTAGTCTGTCACCATTTCCTCTGTCGCTGCAAGAAGGGTTAAGACATCTCTTGTTCTGTGGCATAACAGCGATTTTTGGAATATCAGCTCCCATATCCTGCATTTTGCGAAGGCGGTAAATAATATCGGATTTTGCAGGAGTTTTGTGGAAATCATGGTTAGATGCAACTACTTTCACGCCTGCTGCGTGAACACCATCGATGATTTTTTTCACGATCTCATCGCCTGTAAAAATTTCAACATCCACGAAATCCACATATCCGGTCTGTGCTGCTTTGATATTAAGCTCTGCATAGGCTTCCGGCTCGATTGCTTTCTCTCCACCCTCTTTTGAGGTACGGAATGTCATAAGAATCGGAATATTTCCAAGTACTTCGCGCAGTTCTTTTAATACTTCTTCCACTTTATCAAATTCAAAAACATGTTCGAACCAGTCGACACGCCATTCCACAACATCAACCGGAATGGAATCAAATGTTTTTGCTTCTTCTATAATATCTTTTTTTGTAACTCCTACGATAGGTACGATGATTTTAGGTGCTCCTGCACCGATTTCAATATCTCTGACTTTAATTGTATTCATATTCGTCACCTTTCTTCTTAATTCTCTGCTTCTGCCTGCTCTACCATTTTAGCATAACGGATGTTGACGAACAATCCAAGAAGTACACCGATTGCTGTAAGGACAATGTTCATAACCATAACCTGTGCCGGCTGCATTTTAGATGCTGCTGTAAGGATTGTGTAGTTGCAAAGTGAGGATGCGATCATCACAAGTGCTGTCACAGTTCCCTTGATCTTAGGGAATAACATGTTACATACAGATGTTGCGATCTGTAAAAGTCCACCTGCGCCTGCCCATCCAATGATGAATGCTCCTGCGATCATAAGTGGCTCGCTCTTTCCGATCAATACAACGATCATAGTTACAAGACAGATTACCGGGTATACAAGGATAAATCTGACATCTTTAATTTTTCTTGTCAAAAGTGCTGTTACAATAAGTGCAAGCATTGTTCCTGCAGAGTAGTATGTCTGCATGATGGATGGATCTGCCCAGCCGACATTCTCTTTTGCAAAGTTCTGTGCACAGTTTAACCATAACTGGAAAGTACCTGTGCATGTGAATCCGATCAGGATCATTGCTACGGACTCGATAGAGAAATGTGTATGTTTCAGGCTGTCGATCAGTCCCTCTTTCTTACCGGCTGCCTTCTGGTCTGCATCCGGAAGCGGGAAGATCATGACTAATACCAAAAGTACGATATAGGCAATTCCGCAAATATAGAACAACATATTATAGGAAGTAAGTCCTGCCGCTGTTGTTGCTACGGTCGCACCGAGTACAAATGGTAACATCATCTGCGCGATCGCAATGAAGAATTTAATTCCCATGGTCGCAACACCAGGTGCTTTGTAAATAATCTCAGAAACTGCCGGGTAAATACCTGTGTCAAGGAAGGAGTTTGCAATACCGCCAACGATCGCACATACATATGCGATCTGGTATCCGCCGTTTGTTCCTGCATTAAATGCAAGTGCAAGTCCGATCAGGTAAATTGCATAAGATCCACTGCCGATCGCGGTAGAGATACGGCGTCCAAGCTTGTCGGAAAGAGGTCCTGCAAATGGAAGGGCGATCAGACGTCCAAGTCCAAGTGCTGCCGAAATTGCTGTGATTGCCATTGCTTCTACACCCCAGGATGCTGCAAGCGCTTCCTTGATGACTGCCTGTCCTAAAATAGAACATCCGACACCGTGGATAAAATAGTTTAAATAAAGGATCAGGGCGCTAGGTAAATATTTTTTATTCATCTCTTTTCTCCTCGTGATTTATCAACGTTTTCATTATAATCGCCTATGGTTTAGGTTAATCATCATATCTGATATTTAATACTTCTTTCATATGCTCGATCGGCATATCTTTTCCTGTCCAGAGTTTGAAAGCGGCTGCTCCCTGGAATAACATCATTCCAAGTCCGTTCATTGTCTTACATCCAACTTCTTTTGCCATCTTACGCATTGTTGTCTCGAGTGGAGAATACGGTACATCTACAACGATAAGCTCCGGACGGAAGAAAGATTTGTCAGGTACAACGGACATTCCCTCTAAAGGTTTCATGCCAACGCCGGTTCCGTTAACAAAGATATAAGAATCTGCCATCTCTTCTCTTAATTTTTCTTTGTCATCGAGATCGTAAAGAGTTGCTTTGCAGTTTGTTCTCTCATTGATCTTCTTTACTGTCTCTTCCGCGTTTTCCCAGAATTTGTCATGAATATTGAAAATAGAAATTTCTTTTACACCGTCTAATGCAGCCTGGATCTCGATTGCTGTCGCAGCGCCGCCGGCTCCTGCGATCGTCATTTTCTTTCCGATCACATCGATGTCGTTGTCCTTTAATGCCTGCATGAATCCGATACCGTCTGTGATATGTCCTGTTAAAACACCGTTCTCATTTACGATTGTGTTAACTGCTCCGCAAAGTTCTGCTGCCGGAGATAATTTATCTAAGTACTGTCCTACAACTGTCTTATTTGGCATGGAAACGTTAGATCCAACCATCTTTAAAGCACGAATACCTTTTACTGCATCTTCGAGTGTGCTGTTGTCAACTTCGAATGCAAGGTATGCATAGTCAAGTCCTAAGTAAGCGAATGCTTCATTGTGCATTGCCGGTGAACTGGAATGTCTGATCGGGTAAGCCATTAATCCGATAAGTTCTGTGTGTCCTGTAATTCTCTCTGCCATAATTTTTACTCCTTTTTCCCAATAAAAATGATGATGTACGTAGTTGATATTGTTGTTATTTTCTTGTTTCTAACTCGTCTGCCCACTTCGTTAAAAACTTAACAACCTCTGATAAGGATATTATACAACGCTTTTTTTGATACATCCAATGCTTATTTTGTGCTTTTTCAATAGCTTTAATCTATTAATTAAGGTATAATATTCACAAATTCAGCACAGCTTTTTTGTGACTCATAGATATTTTCTATTAATTTAAGGAGATTTATGCATGACACTTAATCAATTAGGATATTTTTACCAGGCAGCCGTGTTACAACACTTCAATCAGGCTGCAGAAAAAATGAATATTTCCGAGCCGAGTTTAAGCCGTTCCATCTCTTCACTGGAAGACGAACTCGGTGTGACTCTTTTTGAAAAAAGAGGCAGAAACGTGATTCTGACAAAGGCAGGTGAGATTTTTTTAGAACATGCCACACAGATTTTAGATGATGTGAAACGTGCGGAGAACAAGATGCACCATCTCGCCACCGACGGTGGGCATATCGACATTGCCTATGTATCCCCTCTGGCAAGAGAGTATATTCCGCGCACTGTCCGGAATTTTCTCTCACTTGAGCAGAACAAGAATATCACCTTCAATTTCAATCAGGATATCACATCCGTGAATATTGAAGGCTTAAAAAAAGGTGCCTATGATCTGATTTTTGGCTCCTACTCTGCCAACGAACCAAATATCGAGTTTGTTCCTATTATAAAGCAGGAAATCGTCGCCATCCTCCCGGCCGGTCATCCGCTGAGCCGCAAAGAGGCTTTGCAGGCTGCTGATTTTGCCGACTATCAGGTGCTTGGATACAACCGTCATTCCGGTCTTGGCAAGTACACACGCAGTTTCTTCAAAGAACACGGGATCGCACCAAATTTCATCTGCGAATCCCCGGACGAAAACGGAATTGCCTCCCTTGTGGCACAGGGGTTTGGGATTGCACTTGTGGCTGACGTTGACACCATCTACCGCGACGACATCTGTATCCGCCCCCTGATTTCAAGCGAATCTTTCTCCCACACCGTCTACATGGGCTATATGCGCGGCAAATACCAGCTGCCGGCTGTCCAGCGGTTCATCGCCTTCGTGAGAAATGTACAGGCGTGATCCGGGTTGATGGCTATATCGGAAACCCGGTTATTTGCACGGAAAGATGTAAAACTTTTATTCGCAAGCCAGGGTTGTGACAGAGGGAGTACAGAATGAAACTTTTGTGAGGATTGCGTAAATTTATCTGTGTCCCAACTTGGACTGTCAGGTTATGTACATTCATCAATGGACTGCCCGCACAATGTGTCCGCCTATAAAACACTCGCTTTATCTGTCTCTAGCAGGAGTAAATACCAGAAAATCAGCATCGTTTATTGCAGGCTCAAAAGTCAAAAAGGTGGTTGACTTTTGACCTGCTTCTCTGCTGATTTTCTGGTATTAACTCCTGCACGATACAGATAAGAAGTCGTGTGTTTTATAGGCGGACACATTGTGCGGACTGTCCATTTTTGAATGAACATAAGTAATCGTAAAGTCCAAGTTGGGACACAGATAAATTAGCAATTCGAACAAGTTTCATTCTGTACTCCCTCTGCCGCAATCCCGGCTTGCGTAGAAACACTTATTTCTTTCCGTGCAAATAACCGGGTTTCCTTTTCTGCATAACGTCCCGGGTTACGCCTGTACATCTCTCACCTGCCCTCGGTCTGCTGACAGACGAATTGGATAAATGACTTTGCCACAGGGGAAAGGTAATGTTTTTTCAGGGTAGCGAGATACACCGACCGCTCGTACACCGGATGGCTGATCTCGAGTGTCTTTAGGTTCAGTGACTTTAAGATTGGGATATCCGGCATGACCGCGATCCCGAATCCCTGTGCGACCAGACCTGCCATACTGGAGTCCTCCTCCATCTCAAAGGCAACCTTCGGGAACTGATTGATCTCCTCAAACATCTGGTCAATGACCGGACGCAGTCCGCTTCCTTTTTCAAAATAAATCTGCGGGTACGCAATCGTGTCCCGGAGATCTACGCTGCCATGGATAGCAAGCGGATGGTCTTGCGGCACTGCCACCACAAGCTTCTGATTTCCAATTTTCCGAAATTCGATATCTGGTTCTCCCTCCTGATAGGAAGAAAACACGATGTCATATTTATCTTCTTTTAATCCCGCTAAAATATCTCCGGTCGTTCCCACCGTAAAATGAAAGTCGATATGATAATCCGGGTAAGCATCCAGAAAGTTCCGCACCATTTTGGGTGTGAAATTGCTTCCCATTGTATAAATATAGGCAAGATGGATGATACCCTCTTTGCTTCCGTTCAGTTCCCTGGTTCTCTGTACCCCCTCCTCGAGCACTTTTAAAGATTCCTCCACATAAGGAAGAAACAACTTTCCATAACGT
>OCPV01001924.1_pt1 | contig 10154 bp, 9 predicted proteins | sample 1538511 | NCBI WGS metagenome assembly OCPV01 (sample SAMN04571704, study PRJEB22368) | human gut metagenome | biome: human gut; material: stool | host: Homo sapiens | place: Luxembourg | collected 2012-08-30 | reverse complement strand
TAAAATAAAAAAAGACGTGCAACCACTTTATTTAATAAAGTAATCACACGCCTTTGTGTTATTTGTTTTTCAATTATGTTGTTTATTATACATATCTTTTTTAATATTTATTGAAAAAATCAGACATATTTATTGACTTTTTTAATATTTGCTTTATTATTATTTTATAAATTCTATTTTTAACATAAGAAGCAAAAGGAGTTTACATATGAACAATCACATATACCAGCCCATGTTATTTAACCCGGACATTGATATCCAGACTAAATCATTAACTAAAATAAACAAATATGGTACAACTAAAGTCCATGAAAATATGTATATATATGAATCAGCCAGTAATACTTCAGCAAATATTATAAATTCAATGTACTCTGTTCTTGTTCCATCTACCCATACAGAATGGATCATAGGCTATAACCATACAGATAACAAGTCATCATTCTACTGTATTGGACCTGTAGTTAAAAAACGTACTTATGATTTTGGTAACTATGAGCATTATTTTGGCGTATGCTTTGATGATTCTTATTCCTACTATGCAAAAGGGGTCAATGCTGACACTTACCCTTCAGGCATGACAGGGGAAGTATACGAATATTCTCCTTCAGAAGGCTCATATGAATACAAGCTTATAGAAGATTTTAAAACAAGCTGCAGCTTTGAAAAACACATACATATGTTTAAGGCATTTCTTGAAAATGCCAAGCAATGCTGCTATATTCCTGATAATATGATAACGCTCACTGATATCATAAAAAAAGCTTATGGCAATATACTCATATCTGAGCTTGCCACAAGCCTTGGTTATTCTGAAAGACATATTCAAAGAATGTTTAACGAAGTACTAGGCATGTCACCTAAAGATTACTGTAAAATTATACGTTTCCAGAATGTGTTATACAATATGTTATCAGACTGCAGGCAGAATAACAGCGGATATATATCCGGGTTGGGATATTCGGACCAGGCTCACTTCCAGCGGGAATTCAAGTCATTTACCGGACTGACTCCACGACATTTTCTTATGCAGTTCAAACCTGTATAAAATCAGACATGACTGTATTGCTTATATCTATTCCTCTCTGGGATAGATATAGGTAATCACCATTCTTTACAAGCAGTCCAGAAGCTATGTTATCTTTTATCTGTTTGTCATATACATCATATATATCACAGCCAAACTTCTCTTTAAAATCATTAATATCTATGCCTTTAGTCTTTCTTAAGCCAAGAAACATATATTCTGACATCTCATCTTCCTTTGACAGTTCTTCCACATCTGTCCTTAACAGCCACACATCATCTGATTGTCTGGTATTTTTTTCATAACAGCAATAATCTTTATTGTTTTCGTTATTTAGTAATATGTCCATGTATCTGTTTATATCAGAAATATTAGTATATCTTATATTGTCATATAAAGAAGCTGCTCCGATTCCAAAACCAATATAGTTACACCTCTCCCAGTACTTTATATTATGTCTGCACTCATATCCTTTCTTCGCATAATTGGATATTTCATATTGTTCATATCCAGCTGCTGCAAGTACTTCCTTCGTCATATGATACATATCCCTGTCTTCCTCATCTGATGGAATCTGTGGATATTTATCAATATTTTCTGAAAGTGCTGTACCATCTTCTACTATAAGGCTATATACAGATATATGCTGCATCTCTAGTGATATCGCTGTGTTAAGCACAGACTTAAAGCTTTCAATACTCTGACCTGGAAGTGCAGACATAAGATCTATATTGATATTATCAAAACCGGCCTCTTCTGCTATCCTTAAGCTTTCCAGAAATTGTTCATAGGTATGGATCCTTCCAAGCATTCTTAATTCATTATTATTGGTACTCTGCAATCCGAAGCTTATTCTGTTTATGCCAGCCTGACGATATATAGCTGCCTTTTTTTCATCCATAGTACCAGGATTACATTCTATTGTTATCTCTGCCTCATCACTGACGTTATAATTATGTCTTACTGCCTCAATAATATCTTTTATATCAGAAGCATCTATTACTGATGGCGTTCCTCCTCCTATGAATATAGATGTAACTATATCCTTACCATGGTTATTACTTTCATTATTGCACTTATTAATACAGCTATTTGTCTTACCTTCTGCTGCCAGATTTATTTCTCTTATAAGTGCTTTAACATATCTTTTTCTTGTCTTTTCATCAGCAGGTGATGAAAGAAAGTCACAATATATGCATTTATGTACACAAAAGGGGATATGTATATATATCCCCAGTTCGTTTTTATTCTTCATCCAGCTTCAACACACTCATGAATGCCTTCTGTGGCGATCTTACATTACCAATCTGACGCATTCTCTTCTTTCCTTCCTTCTGCTTTTCAAGAAGCTTCTTTTTACGCGAAATATCTCCACCATAACACTTAGCAAGTACATCCTTACGAAGTGCCTTAACAGTTTCTCTTGCTATTACCCTGCTTCCAATAGCTGCCTGGATAGGTATTTCAAACTGCTGTCTTGGTATCTCCTGCTTGAGCTTTTCGCACATTTTTCGTCCTCTTTCTTCTGCACTGCCTGCGAATACAATAAACGAAAGTGCATCCACCTCTTCCTTGTTGATAAGAATATCAAGCTTAACAAGATTAGACCTCTCGTATCCCTTCATCTCATAATCAAATGATGCATAGCCTCTTGAACGTGATTTCAATGCATCAAAGAAATCATATATTATTTCGTTAAGAGGAAGATCATACTTAAGAAGTGCTCTTGTCTGTTCTATATATTCCATACCATTGTATACACCACGTCGTTCCTGACAAAGCTTCATGATAGGTCCGACAAATTCTGTTGTTACCATAATCTCTGCACTGACCATTGGCTCTTCCATATAATCAATCTCAGATGGATCCGGCATGTTAGATGGGTTCGTAAGATCTATGACATCTCCATTTGTTTTATGGACCTTATATATAACACCAGGAGCTGTTGTAACAAGGTCAAGATTATATTCCCTTTCAAGTCTTTCCTGTATAATCTCAAGGTGTAGAAGTCCCAAAAAGCCACATCTGAAACCAAATCCAAGAGCTATAGATGTTTCTGGTTCAAACTGTAGTGATGCATCATTAAGCTGAAGCTTTTCTAGTGCCTCTCTTAAATCCTGATACTTTGCACCATCTGCAGGATATAATCCACAATAAACCATAGGATTAACCTTTTTATAGCCTGGAAGCGGCTCTGCTACCGGTCTGTCATTATCAGTTACTGTATCACCAACTCTTGTATCCTGGACATTCTTAATACTTGCTGTAATATATCCAACCATACCAGCTGATAGTTCATCACAAGGTATGAACTGTCCTGCTCCAAAATATCCAACTTCTACAACCTCTTCCACAGCACCTGTCGCCATCATCCTTATCTTTGTACCCTTTTTAACAGTACCTTCGACTATTCTTACAAATATAATAACACCTTTATATGCATCATATAGGGAATCAAATATAAGTGCTGAGAGCGGATTTGAAGGATCCCCTTCTGGTGCTGGTATTTTTGTTACTATCTGTTCCAATACTTCTTCTATATTAATACCATTTTTAGCTGATATAAGAGGAGCATCCTGAGCTTCTATACCTATAATATCTTCTATTTCATCTTTAACCCTGTCCGGTTCAGCACTTGGAAGATCTATCTTGTTGATAACTGGAAATACTTCAAGATCATGATCCAGTGCAAGATATACATTGGCCAGTGTCTGCGCTTCTATTCCCTGTGCTGCATCTACTACAAGCACAGCACCATCACAGGCTGCAAGTGCTCTTGACACCTCATAGTTAAAGTCAACGTGTCCTGGAGTATCTATAAGATTAAATATATATTCTTCTCCATCCAGAGCCTTATATACAGTTCTTACTGTCTGAGACTTTATTGTTATGCCTCTTTCTCTTTCTATATCCATATTATCAAGAACCTGCTCCTGCATTTCCCTGCTTGTAAGAAGTCCAGTCTTTTCTATGATTCTGTCAGCAAGAGTTGACTTACCATGATCAATATGTGCTATTATGCAAAAGTTTCTTATGTTTTTCTGATTAATTTTAGCCATTAATATAACCTGCCTGTTCTAAGTATTTTATTATTCCATCTGATATTGCTTTAGCTGTTTTCTCTTTATTAGTTGTTATAAGCTTGTTGTCATCACTGTTATACATATTTCCAAGTTCAATTATACAGCTTGCTGATGAACTGTGCTGATTAATATAGTAATTCTTTGATGAATCATTTGGAGTACCCGTATTCACCCCACCTACCGTTTCACCAGATTCTTTAAACACATTCATAATATCTGAAGCAAGGCTCTTTGAATCAGTTGGAGATGATGTATATATCCACGCACTGACACCTCTGCCTGTTCCATCCTTCTTAGCAACATCCCTGTGCAGTGATACTGTTGCTACAGCTTTTCCTGTATTGATTTTTTTAATACGTGATGTATAATCTACATTCTCATCTGTTGTCCTTGTCATAATAACCTTAACTCCATAATCAGCAAGATTTTTTTCAACAAGTCCAGCCAGCTCTAACACCTGTGTTTTCTCATAATTCTTTCCATCATACTGTCCTGTATCAGAACCTCCATGAGATGCATCTATACATACGATTGCTTTATCTGATATATCTGGCTTTTTACCACTTATATCATTCCCGGATTCGGTATTGTCACTTGGTTCTTCTGATATAGAATCATTTGTTTTATCACTTCCAATACCAACCATTGATTTTATTGAAGTTCCAAAGTCCATATTTATCCGCTATGTGGAAGAAATAGCCGCAAAAACTATAACAGACATTAAAGCCGCTATTCCAAATATTCTATGCCACTGTATTCCTGTACCTTTATTTTTCATATTACCTTTTTTCCATATCTTTATATAATGTTGATAGCTCTCCTATACTGGGCAAATTTTCCCTTATACTAATCATACCTTTATATTTTCATGGACACAGCCTGGAATGTCAAGCAAAAAGTTATATTATTTTATATTATTTGATGTTAATTCTTCAGCACGCCCTCACCATATCCCTCTTCAATCTTTTTATTATCTTTTTTTCAAGTCTTGATATATACGACTGTGATATACCAAGCATATCTGCTACTTCCTTTTGTGTTCTTTCTTCTCCATCTTTGTCGCTAAGCCCATATCTTAAATCGACTATAATTCTCTCCCTCTCTGACAGATTGCCAAGTGCACTTTTAAGTGCTTTCATTTCCACCTCATTTTCAAGATCCTTATAACACACATCATCATCTGTGCCAAGAATGTCTGACAATAAAAGCTCATTTCCATCCCAGTCTACATTTAAAGGCTCATCTATAGATACTTCTGCCCTGATTTTACTGTTTCTTCTAAGATGCATAAGAATCTCATTCTCTATACATCTTGATGCATATGTAGCAAGCTTTATATTTTTATCACGATCATATGAATTAATAGCCTTTATAAGTCCTATTGTTCCGATAGATATCAGATCCTCTACTCCCACACCTGTATTATCGAATTTTTTTGCTATATATACAACAAGACGAAGGTTATGTTCTATCAGCATTTTCTTGGCATAATCGTCATCCTCGGTTTTTAACATCGCCAATACATTTTTCTCCTCATCTGTATCAAGCGGTGCTGGTAACACCTCTGCCCCTCCTATATAATGAACCTCTTTTGAGCCTAGCATATATAGATTTTTTATAGATGGTACCATCTTAAACCGGAAACGATCCGCAACTGCCACTTTAATCACCATTTCTCTCCTCTTTTCTACGGTGCTGTTACTTTTATAGAAATACGAATGCACCGCTGACATATTTCCATCCTGTAATGCAAAAACTCATCCTCTCTTATAGCTTTGCATTAACGCTAAATCATACGTCCATTTATAAGTGCCTGATATTCCCCGTTTTGTGATACTTTCCTATCCGAAAGTCCTATCAGTGCACCTTTATAAGCCTTCGTTTCATCTTTTCCTGATATGTACATATAATCTGATGTAATAACTTCTATGATCCCCTCATTATTACCTATTGTTCTGTATGGTATAAAATGATACTTTAATCTCCCGTAATCATTTATCTGATAAAGAACATTTTCAAAATATGATTTATCCATCACATTTACCGGCTTACCTGTATACTTATCTGTAAGCTGATTCCCGGTATCTACTATTCCGTGAAGCATAATCTTATGATTGTCAACTATAACAGTAACCTTGTATATGTCACTGTTTTTTCTATAGGTTCTATACACTCTGGCAATCACTATTATAACAACTACGGATATCAGTATAAGATATATAAGCTGATTGTAAGTAACTAATATACGTCTTATTATCCAGCCGGCATATGTATAATATACTATCATATGCATAATCCCGCCTGAAAAACATGCTACAGACAGCATAATAATCATACCCTTAAACAGTTCTTTTAAATAATTTGTTAAAGCATACCTGTCATTGTTACTTTGTCGTGCTTTTATGATATTTAATGGACTATTTATCACAGCAAGCATAAGAGCTGTAACAATAAAATATGTGCATAAATTAACGAATAGCCTATATCTGTCAGGAATCATCACTGCAGCAACTGACCATACTGCTCCTAAAGTGGAAGAAAGCAGCAGCCGGATAGCAGATGCATGATAACGCATAATTCTGTTAACAATAAGCAGTATAACCAGATCCATACAATAATTAATCCCAAACAATATATCTATATATATTACAATCCATTCCCACCTCCTTTACGCAATATATACAAGATTATGTATAACATCCTGTATCAGCGAACAAGAAGAGTATACATAAAGTTATGTGCAAAATTTGTCGTAGTAAGGAGCCGTATACAAAATTTAAGATAAAAGTCTGCTGCTGCTTTTCATTGTATCGTCATAAATATAAACATAAAAAACAGGATAGTATATAAATCAATCATACACTATCCTGCTATATATAAGTTATTATAAGACTACTGCGTCTGTTTATGTATTACTTTCTGTTCTTCTGAAGAAATGTAGGAATTGTAATTCCATTAGACTTCACATTGCTTGTAACAGGTGTTGGCTGCTTAAGACCTGGAAGTGGAGCTGTTGTAGAACTCATACCCATACCGGCTGGAGACTGTGGCTGCTGGTAAGAATATGCTGGCTTTACAGCTGGCTTTGGTGTCTGAACCTGTGCCTGTGCTTTTGGCGAAAACTTAGCCATGGCATTATTAACGTTAACACCCTCTATACCTGTAGCAATAACTGTGATTGTACAGCTGTCTGTAGCGCTTTCATCATATACAGCACCAAAGATAATATTAGCATTGTCACCGGCAAGCTCCTGTATATAGCTGGCTGCATCATTAGCCTCAACAAGGCCAATATCACCTGATATATTAATAATAACATGTGATGCACCTTCAATAGTTGTTTCAAGAAGAGGACTGGCAACTGCCTGCTTAACCGCTTCAATGGCCTTATCATCACCTGTAGCTGAACCTATACCTATATGAGCAACACCCTTGTCTACCATAACAGTCTTAACATCAGCAAAATCAAGATTAATAAGTCCAGGAACATTAATAAGATCTGTGATACCCTGAACAGCCTGCTGTAACACTTCATCAGCCTTCTTTAATGCCTCAGGCATAGTTGTTCTTCTGTCAACAATCTCAAGAAGCTTATCGTTTGGAATGACAATAAGAGTATCAACACTTTCCTTAAGCTTTTCTATACCAGCTTCTGCATTAGTCATACGTGTTCTTGCCTCGAATCTGAAAGGCTTAGTAACAACACCAACTGTAAGTATTCCCATCTGCTTTGCGATCTTGGCAACAACAGGTGCAGCACCTGTTCCTGTTCCGCCTCCCATACCACATGTAACGAATACCATATCAGCACCTTTAATAGCCTGTGTAAGCTCTTCAACATTCTCTTCTGCTGCTTTCTCACCAATCTCTGGCTGTGCTCCTGCACCTAATCCTTTAGTAAGTTTTTCACCTATCTGGATAGCTGTAGGTGCTTTACATAACTGAAGTGCCTGGCTATCTGTATTGATTCCTATGAATTCAACACCAGATATGCTTTCATCTATCATTCTATTAACAGCATTATTACCGGCACCACCGACACCAATAACAATAATCTTTGCTGATAAATTTGATTCGTTTTCTATTATTTCTAACAAGGTTATTGCCTCCTTCTATACTTATACATATTTATAATCATATAATTTTTCACAACAAATATCAACTAATTTTTATATTTTTATTCACAATTTTATTCACATTTTCATAATCTTTGTTCATTCCATAATAGTATGATGACAACACCAGAGTTTCAGGAATCATTTCTCATCTTTTTTAAATATTATTGCATTGCTGTCTTTCGTATAATCCTGCATATAAAGTGTTCCCTTTAAGCCTGAGAATTTAGTTTCCATCTGCTTCAGTTCAAAAAGCTTGTCCGTATAATCATCACTATTTCCAAGATACACCTTAACATCTTCAATATACAGTATTAAATTATCAGATGAATCAAAATATACCTTTGATACATCCAGATCATATTTATCAAAGCTTTGTGTAAGGTCAAGTATCTGCCTGAATATATCATCATCACCAACATCAAGCTTTGAACCTAAAACTATCGAATTAAACTTAAGCCCTATTATTTCAGGGACCTTATCATAACTTTCTGTGGAGCTTTCAACAACTATGCCATCCTTATCAAAGAACATATTACATCCCATATATCTTATATAACCAATAACTGGCTTTTCATATACTGTTATATACATTTTCTTTGGCCATTGTATTTCCACATCATACTTCTGTATAAATGGTATTGTCTTTTTTTTATTACCAAACAGCTTATAAAGTAATACATTAGGCTTGTCTTTTCCAAATATTTTTTCGGTCATCTCCTCATCAGAATAATGGGAATTGCCAGCATATGTTATACTTTCTGCCTGAAAGCCTATATATACCGCAATCCCCACTGCAACAAGAATAAACATTACAATAAAAGCTGTCAAAAAACCTTTTCCTTTTTTTCTTTCTCTTGCCATATTAATTTCCATTCCAGCCTGTTTATACTTCTATCTTTCCAGGTTAATCTGGCTGCTTATATTAAACACTATTCCAAGTTCTGCAAGCAGCAATATGGTCGCCGAGCCTCCATAGCTTATAAATGGCAATGTAACACCTGTATTAGGAAATACATTGGTTACAACTGCTATGTTTATAATCACCTGTATAGCTATATGCGCAAACACACCAACTGCCAGAAGCGAGCCAAAAAGATCTGGCGAATTCTGTGAAATATATATTATTCTCCACAACATTATTATAAATAAAAGTATAACGCATATCGCACCAAATAAGCCTAATTCTTCACAAATGATTGAAAAAATCATATCATTCTGTGATTCAGGTATGAAGCCAAGCTTCTGCATACTCTTTCCAAGTCCTTTTCCAAAAAGTCCGCCAGAACCTATAGCATATAACCCCTGCATAGTCTGATAACCTTTATCATCTATGTACTTCTCTGGATTAATCCATACAAACAATCTTGTAAGACGGAAGCTTCCTTTCATCTGCGTACCAGCTTCCACTGCTTTCTTTAACCACTCACGTATACCAACATATCCTATGGCTATAAGTGCGGTCAAAAAACCATGTAATCTATAGTTTGGATATACTACAAATGACATTATAAATACTATTCCACATATAATAATGGCACTACTCAGATTAGACGTTATAACAAGGATCATTCCTGCGGGTAACAGGGCACATCCAAGAAATATCTTTGCATTCTTTGATAATGTCTTTATTTTAGTTCCTGCTGCACACATTCTTGCTGCAGTCATAATTATAACGGCTATCTTAACAATCTCTGCTGGCTGTATACTTATAGGGCCAATATATATCCATCTTTTTGCACCATGACTCTCGGTTCCAAAAAATATAACAGCCACTACCGAAATCAGAGCCATAATAAATAAATAAGGTGCAAACCTTTTAAGCACATGATAGTCTAAAAACCTGGCTATAAAAAGCATGATCACAAAGCCGCCGACATCAAAAAAAAGCTGCTTCTTAAAATAATACTCCGGGTCACCATAATTAAT
>OCPV01001923.1_pt1 | contig 10155 bp, 8 predicted proteins | sample 1538511 | NCBI WGS metagenome assembly OCPV01 (sample SAMN04571704, study PRJEB22368) | human gut metagenome | biome: human gut; material: stool | host: Homo sapiens | place: Luxembourg | collected 2012-08-30 | reverse complement strand
ATCTGGGGGAAGGAGCCCATGGCCTTGGCCACGATGGAGTGGCCGTGGGAGGCGTAAGCGCCCTGGTTGGAGAAGCACTCCACTTTCCGTGCGGCAATGGAGCCGTCCTTGTGCAGCCAGGTGACGATGTGGAAGCGGATGGCGTGGCGCACGCGGTTAGAGACGAACGTCTCCTCCCGGGTGCAGTCGATACGGACGCAGCGGCCGCCCACCTGCGTGGTGCACCAGGCGCACAGGGGCTCATACAGGGCGTCCTGCTTGTTGCCGAAGCCGCCGCCGATGTAGGGCTTGATGATCTGAATGTCCGCCCAGGGACGGCCCAGGGCCTGGCCCACGATGCGGCGGATGATATGGGGGATCTGGGTGGACGCCACCACGACGATACGGCCGTTTTCCTCATAGGCAAAGCAGCCGTGGTTCTCGATGTGGCTGTGCTGCACAGTAGGCGTGTCGTACCAGCCCTCCACCTTGATGAGCCCCGGCTCCTGAATGGCAGCCTGATAGTCGCCCTTGCGGATATCGGAGTGCTTGAGGATGTTGTTGGAATATCCCTCATGGAGCTGGGGCGCGCCGGGCTCCATGGCCTTCTGCACGTCCAGCACGAAGGGAAGCTCATCATACTCCACCTTCAGGGCGCGGACGCCCTGCATAGCGGACACCTCATCCTCGGCGATGACCACGGCGATATCATCGCCGTAGTAGCGCACATGGCGGTTCAGCAGGTTGCGGTCGGCCACGTCCTGATGGCCGGGATCCATGGACCAGGGATGACCCGCCGTGGGGAAGCAGTGCTCCGGCACGTCGAAGCAGGTCAGCACCTTCACCACGCCCTCGATGGCCTCAGCTGCGGACGTGTCAATGGACTTGACGTAGCCGTGGGCGATAGTGGCGTGCTTGATGCGGGCATACAGCGCGCCCGCAGGCATACGGTCCTCGTAGTATTTTGTCCGCCCGGTGGCCTTGTCAAAGGCGTCCACACGGATCTCGCTCTTTCCCACCTTACTCATAGTAGGCAGCCTCCTGTTGCAAAACTTGGAAATGTCGTCTATATTTTTTGCTAATGATACATATTCACGAAAATTATAGCACGGGACAGGGGAAATGTACAGCGAAAGCGTGATTTTATTTTCGGAATAACGATACGGCGAAGCTTGACGGGGCATACTGAAGCTGATACACTGGAACACACGAAAGAGGGTGGTTTGCATGGCGGAGCTGCGGATCGGCTGCCTGGTCATGGCGGCGGGCAGCGGCAGCCGCTTCGGGCGCAATAAGCTGGAGGCTGTGGTGGACGGAAAAAGTCTGCTGCGCCGTTCGCTGGAGGCGGTGCCGGCGGAGGAATTCGCGCAGGTGACGGTGGTGACGCAGTACGATGCCGCCGCGGCGCTGGCAGAGGAATTCGGATTCACGGTGGTGCGGAACGACCGACCGGAGGACGGCCTGAGCCGCACGGTGCGTCTGGGCACCGAGGCCATGGCCGGCTGCGACGCTATTTTGTATCAGGTGGCGGACCAGCCGCTTCTGGAGCAGGATACCGTGCGGCGGGAGCTCGAATACTTCCGGGCGCATCCGGACCATATCGTGGGCCTGGCCCATAACGGCGTGCGGGGCAACCCGTGCATCTTTCCCCGGAAGTTTTTTCCGGAGCTGATGGCGCTGGAGGGCGATGTAGGCGGCAGCGTGGTCATCCGCGCACACCCGGAGGAGCTGCTGCTGTATGAGAGTCCGCGGCGGAGCTGCGGGACGTGGATACGGTGGAGGCGCTGGCCGCGGTACAGGAGGACAGACAGATATGAAAAGAGCACCCCTTTGGGGTGCTCTTTTACGTTTATTTCTTGGGTGCGTAGGGGGTGTTCTTCAGCGGCAGACTGAATTCCCGTTCGCCGGTGAGGCGGTAATAGGCGTCGGCAATGGCGGGGGCCGTGGGGATGGAGGTGATCTCACCGATGCCGATGGCACCGCCGGCCACATTCAGGCCGGGCTTCTCCACCACGATGGCCTGGATCTCCGGCGGGATCTGGTTGGCACGGAACAGGCCCAGCATACCGTATTTGGCGGTGGGCTTGCAGTTCTCGTCGATGGGGTATTTCTCTGTCAGCGCGTAGCCCATGGACATGACCACGCCGCCCTCGATCTGACCCTCCACGCTCAGGGGGTTCACGGCCTTGCCCACGTCATGGGCGGCCACCATCTTCTTGATGCGGCCCGTCTCCTTATCCAGAATACACATCTGGGTGGCGTAGCCGTAGGCCACGTGGCTGACGGGGTTGGGTACGTCGGCGCCCAGCGGGTCGGTCTTGGCCAGATACTCGCCGTAGAACTCCGTGCCCTTCAGGTCGGCAAGGGATTTGCCGGCGTCCAGCTCCGCCTTCAGCTTTTCGCAGGCGCGGCGGGTAGCCTCGCCGGTGACAAGGGTCTGGCGGGAGCCGGAGGTGTCGCCGGAGTCGGGGGCGATCCAGGTGTTGCTGCGCTCATAGACGATATCGTCCCGATGCAGCCCGGTGTTGGTGACCACCACCTGCACCAGCACGGTGCCCAGTCCCTGGCCGATGCAGCTGGCGCCGGAGTAGATGTGCACCTTGCCGTCGTCCTCCACGATGAGCTTGCAGCGGCCCCAGTCGGGGATGCCTACGCCTACGCCGGCGTTCTTCATGGCGCAGGCGATGCCCACCGGGTCGCCGTTTTTCACCGCCTCGTCATAGGCGGGCTTGATGGCCTCCAGTGTCTCTACCAGACCGGTGGAGTCATCCACGATCTGGCCGTTGGGCAGCACACCGCCGGGGCGAATGGCGTTGCGGTAGCGGATCTCCCAGGGGGAGATGCCCACCAGGTCGGCCATCTGGTTCAGCAGCGTCTCGGTGCAGAAGCAGGTCTGGGTGACGCCGAAGCCCCGGAAGGCGCCGGCGGGGGGATTGTTGGTGTAGTAGGCGCGGCCCTCGATCTCGAAGTTCTCGTAGGCAGCACGGGGCCGCCCAGAGAGGCAAACGCGCCGGTGTCGGACACCACGCTGGCCTTGACACCCTGAATGATGCCGTTTTCGTCGCAGCCCATGGTGAAGTCCATGTCCATGCTGTGGCGCTTGGGATGGACGAGGATGGACTCCTGGCGGCTGAGCTTGAACTTGACGGGGCGCTTTGTCAGATAGCACAGCAGCGCCGCGTGGTGCTGCACGGACATATCCTCCTTGCCGCCGAAGCCGCCGCCCACCAGGCAGTTCTGCACCTGGCAGTGGTCGTAGTCCACGCCCAGCATGGACGCGCACTCATGCATGGTGGTGTGGGCACTCTGGTCCGTGGTCAGCAGCTTTACGCCGCCGTTGTCCAGCGGCAGCGCCACGCAGCACTCCGGCTCCAGGAAGGCGTGCTCCGTCCACGGGGTGGAGAAGTGCTCGGTCAGCACATATTTGGAATTTTTGATGGCTGTCTCCGCGTCGCCCCGGGAGACGTGCTTGTAGGCCTGGACGTTGCTCTCCTCCTCGTCGAACACCAATGGCGCGCCGGGAGCGGCGGCCTCGGCGGGGTTGTGGACGGCGGGCAGGACTTCGTACTCCACCTTCACCAGCTTCTTGGCGGCCTCCACCGTCTCCTGATCCACGGCGCAGACCAGTGCCACACTGTCGCCCAGGTAGTGTACCAGCTCGCCCACGCCGATCAGGGTGGGCTGGTCCTTCTTCAGATGGCCTACGTTCACCTTGCCGGGAATATCCTTTTGGGTAGCCACGCAGATCACGCCGGGCAGCGCCTCGGCCTCGCTGGTGTCGATGGAGAGAACGCGGGCGCGGGCATACTGGCTGCGGACCGCACCGCCGTAGCACATACCGTCCACATAAATGTCATCGGGATACTGGCCATAGCCCAGGACCTTTTCCTCCACGTCCAGTCGGTGGACGCGGCTGCCCATCTGCCAGTCGTCGGCGGAGGGGGCGGGCAGCTTGCCCTCGCGGAATATCTTAGCCGCCAGCAGGATGCCGTCGATGATCTTCACGTAACCGGTGCAGCGGCAGATATTGTTGCGGATGGCGAAGGCGGCCTCCTCGCGGGTGGGATCGGGATTCACGTCCAGCAGCCCCTTGGCAGAGATGACCATGCCGGGAATGCAGAAGCCGCACTGCACCGCGCCGGCCTCGCCGAAGGCGAAGGTGTAGACCTGCTTTTCCCAGTCGCTGAGCCCCTCTACCGTGAGGATGGTCTTGCCCTCCAGCTTGTCCGTCTGGGGGATGCAGGCCTTGGTGGGCTTGCCGTCGATGAGGACGTGGCAGGTGCCGCAGGCACCCTCGCTGCATCCGTCCTTGACGGAGGTCAGGTGCAGCTCATCACGGAGGTAGCGGAGGAGCTTCTGGTTCTTCTCCACAGTGACGGTGCGGCCGTTTACGGTAAATGTCGCCATTGTGTATCTCTCCTTTGCGCCCGGCCGGGCTTATCTCTGGTATTTGCAGAAATTATAGCACGGGAATGACGGAAAAACAAGGTGAGAACCGCCGCATTTTGTCCAAGGCGTGATAGTATATCGAGGATATCGGATAAAAAGAAAGAAGCCGCCCAAGGCGGCTCCTTCAAACAAAAGCTTTCTTACGTCTCCAGCACCGGAAGCATGATCTGCAGCAGAAACTGGCCCTGCTGGGCGGAAAACACGCACAGCCCGCCGTTGCGCTGGGCGATGGCCTGGATGCTGCGGCATCCGTAGCCGTGTCCTTCCCGGTCACTGACAGGCAGGCCGTCCCGCATGGCTATCGGTCCGGCGCAGGGATTGCGTATCTCAATAAGAAGCTTGTTCTGCCGCACACCGCAGTACAGGGAGATCTGCTTCCGGTCGGCGGGCAGGTCCGCCACGGCGTGCAGGGCGTTTTCCAGACCGTTGCTCAGCAGGGAGCACAGCTCCGTGTCCGAAATGGCTACATCGTTGGGCAGTGAGGCATCCACGGTCAGCACGGCGCCCTGCCGCTGGGCTTTGTCGGTGAAGGAGGAGCACAGCAGGTTCACCAGCTGGTTTTCGCAGAAGCGGCGGGGCGTGATGGCCTCGATATCCGCCTGGACATTTTTGATATACGCTGTCGCCTCGTCCGGCCGTCCCGCGGACAGCAGACCGTCCAGCATATTCAGGTGGTGGCGCATATCGTGCTGATAGACGGCGGTCTGGGTCTCCAGCCGGTGGAGGGAGTCCATCTCCGACTGGGATTGCTCCAGCTCCACCTCCAGCATGGAGCGCTGCATCTCCGCGTCGGTGCGCCGCTGTGACTGCAGGTGAAAGGCGGGCAGAAACAGTACATAGAACGTCACCAGCACCGTGGGCAGAAACTCATTCAGCGCCTGAATGCCGGAATAGAGTGCATCGGAGTAGATCGTGGTGGCATAGTCGAAAATATAATAGGTGACGGGCAGGCTGCCGAACAGCAGCAGCGCCGCCGTTGAGGAGGTCATGGTGTTATAGGCCGCGGCCACGAAAAAGCGGCGCAGGAGATAATACATCACCGGCATCAGCAGGATATAGACCAGCTCGGCGGCCAGCGTGCTCTGCGTCAGCGCCTCCACGGCGATGCGTCCCCAGCGGGGCGGCTGGCAGCACAGATACGCGGTGCAGGTGCTGACAATGGCTACGCCCACCGATTTTTTCATAAACAAAATCAGGATCAGCACCAACGGCACATGGGTGACCAGCGGGTAGAGCTGCTTTACCGCTCGTTCGCCCAAAAGCACCAGCCCCAGTCCCTGCATCAGCAGGAACAGCAGGCAAAGCAGTGTCAGCAGGTGCTTCTGCTGTCGGGAGACATGGCCGCCGGTGGAGAGATCCGCGCTGAGCGCCAGTCCATAGATCAGCACCAGCACATAGCAGAATATATCCAGCGCGGACTGCATAGATAAATCAAACATATTATGCGTCCCTCCCGGAAAACAGCAGGGCCAGATAGTCCTTTTGCAGCTGGCCGTACAGCAGACGGGACACGGGCACGTTATGGCCGCTGAAGGTGATGACCCCGGCGGGGGAGAGCTTTTCGGCCTGGAGCATATTGACGATGTAGGACCGGTGGACCCGCATGAACTCCGGGCGGGCCAGCAGCGCCCCTTCATACTCGCGCATGGAGGCCGCCACCTCATAGACAGTGCCGTCGGCCATGTTGAAGAACAGGTGTTTGCCGTTGACCTCCACATAGCTCAGTTGGGAAAAGGGCAGACGCACCAGCATGCCGTTGGACTTGACGGTCAGGCCGTCCTGCGGCTTCTGATCCCGCAGATACAGCTTGTCCAGCACCGGATAGAGCAGCTTGGCATTGATGGGCTTGAGCAGATACTCCGCCGCCCGGACGCCGTAGCTCTCGTAGGCGAAGCCGGGAGAGGTGGTGAGAAAGATGATGTCCGCCGCCGCGTCGAAGGAACGGATCTCCCGTGCGGCGTCCATGCCGGTCATGCCGGGCATCAGCACGTCCAGCAGATACAGGGTGAAGCGCTCGGCGCGGGCGGCGTCCAGCAGCTGGCCGCCGCTGCGGAAGGTCTGAAAGCGGACATCGGAGCGCCGGTCAGACTGCCAGGCCTGCAAAAGTGCCGTGAGCTTTTCCAACTCCTCGATCTGATCATCACATACTGCGATATACATGGCGCCGCCTCCTTGTGCTTTTCTTGTGCTTCCGCGGCTTTATTTTATCATAAGAAAAGGGAATTGTCACCGCAAATTTTACATTTCGCGGACGTGTATGTGCATTTCGCGGCATACGCGGACGCAATCCTTCCCGTATCTGTTACGATATCCACAGTAGGGGTCGCTGTGCCCTGCGGAAGGGGGCGTTTGCGTATGAAATGGGTCATCTGGCTCGTGGCGATCGCCAGCACTTCAGCGCTTGTCGCCCTGTGGTTCTGGGAGGTCCGCCGTCTGCTGCGTCAGCACCGGAGCATGGTAGAGAGCGCCCGGTGCCAGTTGGCCGCTTTTGAAAAGCGGGCGGCAGAGGCTGCGGGCAATGCTGATGTGGCGGAGGTCCTGCGGCGCAGCGAGAGCATTTACCGGCAGGCCGCCGGCAACTATAACGAGACACTGCATCGGCCATGGATCTATATTCCCGGGCGGCTGATGGGCTTCCACTATGAGGAGGCCGCGAAGGTCCCCGGCCGGGTACATAGATAGATGAACAGGAAAGAGAAGCAACAAAAACCATTGGGAGGGTATTGTTATGCGCGATGAAATGAAACGGACGATGTTTGAACTGTTCGGCGTGGGCAGCGAGGATGACAAGGTGCTGGCCGCCGGCGGCAAAAAGCCTGTCGCAAAGCCGGAGCCGGTAAAGACCGCGCCGGTGCAGGCGCCGGCACAGCCTGTGGTGAAGGCCAAGGCCGCCAGCTATCTGGCTGCGGGTACTTCACTGGAGGGCACACTGCGCTCTGACGGCGATGTGGAGATCGCCGGGGCATTCAAGGGCGAGGTCATTACCACCGGCACGGTGACGCTGCGTTCGGTCATCCAGAGCAATATCACCGCCGGCAGCCTGAACCTCATCGGCTGTACGCTGACCGGTGATGTAAAGGTCACGGGCACCGTTACCGTCAGCGAGGATTCTCAGGTGACGGGTAACATCAACGCCAAGGAGCTGCTGTGCGCCGGTAAGGTCAACGGCGATCTGGAGATCACCGGCGGCACCACCCTGGAGGAGAAGGCGCAGATCAGCGGCGGCCTGGTGACGGGCACGCTGGCGGTGGTCAAGGGCGCGGTCATCCGCGGCGGCGTGGAGATCAAGGCATTCTCCGGCCCGGCCAAGCAGGAGCCCAAGCAGGAGCACAAGCAGGAGCACAAGGCCAACTGACTGCGATCATGTGATCGGCGGCCGTGCAGCGGACGCTGGTACAGGAGGTATATATTATGGGCCTGTTCAGCAACAATGTCCAGTATGCCGGCGGTTTCATTGAGCAGGAGGACGGCCCTGTTATGATCGCTATGCTGGACGGCACCGGTATGAATGCCCTGTATTTCCACCTGTATATGGGCGAGTAAGCTGTGATAAAAAAGGAGCACCCGGCCGGGTGCTCCTTTTTGCTTTTTTATTCTTTCGCCTCGTCCGCGTCCTCTGTTTGAGGCAGCAGCGTTACCTCCGCCGCATTCACCTGATGGTCCAGAATGGAGGTCACATGGATCCGCATCCTCTCAGCCTCCAGCGTAATGTCCTGCGGGCCGTCGTCGGGTATCATGCCCAGCGCGTCGAACACCAGGCCGGTCAGGGTGTCATGCTCCTCCTGGTCCAGCTCGATGCCAAGTGCGTCCTCCAGATCGTCCAGCTCTACGTTGCCGGTGATGACCAGGGAGCCATCCTCCCGCTTTTCGATGCGGGGCTCATCATCGTCCGGGATGTTGCTGTCGTCGCTGCCCAGGTCGCCCACCAGCTCCTCAACCAGGTCGTTCAGCGTCACGATGCCCACCATGCCGCCGTACTCGTCCAGCACCACGGCCAGGGGATTGCCGGTACGCTTCATGTTGCGGAACAGGGCGTCGGCCTTAATGGTCTCCGGCACGAAGTACGGCGTGCGGACGGCGCCGGCCATTACGCTCTCCCGGCTCTTATCCGCCAGACGGAAGTACTCCTTGGCGTTCAGAATGCCCACCACATTGTCCGCACTGTCCTCGCACACGGGGTAGCGGGTGTGCCGCGTGTTGTGGATGGTCTCGGCCCAATCATCCATGGTGTCATCCAGCCACAGCAGATCCACGTCCGTGCGGTGGGTGGCGATCTCCTCGGCGGTCAGGTCGTCAAACTCAAAGACGTTCTGGATGAACTCCTTTTCCTCATGGTCGATGCCGCCGTGCTCGCTGCTGGCGTCCACCATCATGCGGATGTCCTCCTCGCCCACCTGCTCCTCGGCCTCGTTGGGATCAATGCCCAGCAGCCGCAGTATGCCGTTGGTAGACGCGCTCAGCAGCCACACAATGGGCGCGAACAGCTTGGAGATGACAGTGATGAGCCCGGAGATGTTCAGCGCTACCTTCTCCGACTGCTTCATGGCGATCCGCTTGGGAACCAACTCGCCGAACACCAGCGTGAAGAAGGACAGGATCAGCGTGATCAGGATCACCGCCAGCGTGTTCAGCGTGGCGGGGGGAATCGTTACGCCCAGCCCCACCAGCCAGTCCACCAGCGGATCGGAGAAATTCTCCGCCGCGAAGGCGCTGCCCAGAAAGCCCGCCAGGGTGATGGCCACTTGAATAGTGGCCAGGAACCTGGCCGGCTGGGCCGTCAGCCGGCTGAGCCGCTTGGCCTTCCGGCTGCCCTCCGACACCATTTTGCTCAGCTTCACCTCATTCACCGAAAGTACGGCGATCTCCGCGCAGGCGAACACGGCGTTCAGGGCGATAAGCACCACCTGTAAAAGCAATAACCAACCTATTGAGGTATCCAAATCTTGTCTCCTTTCCCGGGCTCCGCTGCTTTTGCGGAGCGCCTCCTCTCGCTTTTTGCGCGATGTAAAAAGCGCAAAAGACACGGCCTGTGTGCCTCGCGCACAGGTCATGTCTCACGTCATTCTCTGTTGTTCTGATCTCGTTCAGGGCAAGAGTCGCTGCCGGCTGTGTCCATCCTGTGATAGAACCTCCCTGTATTTTTGGTTATGTTTTATTATACAGATGTGTAGGGGATATGTCAATATGACCGGCGGGAAAAGTGCCGCGGACGTCATGTCCGCGGCACAGTCATGTTACGCTGTCAGCAGCGCTTCCAGCCGCGCACGGATCAGACCCAGCAGCGTGTCGTTGTCCGGCTTGTCGGTGTATTCCGATGGGGCGCACAGCATGGTCAGGTCCTCGGTAAAGTGCCCGGCCTCGAATATATCCAGCCCCGCCTGCTCCAGGCAGCCGGCAAAGCGCACCAGGTCGGCGTTGCCGTCCAGCTCGCCCCGCTTCCGCAGGGCGCCGGCCCAGGCGAACATGGTGGCCAGGGGGTTGGTGGATACCTTTTCTCCCTTCCGCCAGCGGTAGAAGTGGTCGGTGACGGTGCCGTGGGCGGCCTCATACTCGAAGCAGCCGTCCGGGGACACCAGCACGCTGGTCATCATGGGCAAAGAGCCGGAGGCCGCGGCGACCAGATCGCTCATCACGTCGCCATCATAGTTCTTGCAGGCCCAGACGATGCCGCCCTTACTGCGGAGGACCTTGGCCGCGATATCGTCGATGAGCGCATAGCGGTAGTGA
>OCPV01001909.1_pt1 | contig 10221 bp, 18 predicted proteins | sample 1538511 | NCBI WGS metagenome assembly OCPV01 (sample SAMN04571704, study PRJEB22368) | human gut metagenome | biome: human gut; material: stool | host: Homo sapiens | place: Luxembourg | collected 2012-08-30 | reverse complement strand
CGGCGAGCAGAACTCAAGATTGTACATATGGTGAAATATTCGCTAATAAAATAAAGCTATTTTTTAGTGAAATATTCAAAAATTATTGACAGATATTTTTACAATTTTGTTATTTTTTTATTAGATTTTTGCCTTTTTTTACTATTTTTGCATAAATGTATTTATCTATTAGCGAAATTCTTTTATTTTTGATAACATAATATAACATTTATTACAATTATTTTTACTTTTTATAATTAATTTCTTTATAGTTCTTCTTCTTCAAACCAATTAAAACTACTAGAATTCTTATTTTTCAAATACCATTCTTTTATAGCTTGTTTTGATAAATTCTTTTTCCAACCTTTAATTTTTCTTGAATGTTTTATATTATTTGGTCTAGTCATATTCGCTAATATATCAATTGCCATTAATGTAATAGAGTTATTATCCAACCTGCTATAAGCCCTATAATTATTGCTATAAAAATTATCTTTATTTTGAAAGCCATATTTTCCTCTTTGTATTTCTCTTCTTGATGTATAAATTCGTTCATCTTGTCCATAATCACTGTTTCTACATTCTCTATCAATTTTTCTTGTAAATCGTTCATAATGCTCTGTATTTCTTGTTTGTCCTTTTTCAAAGTTGTCCTTATTTCGTCTATATCTTCTGTCGCTTGTTTGTTCCAAATTATCATTTCTGTTACTATATCTGGATCTAATAACATATATTTCATTATTATTTGTGTTTGTATTATCTCTTGTCCTTCTGGTATATCTATCTGATTTTTCTTCTTTAATTCTTCCATTGATGGCATTTTCCATCTCCTCCTTTAAATATTTTTTATCATTTAATTTATTATCTCTACATTTCATTCCCTCAGGTGTTGTATAAGTTATATATTTTCTCTTTTTAGTCCATAAAACTTGATATCCTAATTTATTCATATTTTTAAAAAATTCAGTTTTATTTTTACTTTTTTCTAATGAATAATCAATGGCGTTTGCTAATTTCATTTTCCAACTTTGTCCTTTTAATGCTACTTGATATTCATTTTTATTATATATTCCTTGATACTTTTTCTTTTCTATTATTTCTAGTCCCTCTTCTTTACAGAGTTTATCAGAATAATCTTTTACTTTCTGCATATCATTTTTTGATTGATTAAATTTCTTTCCATTCTCAAAATTAACAGAATTTATAATCAAATGATTATGTATATGCTCTCTATCAGTATGTGTTGCAACTAATACTTGAAAGCCTTGAAAATAGTTTGCAAGTTTTATTCCTATTTCATGTGCTTTTTGAAAATTCAAAACATCTTTTGGACTAAATGATTGAACAATATGTATATATTGCCTTCCACCATTTTTATTATAAAATTCTTTAACTGTTTTCATTTCTTCCAAACAACTATTGGCAGCACAATCTTTTCCTGTTATTAAATTTGCATTTGTTTTATCTGTCCTTGTAACATAATCTATTATCGTTTTTAACTCTGCTTTTGAATTAGTAAATTTAATAATTGCCAAATAGACTTCATCTCCTTTTTTACATCTTCTAAATTTATATTTGTTAATCTTCCTTGATTGCATAATTTAGTTAATTGATTTATGTTGTTTCCTATTTTTCTTAATTGTATTATTATTTCTTCTAATCCATCTATAACTATAATTTCTTTTTTCATTGCAGTTCTTAATAAATATTCGCTAGTATTTAAGTTTGACTTTTCTATTTTACTCTTTATTTTGTTATACTCTTTTTCATTTACTCTAAAATTAAAATGTTTATTTTTATTTTGTTTTTTCTCTATCATAATTATCTATCCTTTCGTTTTATGGGGTTTGGGTTCTCCCAATTTTTCATCGCTAATCTCTATTTTCAAGTCCATTTGTATTACAAATGGGAAGCTTGCCTAAAATAAATTCAAAAAAATAAACTTGTTAGGATTACAAGCTTGTATTTAGATTTGCATATAGTCCATTTAAAAATTCTTTTGGATATTCTCTGCCTATATACTTTTTATTTTTTATATTTCTTTTTATATCTTTATCATTTGTGTTAATAGGTATTTTACAATTTTGATAATTCGTTTTATCATTTTTGTTAACAGTGTATCCACAATTTTGATAATACCTGTTCATAACTTCTTTTAGAGGTATTATTTGTCTATTTTCTATTTCTTTTGAATTTGATTTATAATTCATATTTATTTTTATATAGTTCTTCTTCTTTAAAGAATTTATTATTCTTGATATACTTACAACTGTTACATTTAAAATATCAGAAAAATAATTATTAGTTGCAAAACAGTATCCTTTGTCTTTACTTAAATATATAATCATAGATAATATTATTTTTTCCTTATCTGATAATTTGTTGTTTATCAATATTTCTGATGGCATCCATAATCCTTTTAAATCTGATTTGTTCATTTTATTTCACATCATCTCCTATCAAAAAAAGACCAAGTATTGCTACTTAGTCTATACTCAAATTTATTATTATTCCTTTCCATAGAAAATTTTTAATATTCCTTTATAAAACGGAAATTTTAATCTTTCTATTTCTTGTATTACTTCATTAACATCATATTCTATTCTTAATTGTTCGTAATGTATCTCATTTTTATTTATTTCTAATATTCCTGCATTTGCTATATTACTTTTTATAGGACATCCTAAAGAACCTGAATTTATATACCATTTATTTTTTTTATTATTAATACTTGTCGTATGTGTATGTCCATATATGAATATATCAGCATCTATTCCACTAAACATTTCTTCATTTTGTTTGATTGTAGGCTTCCTAATATGTTTTTTATATGTTCCCTTTTCATTACTTGGATAATGGACAATATATATTTTCTTGCCTTCAATTTCTATTATGTTTGATATTTTGAATTGTCTAATAAAATTTTTAGAATTTTCGGTTAATTTGCTGTGTGTCCATTCGTGATTGTCTATTTCTTCTAAACTCATTATTCTTTTATCATCATGTACATTTTTTGGCAGTCCTTTTAATAAATATTGTTCATGATTTCCTCTTACCGCTATTAATTTATCTTTATTTTTCATTAATTCTTCTACTGTTTCTTCTGGTTTTGGTCCTATTCCAATTATATCTCCACAACAGATTATTTTATCTACTTTGATTCTCTCAAATTTACTTAATACCTCATTTAGTGCAATAATATTACTATGAACATCTGTTATTATTCCAATTTTCATTTTTATTCACCCAAAATTTGCTTTCTTTTATTTTTTAATAAATTTATTTCCCTATAAAAGTCATCATCATCCCAATCACAAAAAGTATAATCAGAATCATTATTCTTTTTAGCCAATTCCATATCTTCAATTGTAACATACTTAACTTCTGCTACTTCTTCTTTTTGTAATATGTAATCTTTTATTTTATACTTAACTACAAATATAAAATTATACCCAAATCGTTTATTCTTATCATTACTTTTATAAATATCTACAATTTTAATTTGCTTTTTTGGAATTTCAATTCCTAATTCTTCTTTTACTTCCCTAAATATAGCTTCCTCAACAGTTTCTCCACTGTCAACTTGTCCACCAGTTTTAGCCCATTTATTTGGATTTCTTACTTTATTTGCTGTTCTTTTTTGTAAAAGCAGTTCTCCTTTTTCATTCATTATCCAACAAGAAACTGTCCTTCTCCACAGTCCTTTATTATATGCTACCCACCTATCTTCCACTTGTCCAGTTAATTTATTATTTTCATCTACAATATCTACTAATTCCATGTGATACTCCTTTTCTTTTTTTTCTTATTTTATCATCATGTCTTTTCACTTTCAACAGAAATTAAAAAAATTGCAAACTTTTACATCTGCAATTCTTTAATTTATAATTTATTTTTCCAGTCAGTTGCACCATACAAAATTCTTTCTACATTTACTATTTTTTCATCTTCATTGACTCTATAAAAAGCAATATAATTTTTAATAATTAATTTTCTAAACTTATATTTTTTTATCATATCATAATCAATAATAGCAAATTTTTGTGGATTATATTTTAAAGTATTAATTTCATTCTTTATTAATTCAGCATATCTTTCTGCGATATTAGGCTCTAATAATTTGTATTTTATATATCTAATAATACTTTTATAGTCCTCTTTTGCTTGAATAGATAATTCTACTTTGTATTCTTCCAATACCAAAACCTCCATTTTAATTTGCTAAAATTCCTTTAACTTCTTCATATGCTTCTTCAATAGAACATACCTTTCCATTATTAGTATCTTCCATACCTTTTTTTAATTTTCCCAATAAATCTTTATCATCTTTTATAATTAAATCATCTGGAGCTTTTGTCATATAAGAAAATTTAAGGTATTCTATATAATCTACAACTTTATTTGATAATTCTTCTGGTAAACTTTCAATTACATTATATAATTCTTTTTGTTTCATTGTCATAATCATTCATCTCCTTTTTTGGATTTATATTAATATTATACCACACTTTTGCTAAATTTTGTTGATTTTTTAAATTTTTATCAATTTTTTATAAAGGAATAGTTACTTTTATTTTTTACTTTATGCAGTAAGCTAACCCCTACATCTGGTGTTCCATGTCCTGCATCTAAAATTATACTTTTTCCAGATGCCGGAACAGCAGTTACTTCTGATGTTTTTTTATTATCAATGTTTATCACTGATGTTTTTATAAGGAAAGTTGATATTCCTATTATTAAACAAAAAATTATTATTAATATTCTTCTTTTACTTAGTATAACCATAAAAAACTCCTAATATAAATAATTTATATAATATTTATATTAGGAATTTTTCTTTATATTCATTATTTAATTTGCCATATCATCATTTATTTTATGTACTGGGAATTTATTTTCTTTTATTATATCTTTTAAACATATTGGAAGAATGCTATATTCATCTATTTTATTTAAATCCACCCATTCATATTGTAAATAGTCTTTTCCTTCTTTATTTTTCAATGTATATTCTATTTTCTTATCTTCTTCATTTTCAAAGTCTACTTTATACAAAAAGTATATTTCGTGATATTTCTTACCTTCCATTTCAAAGAAATTCTCAATTGTTGATACATATTCTATTATTTCTATTTCTTTTCCCAGCTCTTCTTCCATTTCTCTTTTAATTGTTTTATCTGATGATTCTCCTAATTCCACTCTACCTCCTGGTAAGCAATAATGGTCTTTTGTTACATCTCTATGTGTTAATACTTTATTGTTATGTATTATTAGACCTGCTGTTCTTATATTTAATTTGTAATCCTCAACATCTAATGTTAAATCCATAATTTCATCTCCCATATTAATCAAATATCATATATATATCCAACTTCTTTATATTTCTTACCTTCTTTTTCAAAATACTTTTCAGGAGTTATTAGTTTGCCTCCCATTTTCTCGTAAAATCCTCTTCCTATTTTGTTTTCTTCTAAACACCATAATACCATTTTCTTTTTTCCTTTTTCTTTTAAGTCATTTTTTACATATTCCATTAATTTTCTACCAGTTCCATGCCCAATATTATCATAGTCTACATATATTGCTAATATTTCAGAATCTATATCAGTATTTTCATATTTTACATTACTTGAATATTTACAATATCCAACTACAATTTCATTTTCTTCAGCAACAATTACATTATCTTTATTATAGTTTTTTTCCATCTTTCAATTTTCTCGTTTCTATTTAGGTTATTTAATGTATCATCATCAATTATTCCTTTATATACTTTTTTCCAATCTCTTATATTTATATCTACTATTTTTTCTATATCTTCATATCTCATTTTTCTTATTTCCATATTACTCACCTAAAATCTCTTTTCTTTTTTCTTTTAATAAATTAATTTCTCTGTTAATATCTTCCTCTGTCCAGTTAGAAAAATTATATCTTTCATCTTTTTTTCTTGCTGATTCTTCAATTTCTTCAATTGATACATATTTTACTTCATCTACTTCTTCTTTTTGAATAGTATATTCGTCTATTTTATAGTCTACAACAAATATATAGTTATATGAAAAATGTCTATTTATTTCATTTTTCTTTATATTTACTACTTTTATCTGTTCTTTTGAAATTTCTATTCCTAGTTCTTCTTTTACTTCTCTAAATATTGCCTCTCCTACACTTTCACCTTTATCTACCTGTCCACCTGTTTTAGACCATTTACCTGGTGTTCTTCTTTTAGTTAATGCTCTTTTTTGTAGCAATACTTCTCCTTTTTTGTTCATTATCCAACTTGAAACTGTTCTTCTCCATTTTCCTTTTTCATATGCTACCCATCTATCTTCTACTTCTCCTGTTAGGTTATTGTTTTCATCTACAATGTCTACTAATTCCATGTAATTCTCCTTTCTTTTTGTATATAAAAACTCTCAATATAAATTGTGTATAATTATATTAAGAGTTCTTTTGTTTTATATACTGTTTTTTCTTCTATCTATTGCGTAACTACTTCCCATAACTGATTTTGCTGCATGTTTTACTTGTGCTCCAATTTCTCCTATTTCTAGTATATTATGAAATCTTCCTGCATCTGCAACAACTACTCCTATTGATAAAGAGGTTAGTGGGAATTGTTCTATTATTCCTTTTCTATTTGCAACTTCTATATATCCTTGCTCCATATCTTCTTCTGTGAAAAATGCTCCTATTTTTTTATCAAATTCTGCTAATATATTTTGGCATAATTCTTCACAGTTACATCCAGGTACTATTGCAACAAAGTCATCTCCACCAATATGTCCTACAAATGTATTTTCTATTTTATCACTATGTACTGAATTTACTATTGTATCTGCTGTAAATTCTATAATTTGGTCTCCTTTTAGAAAACCATATACATCATTATATGCCTTAAAATTGTCTAAGTCTAAGTATAGCACTGAAAAATCTTCATTTCTACTTATCCTTTTCTTTAATTCTGCATGAATCTGTACATTTCCTGGAAGTCCAGTAAGTGGACTTACCCTTCTGTTACTTGCAAGTAACCTACTTAAGTTTTTTACAGTGTAATACAGGTATTCTTCATCTACAGGTTTTTTTATAAAATATTCTATTGATTCTTGCAAAATTCTTATCCTATGGTCTTTTGTATTTTTTGATGATACAACTATAACTGGTGTTATTGTGTTATCTTCGTCTTTTCTTATTTTCCTACATAAGTCTACAACATCTCTATCTATTGCATCTTCATTTATTACTATTAAGGATGGTATGTTTTTTAGTGCTACATCTATTTGTTCTGTTTTTACACTTATGAACTTATATTCTTTATCATTTTTAAATAATTCTCTAAATATTACAATTGACGAATCATCATCATCAATAATGTATATCTCTTGTACCATCTATATCACCTTTTCTTCTCTTTTTTAATCATTCCTATTATATACAAAAGGACTTGCTAATTGCAAGCCCTTTTGGTATTTTATTTCTTTTTCTTTTTAATTTCTATCTTTTTATTTAATACTTCTGTAAATTCTTTTGAACTAATTGCAGGGAAGGCTTTTTTCAAACGGTTTACGTTTTTGTATAATCTTTTCATAATCTTGTTTCTCTTTCTTTTTAAATCTTCTACTAAAACTTGTATATTTTCTGTTGTTTTGTTTTTGCCTTCTTCTACTTCTTTTGCTATATTTTTTAGTTCTTTTAATTTTTCCATTATTTCTTTGTTTAAGTTTTCTGCTTTTTCTAATGCTGTTTTTATGTTTTTAACTTTTATAATACTTGTTATAGCATCTACTAATACTACTATTGATAAAATTATTATAACAAATATTTGAATTTTATCATCTATTCCGTATAACTATATTTTCTATAAATGGATGAATATATTTTGTAAATAATACTCCTAAAATTCCCCATGCAAGAGAGTTTGTAAGACATATTCTTCCTTTATAGTTAAATTTATGGTCTGAGTAATCCCAATATTTTGTTTGAAATAGTTTTTCAAGTAATACTCCTACTAAGTATTCCCATATTGTTAATACTATAAATGAAATTAAAAATAGGAGTACTGGTGCATCTTTTAGACCACTAAGTAGTGTTATCATTATTATTGCACCAATTCCATAAATTGGGCAAAATGGTCCTTTTAAAAATCCTGTATTTATTATTTTTTTCTCACAAAATGTTCTAAAAATTGATTCCATTACCCAACCTAAAAATGAATATATTATGAAATATGTGAGTAAATATATAAATTCTTGTTTCATCTTTTCTCCTTACGAAAAACCTCCTACTAATAAGTAGGAGGCTTTTATTTATTAATTTTGAAATCTAGCACCTGCTTCTTCTGTCACATCATTTATGTTATATGCTTTTACTAGAATTTTATTTTCTCCTTCTTTGATTGGGAATTTGTATGAAAATTCTTTAGTATTATCATCAAATTCTTGTTTATATCTTTCTTCTTCATTTAAAGTAAATTCTATTCTTCTTAATCCTTCTTCATCTGTTACTGTTACTAAAAATCCTAGTTCTCCGTTCTCTTGGTCTAGAGAAATATTAATTGTTGGTTTTGTTACTCCTTTTACTTCTTGTTCTTTTGTTTCTGTTTTATTATTTACATCTACAACTACTACTGTTAATGTGTGTTGTCCTTTTGGTATTTCTATTGTTTGTTCAAAAGATGTGTTATTAATATCTACTCTAGTTTCTTCTTCTTCGTCCCATCTGTATGTCATATATGAAAGCTGGTCTTTTCCTTGTGTTGTTATTTTTAATCCGTCTGATTCTATTGAAAAGTCTATTGTTATATCTCCTTGGATTGTATAGTTTTGTTCATATCTTACTTCTTGTCCATTTATATCTCTTGCATATATATTTAATGTGTTTGTTCCTGATGGTATATCTATAGTCTCACTTACTTCTCTATTTCCATTTGTTTGAATTTCAGTTTCTTCTTCATCATTCCATCTATATGTTACACTTACTAATTCTCTACTATGACTAACAGTTAGCTCTAACTTATCTCCATTTTCAACTACGTTTATAGTTGGTTTTGCATTTTGGTTTACTGTTTGTGTGTTTAAATACATAGAGTATGAACCACTACATATCATAAGTATTCCAAAAATAAGTGTGATTATTGCAAAAAATCTCAATATACTTGTTATTTCTACTGGTCCACTTGGAGCTTTAGATTTTTTTTGCTTTTTTTCTTTCTTTTTAGTTTCTACTGCTAATATCTGGTTCAATTACTTCACCTCTTTTGTTTTATTCATAGGAAATTATATCATATCATTTTTTTATTGTAAACGATTTTCATTATTAATTTTTTATGAAGATTTTTACTTTTTATCTTTTAAGTCAAATATGGAAAAAAGCAATAACTATAGATTATTTATATTAGTTACTGCTTTTTATACATTTTATTTTTCCATTTTACTTTTATTAAAATACATTATTAAGTTTTCTATTGTTTCTTTATCTTTTTTTGCTAATTTATCAAATCCTGTGATTGAATATTCTAATGTTTTGTTATCTCTTATTTTTATATATTTACTAAATATCTGGTCCATACTTATTTTAAATAAATTACAAAATCTGATTAGAACTTCATATGAAGGTTTTGACCTATCTTGCTCTATATCACTTATATATCTTACTGATACTTCTATTTCTTCTGCTAGTTTTTCTTGTGTGTATCCATTACTTCTTCTTATTTCTTTTAAAGTATTTCCGATTTTTACTGTACTTATTTTTCTCATTTATACCACCTATTTTATTATATTTTTATTTATCTTAACAAAATTTGAAAATAGTATAAACGAAGTAACACTAACTATGATAGTATTTTATTTCTATAAGTCTTTTAAGTATTTATTAAGTAACTTATCTAAAATACTTTTTTGTTTTTTTACTTCTTCTTCTTTATCTTGTAAAATTAATTCTTTTAGTATTTCTAATTCTTTTTCAATTTCTTTTTTTAATTCCATATTTCTCACCTAACCTTATCTTTAGTTTTTCATAATTTTTCTTCTTTTATTCTATATTTTAATTATTTTCTTTTACTATTATATATCATTTTTACTAATTAATAAACATTTATTTTGAAATTTCATTACATTACCAAATATCATATTGATATCTACTTTTTCCTCTTATATTTTAAACCAGAAAAAACGCCACAATAGTGACGTTAAGTAACATATTAAATTAAATTTAGATTTTTAAAATAACTCTTCTATATAT
>OCPV01001903.1_pt1 | contig 10242 bp, 4 predicted proteins | sample 1538511 | NCBI WGS metagenome assembly OCPV01 (sample SAMN04571704, study PRJEB22368) | human gut metagenome | biome: human gut; material: stool | host: Homo sapiens | place: Luxembourg | collected 2012-08-30 | reverse complement strand
CGTAAGCACTATCGGTGTGGGCTTACGCCACTACTGTTTTGGCCCGATGCCTATACCGGTGTTTGCCGGCGGCGGTTGGGGGAGGGGGGGAAATGAGAAAGCCCCGATGCCGCAAAGGGCACCGGGGCTTTCTGCTTGTTTAAGATAATTAGGTAGATTGATTTATCGAACGATTACTTTCTCCGTATGGGCTTGCTCGCCGTCGCTGGCGTGGATCATGTAGATACCGGCGGGCAGGTCGAAGCTGTATTGCGTCGTGTTCACGGAGAACTGACGCACTTGCGAACCGTTCAGGCCGAATACCTTGATCTCCTTCACCGGCCGGAGGGAGGAGACGATCACTTGTCCGCGTCGTGCGGAGTAGATCGAGATCGTGTTCTCCAGCTCGGATCCTAGCTCGCTATCGCGAAGGAAGTAACGTCCGTGGCTGTCGCCGGCTACTTGCAGGCTGTAGCTATCGTCTTCCAGTTTCACGCTCTTGCGTGTATGGGCGTCGTAGAGGTAGAGCGGCTCGGCCAGGCGGCTGAGTCCCTCGATGGTCAGCGTCACCTCGTCGTTGGTCTCGTTATAGACACCGAGGCCGATGTTTCGGATGGACTTCACGGCGTTCACCTGCGCCGCCTTGCTGCCGGATACGGTGTAGACCATCGGTGCGTCCAGCTCGGAGTCGAGGAGTACGACCGCGTCCTCGTCGGCCTTATAGCCGTTGTCGGCCTTGTCGTAGGTCAGCAGGCTGGCCTTGCTCTTCACGTCGCCGCGCTCGGCGGTCAGGGTGATGACCGGGTTGGTGGCGGAGGCGGATTTGGTGGTCGCCTCGGTCGCGGATGCTCCGGTTGCCGACATCATGGCGGGGGTGAAGGTGATGTTCGCATCTGTACTTGCCTTTGCTGCGTCGCTCTTCAGCTCCACGAAGAATGCTTGCATCGGGGCTACCGTGCCATTCGTGTTTCCACCCTCAAAGTCTACGTCCGGTGTGCCTACCGAGGCATCCGGTGCGCCGTTTGCCAATGTCCAGTATTTGGGGGCTAATACCTCTTTATTTACATCCAAGAAGGTTTCCATATTCAGATACGTCATGAACGGGTTTCCTACCAAGAAGTGGGTACCGTCACCATCTACGTCCTTATCCAATGTAAGTATATAGGAATCATTTGATGATAATTCAACCAGTCTTCCGGAGTTAGCTTTGGAAGTGTCATCCGCTCTTAAAACGGATGCTTTCGTAGCCTCCTCATATTTATAGTCTGTAACAGCGTCCGCTTTCGGAAGGCGTACCAAGGCTGTTCCATCACCTCCATTTCCGGCAGGTACATCCTCCACGCTCAAATAGAAACCTTTACCGATCGTGTAAGGAACACTTACGTCATTGTATTCGATGCTCCAGTTGGATTGAACGGCTGCTACAGATTCTCTGTTTCCTTCATTGTCCGTCGCATATTCGATCGCCTGATTCCACGCCTTTTGATAGAAGGCCGGGGTCCAGCGGCTGTAGGAGTCCGTATTATACTCGATATCCTTGAATGCTTCCGTATCTTCCTTACCGTTTGCTTTAGGAGCGTAGATATCCCCGGCGTACACGTCTTGCAGCGGGGAGGCCATCCAGCGTTTCGCGTTGTTGGCAATCTCGAATTCTACCCAAGCCTTCACATAATCCAGCCGGTGTTGATTCATCAACTTCGCTTCCGGCTTGAAGTAGATTTGGTCTACCTTGTTGCCGTAGTAGGGAACGACTTCTATGGAATTGCCGGCTCCTGTGTTGTTAACGGCCATGTCGTATTGGATATTGGTGGTTGTTCCAAGATCCAATGTTCCACCATTCTCTGGGGATAAGTTCAATATCTTATTCTCCGGAATCGTGATCTTCGTGAAGTACAGCGGGGTAAAGGCGTTCGTCACGTCATCATCACTGTTGGCGTCTGTTTGGTCTTTATTACCCATATACAAATCCGCTTTCGTGGATTGATTCCAGTTGTTATCGTTATACCAAACGGCATCGGCCTCACCTTCCCAAGTCAGGTACTCGGGAACGATCTTGATTTGCAAGTAAGCCGTTCCCTCGCAGGAGCCCTCAATAGGCTGCGTAGCGTCCTCGTTTTCATATTCGCCGAAGGGGATGTATAAGGAATAGGTTTCTCCTTCCTTGAAGAGGCCCTCAACCTCCGATTCAGTCATATTAAATTTCAACGTCAAGCTATTTCCGTCCCCGGACTCCCTGTTTTGGGCAAAGAGCGAGATTAACTCTCCCACTTCCTCATAAAGATCTCCACTCCTTTGCAAGAAGACTTTCTTTTTTTCAAGACTATTGAGCGCTCTCAATACATGGTTCTCTCCTTCTACGCCAAAATCTATCTTGTTTTGGATCGGGATCGTCAATTCACGACTATTGTCCTTCAAATTGACAAGTCCCAAACGCAACGGGACGTTGGTCAAGCTTACAGCGGTGTAATCGACATCGGGGAATCCGACATTCAATTCCGGCACATCCGTACCCTCCGCCAAGGGAATCCATTCTCCTTCCGCGCAGAAACTTCTTGTCAAGACAGTCTGATTTCCCCCCGCGTCCTCTCTTATAGACTCGATATCCGGAATATAAGGCATGGCGTAAACTTGCTCCACAAAGCGGAACTGTACTTCTCCATTTCCCGAGGCCAGCAAAGGTTCGTATCCATTGCCGCCTAAAAGTCTTATCAATAGACTCTTTTCTTTGTCATCCAATGATGAACGAGTTACGTCATCCACATCAAATCTTTCGGTAGACTCATTTTCCGGTAATCCTTTCCGCAGTTTGCCGATAATATCTTGCAGATCTTCTAAAGGCAAATTTCCAATTCCTACATCCTGACAAATAGCAGCAAACTGCTCCTCTGTCCCTAAGTACCAATCAAAGGTATAACTATGATTTGGATATGCCTCCTCGAAAGAGACCAAATCAGGACTTACGATATTACCGACCTCGTCAACTCTCGCTACCCGTAAGTTGGCATTCACTGATTGAATACTGCCTACACAGGCGATCACGTTATCATCCGTCTCCGTTTGCACGGCGATCGTAGTGGAAGGCATCACATAGATTGTATTCTTCAAAGCGCACTCGCTATCCAGATCGAGGACCTGCTCTTCCTCACCATTGGCTGTCGCGATTTGTCTCGCGCTAAACAATACGACATAGTATTCACCGCTAGCGACCTTCTCCTCGTCTCCGTCTTTATATTTCTCTCCGGCGAAACGCAGGTCGGTATTATGCACGTCAATCTCGCTCAGATACAAGATCGTGTTGTCTTCACTGCGCCACGGACAGCGGATGCGAGGGATTTCCAAGCAGGCGTATAGATCTACTACGGCTTTCTCGTATTCGTCTCCTAATCTTTTTTCCACACCATTTATAGTGACTGCTGCGTTGCTTATAATTGCGTCCGTCTTGAAACTATCGTCTTTAATCCTTTTCGGATCCTCGGCACCATCAGCTTCACTACCAGTAGATGGTTCCAATACACATAACTCTCCGATCAACTGCTCCAACTCTTTCACATGCCCATCGTCTGCGTGATCCTTCCAGTAATCACGTTTCACATCCTCCAGGAAATCGTTCATGGCACGTATGTTCATGATGATCTCGCTTCTCTTGGCATCCTCGGGGTTGTCGGGGATCATCGGACCATCCGCTCCTACGGAATTCATATCTGTCTGTACGGCCACGCGCATGGTATATTGCAAGCCCAAGTCTGACAATTCTGGATTCGATGTCAAGTCCTTGTTAAGCACGATCCAGTTGCCTACTTTACCGTTGCTTTCTTTCTCCGTAAAAGCGAAGTAGACATTACCGACATTCGAGTGCAAGATATCGTCCACCGGCGCATAAGGATCGTTGCCCATCAAGCCGTAGCGGTATTTACGGTAATCAGGATTGCTCAATTCGTTCTCATCAATGGCATGCAAATCGATATCCCACGTCATGTTACTCTGTAGCGTTTGGTAGTCCGTGCTAACCATCAGCACGGAGGATTCGCAAGCGTCCTCGCGCTGAGAGGTGATGGCCGGCAATGTCTTGAATACGGAGATCTCGTCGATACCGAAGTCGGCACCATTGGAGCTCTCACAGTTGCTGGATATTTCCAGGACGAATTCATCGGATGTACCGATCTCTGTATTCGAGAAAGAGAATTTGAAGGAGACTTGTTGCCATTGAGCGGTAGTACCATCATCCGCTGTAGATAATGCCCCGCTATAATATTTGGCCAAGATCGTTTCCGTACCGCTATCTTTGTCTTTTCCTTTTAGGGTAAATCCTATATTAGCCGGTGTTCTGCCGTTACCCTCTGTTACGTCACAGACCCAAGCGTTTACGATAAGACTCGTATTCGGGCAAAGTCCGCTGATTGGTATTTTAGCGATAACACCGGGTATTTCCGAGGCGTCTATATACATGAAATAGCCGGATTCACTTCCATTGGTCTTTTCCCACAGACGGTCAGTAACCCTCCTGTTGTACTGTTGTGGAAAGTAATCCGTATAATAGGCGCCATTTACCTCAGTCGCACCTTGGCTTGGTTTGGTAGTGCTTGTACTAGCTCTTGAAATCTCCGGATAGTTCAACGTTCGATACAGAGCGTATTCACCCTTCATAACCTTCAATTCGTTACCTCTGTACGCATGCATCTCCGGGTGGGCGAACGCGTAATAGGAATCGATAGCTTTACCATCCTCTGTCGTGAATGGTTTAGACGTGAAATTCTCTGTCAAATTACTGCGTAAATAGCTCTCAACATTTCCCGTTAAAATCTCGTTTTCTTTTTCGAAAGAGATATGCTCTATTCGCTGATAGAGGGCTGTGTTACCCAATAACTCATCCTCGAAGCGATGCTTATACGCATTCTTTTCAGCTTCACTGAGGTTATTCAAAGCTTCTTTCGTCATGGCACCAGCCCTCTTTTCCAAGGAGATGTTAAGGAAAGAGACGGGATACCATTCACCGTTTCTTGAGTTGCTAACCTCTGCCAAGATACAGGCTCTTGTTGTATTGTTATTAAAGGATACTTCCGTAATGTTGCTTCCGTTGTTGCCTATCGAAGGAGTAGCAGTAGTCCACGTTCTTCCATCGTACCTATTGATCGTCCAACGAACGTATAGAGCTTGAGCTGATCTATTACCATTTGGAACGAAATAGTTCCGCAATTCTTCCGGCAAACGAAAATTTGATGTGGCACCTGCCGGTAAATAGATATCATACGCATTTAATACATACTTTGAAGGATCTGAGGCTTCCCGCAGTGGTTCAAGATTATTCTCTCTGATACCTAACTCTTCTAATGCAGATTGCTTTTCTCTTAATGCATCAACCCTCTCACTCGCATCTTTTATTTTAAACACGTGACGGATACCGATCGCTCGAGGGCGGATATAGCGATCCCTACCAGAACTTCCTGTTTCCGCTCTGACCGAACTGGCTTCATAAACAAGTTTCGTATCTGCATTTACTTGCGCTTGCGTAAAATTACACGTTACATATCCGGCGGAACCTGTAGTACCGGTTGAAGTGGTTGCTAAGCCATTGGTATACTTAGTCAAATTATCATTGGATATACCGTTAATTGTCTTATTTCCGTTTGCATCCTCAACAGACCATCGGATATATCCGTACATCCCTGTATTGTCACCGTCATCTTGAGTACGTACTTCTATATTCTGATTAGGAACTACATACAATATCTCCTCGATGGTATTATCCGGAGTTATACCTTCGTCCTGAATCTGCCCCATCGCCACCTCGGTTCCCCCGAGCAGGAGCACGCAGGACAAGATGAGTAGCTTGCCTATATTATATAATGTATAGTGTTTCTTCATGAGTTACCTCCTTCCTTATTTTTTAGGGTTATGGTGTAAGGTAGGGCGATTTCCCGATTTCCATTTGTTTGGGGATCTTGCTCTACGATAACCAAGGTTAATTGGATAGTCGCTTCCGCCGCGATGGATAGCTCTTGGGCGGTGACCTTGAAAGAACCTTCTGCCGCGTTCTCCTCCGGTAATTTAAAAGCTTTTTTACTCTTGTCTAACCAAGGAGCGTAAGTGTTATCCTTCGGTGTATTGATAAGCAAATTCGTATGCTCGCTCTCTTCGCCATTTGTCAGCAAGACGGCACTTGAATAGATCTCACTGCCTACGAAGTTGTCTTTATAATGCTTGAACACCGGGCTGGTAAAGCTGGATACGTTTGTTAACCTATAAGTAATCGTGATATCGCCGGCATGATCTGTCTCATACGCTCCTTGCGGAACGATGGGGCCCGATGGAAAATGGATGGATCGCGGTAGGCCGCCGATCGGCATGTGCTGCTGGTCGAATTCGATCACGATATCAGCGTCTGTCACGTTGACCGGGATCTGTAGCCAATCGTTGCGGCGGATGAAGTCGATATCGAATGACTGGGGCTGGTCGTTACGGCCGTCTATCTTTGTGGTGATCGTTAAGTCTGAGTTGCCTTGAGAGGCGGTCTCGTTGACATATGAGGTATAAGTCACTGCGCCTTCGTTGGCGATCTCGACCGCTTCGCCTTCCGTTACGAAAACTTTGGACATTGTCTGTCCCCATGCATCTTCGGGGAATTTTGGCTTATAGCTTTCTTGCACATCCGCTTGTAGCAAATTTCGCGGGTTTCCCGCTTCGTCTATATCGTAAGGAAACAAGAATATAGGCTGTTCGTCAGCGCGCAATCCATCTAAGGAAAGTCCGTTTAATGTGATAGGGCTGCTTTGATAATTCGTGACGGTAAGTGTCACCTTGCCTATCAGGCGGATCAAGGGGATCGCCAGTTCCGGTGTGTTTTCGCTGACTTCCACCTCGTAGCCGTAACTGGTCATGGGGATGTAGTTGCTTTGCTCGTCGAAACGGGTCATGGGGGGAAGGGATACGCCTTTGTCGGTAGGAAGCGTTCCAGCTTCGATAGCCTCGATCACTTCCTGCGCGTTTGTCAAACTCCTTAGGTTCGCGAGGGCGTAGATCTTGTATTGTCCGGCCGGGAGCTCTGCCTTGACGCTGGTCTCGGAGAAATCGGCCGGGTTATCAGATTGAGGATCATCCGTCATGTACTTATAAAAGTCCTTATTATCAGTGCCGTTTCCTTTTATAATCAACCACCAGTTCAGGATATGACGCTCGAAATTGTCATGGTTGGGGTCAGCTTTCGTATAAGTGGGCAGCGCGTTCTCCTTGCTTCGCAAGTTGATGGTCAGGGTGTATAGCTTGCCGTCGGGTATGTCCGGGCTGTTGCCGCCGTTCTCGTCGGAGCAGGCGGGCAGGAACGACAGAAGCAGTAGCGTGAACGCCACTGCCGCTGTCTGGATGGAAAAATATCGTTTGTTTCTCATTCTTGTTTACGTGTTTTTAAAGTTCGCCATTGTTGAGTCGGATCACCCAGTCTTTCACCTGTACCTTGTAGCAGGCGTAGCCTACGATGGGCACCTCGGGATCGGGGATTTCCGGGTCCGGATCGGGTGTCGGGTCCGGATCAGGCTCCGGATCGGGATCGGGGTCCGGATCGGGGCAGTCCGGGCAAATGATAGGCGTGAGGAAGAATACGATGGAGTACTCGTCCTGCCGGTCCAGGTATTCCTGCGCCGGTATGTCGTGCCCCTCCATCTGGGTGAGCAGGAGGTATTGGTTGAGGTTGACGTTCAGCACGTCGTTCTTCCAATCCTTGTGGCGCACGATGAGGCGGTAGTTCTCGCCGGCCATGAGCCGCATGGTGTTCAGCTCGGCCACGGCCACGTACTGGTTGGCGGGCTTCCCGTTGATCTGGTCGTCCGCGGATCCGGCGGCGATGTCGACGCTCTCCGTATGGTAGGGCAGGTAGGAGATCGTGTCGTCGTCGAGCAGGGTATTGTCATAGTCCATGTATCCGTTGTCGGCCACGATCCGGAAGGAGAAGTCCTTCACGTCCATGCTGTATCCCTCGGTATCTTGCAAGACGACGCGCAGCTTGTTGGTGTTCTTCGCCAACGATATCTCTTTCTCCTCGTGGCGGCGTGTCGAGCGCGTGCCAGAGGGGTGTCAGTTCATTGGGTTGGGTAGCGTCGGCCTCCCGTAGCGTCTTGACGCGAATCTCCTCGATGGTGGAGGATTCGGGGGTGAGCTCGGGCCATTGGTAGGAGCTCTCGTCCAGTCCGGCCCAAGTGAGCACTTGGTAAGTACCGGGCTCGAGGTCCATCGCGATGCTGTTCGCTTTCAACTCCGCTCCCTCGATATCTTGCCGCCGGATAAAATTACCCTTGTTGTCGCAGATAAACAATGCGGCTTTATCCACCTCGCGTTGGAAGGCGTCGGCAAATTTCATGTTGTAATCGTACACGAGGCGCAGCCGGTACTCGCAAGGGGCGATGGAGTCATCGTGGATATAGTCGCACGCGGCGAGTCCCGTCAGCGTCAGCGCGCCGATCGATTTGATTAATAAATTGGAGAATCTGTTCATATCTGTTTAAACGTTGTTTGTTTACTGCCAAAGATAATTTAATGTCCACCGGGGGGCCGCCCTGCCGTCAATCGCTGATGGGAAGGACGACAATCCCAACCGTGCTATAGGGTCATGTATGTAGGAAGCGGGGATTTCCCCGGTGGCATATATAGGTTCCTCCCTTCCGGCGGAGGGCCGGAGGGGAGGAATAGGATTACAGGCTGACGCCACTGTTGGAGCGAACCACCCAGTCTTTCACGTTAAGAATGACAGTCAGTTGCGCGTCTCCGCTCTCGTCCGGGTCTGTCGGATCCGGGACATCCACCTCGGAAAGGCCTAATCCTTTGATCTCGGAAACAGAGATATCATAGATATTGTTACGAACGATGTCAAACTCCATCACGCCCATCACATGCTGATCGTCATTATTCTCATGACGGATCCAGTACGGATAGTAGCAAACGCCATTGGTATAGACTTTCACGAGCTTATTGATCTCGACCATGTCATTGCCTCCATTTTCATCCATGAAGTCCTCGAATGATTTAACGCCTGTTACTGTATTCATCTTTTTATCACCGTCCGTCTCTGCCTCTACGGCTGTTTTCAAGGCCTTCAAATAACCGAACGGATCCGCTGCCGAGGCTAATGTCTTAGAGTTTTTGAAGTCGGAGACTGTCATATTTCCCAATCCTGCTGTCGTGAAACCGTCGAAGAAGATATATCCCGGGTGCTGTTTGCCATCTCCTATCTCCTCCGCATAGATACGAGCCAAGGTGTATGCGAATACCGATTTGTAATCCTTGAAAATATCGTCGTTATAGGTATAGAATGTTTGAGCGGTTTGCTTAGCTATATCTGTCTCTTTGCTGACATTAGTTGCTTCCACGCTACCATCGGTTTCATCTACTACCATCCACTGTTTTGGATAATAAGTGGCTTGGAACAAGGCACCGGTAGAGTAACCGTTCAAGGACGCGGCCTTGGAAGTGGTATTCTCGCGTGTGTATAGATAAGTCAGGTCATCCGCCTCTCTTCCACTCAGCGGAATGATATTTTTTGTCTGTTCATTCTGCCACCCGCTCCAGATCGCACCGATGGTCTGGTATGTTTGGCCACTCGCCACGCAATATGCATAGTCGTAACTTAGTGCCTTAGGCGTGAAACCGGTTTCCGTCGCGGAGTTGATAGCGGCAAGGTTTGTTACGTTCTCTGCTGTCTTCGCACGAGTCCAAGGATCGATCACGAAGCGCACAGGTAATAATTTATTGGCGTTTACCTCCTCATCGCCTAGATACTCGTCTTTTGTGGCATCAGAGAAATCGCTCAAGTCGCCAGTTGTCGGATCGAACTGGTTGTTCTCCTCTGTCACGCGTTTCAGCAAATAAGATCCGCTACTCAATTGGTTGAAGATAGCTACATTATTCAGGACAACCCTGTCCGTTGTCGCGCCTGTTGGGTTATAAACAAAAGTTGAGTTATTGTTATATTCATTGACTCTTACTTTAGCGGCCAAGCGTTCTACGAATACCTCAACCTCCGGAACATTGTCGGAGCTACGATCGGGGAAGGTGACGGTAGATTCATGATTTTGGTTGTCTTCCAAGGTATGGGAAGACATGATAAAACCACTTTCGGTTTGAAGATCGTTAATCAAGTAGTTGGCCAGCTGGTTACCTGTACTGATTTGATTTGTTCCCGTACCTATCGCCGGCAATTTGTCAGAACCACCCATGTTCGTGATAGCGATTACACCGTATTTTTTTCCGGCGAAACTGGCGGCTTTGTCGCTCATGGTT
>OCPV01001894.1_pt1 | contig 10285 bp, 9 predicted proteins | sample 1538511 | NCBI WGS metagenome assembly OCPV01 (sample SAMN04571704, study PRJEB22368) | human gut metagenome | biome: human gut; material: stool | host: Homo sapiens | place: Luxembourg | collected 2012-08-30 | reverse complement strand
CGTTCAAGAGGTTTTGTTTTATCTGCTATTCAAAAAGCTAAAGCTGTTTTGCTTCATCTGAAACATCAGCCCGTGACATCCGACCCTTCTTTTATCGTTAGTTTTGACGACAAATAATAAGTAAAAACCCTTAATGAAGGCGGATGAATTAAAAATTTTATTTCAGAATAATCTTTTTATAAACAACAGGTTGGAAACGATTGTAAAATCTACAGTTTTTACATCTAAGCAATAACCCTAATAATTTTTATAAAGTATCGACGCAGAATTGAATTTAGCGTATCTTTTTATCCGCAAATTTACAAACTTATACAAAGGAGATACGAATGGCTCAAGCCCCTGAGTTCAAATATGCACCGATGTTCCAGGTCGGGGAAGATACCACAGAGTATTATCACCTCACTTCCGAACATGTCTCTCTCGGTAATTTTGAAGGCAAAGAAATCCTGAAAGTTACGCCAGAAGCACTCACGATGCTTATCGAACGTGCCTTCACAGACGTCAACTTCATGCTTCGCCGTTCTCATAACGAATGTGTAGCAAAGATTCTGAAAGATCCGGAATCTTCCGATAACGACAAATACGTCGCTTTGACGATGCTGCGCAATGCCGAAGTCTCTGCCAAGGGCGTCCTGCCGATTTGCCAGGATACAGGTACCGCCATCATTCACGGTGAAAAGGGCCAGAGAGTTTGGACAGACTTCTCCGATGAAGAAGCGATCAGCCGCGGTGTCTACTACACCTATACTAAGAACGCTCTTCGTTATTCTCAGAACGCTCCTTTGACGCTCTATAAAGAAGTCAATACACGCTGCAACCTTCCTGCTCAGATCGATATCGAAGCCACAGAAGGTGAAGAATATCGCTTCCTTTGCGTTGTTAAGGGCGGCGGCTCCGCCAACAAGTCTTATCTCTTCCAGAAGACAAAAGCTATCCTGAACCCGAAAGCTTTAATCCCCTTCCTTTATGAACAAATCAAGGGTCTGGGAACAGCTGCTTGCCCGCCGTATCACATTGCTGTCGTTATCGGCGGAACTTCTGCTGAAAAGACCATGCTGACGGTCAAACTTGCTTCTACGAAGTTCTACGACAATCTTCCGACAACCGGCGATGAAACAGGGCGTGCTTTCCGTGACGTCGAACTCGAAAACAAACTGCTTGAACTCGCTAACAACATCGGCTTAGGCGCCCAGTTCGGCGGCAAGTACCTTGCCCACGACGTCCGCGTCATTCGTTTGCCGCGACACGGTGCCAGCTGCCCGATCGGCATTGGCGTCAGCTGCTCTGCTGACAGAAACGTTAAGTGCAAGATCAACCGCGAAGGTCTTTGGGTCGAGAAACTTGACGACAACCCTGCTGAACTGATTCCTGAAGAATTCAGACATATGGAAGAAGGCGAAACCGTTAAGATCGACTTGAATCAGCCGATGGAAAAGATTCGCGCTGAACTGTCTAAACATCCGGTTTCTACACGCGTCTCTCTGACCGGCAAGATCATCGTTGCCCGTGACATCGCTCACGCTAAACTGCAGGAACGTCTCGACAAAGGCGAACCGCTTCCGCAGTACATCAAAGACCATCCTGTTCTTTACGCTGGTCCTGCTAAGACTCCGGAAGGATACGCCTGCGGTTCTATGGGTCCGACAACTGCTAACCGTATGGATCCGTATGCCGATCCGTTCATGGCAGCCGGCGGCTCTCACGTCATGATCGCTAAGGGCAACCGTACAGACGTCGTTACCGAAGCCTGCAAGAAACACGGCGGCTTTTATCTCGGCACCATCGGCGGTGTTGCTGCCGACCTGTCTGCTGAGTCCATCCGCAGCATTAAGTGCATTGAGTATCCTGAGCTCGGTATGGAAGCTGTTTACGAAATCGACGTCGTCGACTTCCCGGCATTCATCTTGGTGGATGACAAAGGCAATGACTTCTTCAAACAGCTGAAACCTCGTTTCCCTGTGAATTTTGAAGCCTAATAACTTCTCGCAGTAAGTTCGGAAAACCCGGTGGCAAGCATCGGGTTTTCCTATTTCTGAACCAAAATCCAATAAACTACTACCAATAAAAAAACGTCTCTTTCCTCACAACCACTAGAGAGGGACGGAGCTAAGAGTAAATAATTTTATGGGCCGCGCCCTGCGGCTCGGAGTCCCAGGATGAATTCGGTTTTCCTAGTCGTTATAGCAGCGATGATCCTCATCGTTGTGCTTCTTCGTTTTAAAGTTCTTATCGGACCGGCAATTTTGAGCGGCGGTCTGTTAATTTGGCTCTTTGAGTCGAGATCCTTTGAAAAGCTTTGGATTGCGTTCACTGAAACGCTGACAATGCAGAGAACTTGGGATCTGCTTCTTTGTCTGTACTTCGTGATGTGCCTTGAGGTTGAGCTGCGCAAGAGCGGATCCCTTCACGGCATGGTGGTGACGCTGAGGAATATCTTCTCCAGCAATAAAGTTACTTTGGCGTTTATGCCGGCGTTCTTGGGGCTTCTTCCTTCCCTGGGCGGAGCTCGTTTCTCCGCGCCGATCGTGCAGGAAGCCAGTGAAGGCATTGCCGTAGACGATGAACAAAAAAGCGCCATTAATCTTTGGTTCCGTCATATTTTCGAGTTTTCAAATCCCTTGATGCCGGGCGTCATTCTTGCCTGCGGTATTGCGAACGTTTCAATCGGCGATTTAATTGATCAGGTCGGCTGGGTAACGATTCTTTGCTTTGTTTTAGGTTGGATCTTTTTAATTATTCCGTTGAAGATTACGGATCTGGAGAAAGCCACCAATACTCAGCATGACCGTACTATCGATTGGAAGAGTCTCGTCCTGGCTTTCGGTCCGATTGTCACGAGCTTCCTTTTAATCGTTGCTTTTAACGTTCAGGCCGCCCTTGCAATGGGCCTTGTGGTTGTGGCCTTTATTCCGCTTTATTTTTGGTTCAAGCGCCCCATTTCTGTAAAGAGCGTCTTTACAGAAAGCCTGGATAAAAAATTATTTTTCAATGTCATCTGCATTCTGTACTTCATTCAGCTGCTGACGGTTATCGGCACATTGGATGAAATCGTCAGCGTCTTTAATAATTCCTCTCTGCCTCAGGCGGTTATCATTGCTTGTCTCTCCTTCATTTTCGGAGTTATGACCGGCATGGGACAAGGTTACATTGCGATCGTGATGCCGATTGTTGCCCTTATGGCTCCGGGCAATATTGTTTTGGTCGGTATTGCAATGGTCTACGGCATGGCCGGACAGATGGTGACACCTACTCACCTTTGTATCTTGGTTACCGTGGAATACTTTAAGTGCCGTCTTTGGAAAACGATCGGCAAATGCGGTGTTCTCTCCTTGTTGATGGTTTTGATTTTCTCTGCTTGGACGTATTGGCGTTATTACCTCTAACCTTCTGAGGCTAAACGTAATCTTTTCTGATTTCATGGCTCTCGGTAAAAATCTTACAATGAGGCTATAGACCTCAAAAAAGAATTAAAAGTTCCGTTGCCATGAAGTTAGATAAGGACAATCTCGCCAAAATTCTTTCGCTTTGGCTCCACGTCGAAGCGTTGACGCCGTTCGACCTCGACAAGAATGATCTTATCGAACAGATGCCGGGGAGTCTGAATCAACCTCGGTCGTCTCTTTTTACATGGGATAACGAAGACACAACACAGCGGGACAGTCTGGAAATTGAACTGCAAAAGCTTCCTAAAGAAGAAGACAGAACAGACTTTTTTCGGATGTTTACGGTCTGCATCGGCATCGTTAACCGCAACGAATTCATTGATCGGGCAGAGCATCTTCTCAGATCCAATCTATTGGATATTTCGCAGGATTTGTCTGACTTCAGCGCTGAGGAGCAAAGAACGGATGACCTTATCTGTTTGGGAGTCCTGCGTGCAAACCATTTCGGCAAAATCAGCATGGGGACGGTTGAGCCGTCCTACGCTTTGTGCGAGCTGGTTAACCTAACAAATAAACAAAAGGGCGTCGAGAGTTTTGAGTTCTTGACGGACGTTGCTCAGATTCTCCATACCTCGGCGGTCCGTCAGCTTTCGCTTGACTCTGAAACGACGGCTCAAAAAATCAGTGAAAAGGACAGGCGCTCATCCACAATCTGAACAAGAAGGAATTAAAGCCGGATGAAACCCGAGGATATAAACTCATTAAAGATTTAAATCCTCCTCAAAACTTTCTCAATCCCAGAAAAATAGACGAGCTCTGCAAAAGCTGGCTTGAGAAGGCCGGTCTCGGGCCTTCTTACCGAATCTGGGTAATCGTTAATTACTACGAACGTCCAAAGCCTCTGTACTTCGACTTTATGAATTCTCCTTATATCGAAATTTTGGAGAAGATTAAAAAGCGTGTTCAGACCGAGCCGCCCACTAGGGTGCTGAGTCCGGTTTCGGAGCGATTCTTTTCCTTGGCTTACGACAATCCGGATCGAAACGACCTTTTAGCCAACTCTAAGAAGTTTCTGGAGATGGCGAATCCGGAAAGGATGATCTTCGGACGCTGGCCGAGCGATATCAAAAATTATCTTGTTCCCTGCCAACAGGTTGCTCTTTCAACCATGATTTGGGCGCCGCCTGTGGATCCGATTATTTCCGTAAACGGGCCTCCGGGAACCGGAAAAACGATGCTCCTAAAAGAACTGCTGACGGAGATCGTAATCAATCGTGCCGCAGTGCTGGCTAACATTGAGGATATAGGAACGGCGCCGTTATTTGAACTGAAGTCAGGCTGGAGGGGAGAGCAGGTTCCAGTTCTTTTAAAGGAGTATGTCGAGGATTATCCGATCATCGTCGCGTCGAATAACAATAATGCGGTAGAAAACATTACGAAGGAGCTTCCTTTCGATTATGGCTTTGAGGAGCCGTTTGATTACTTCTCGGATCTCGCCAACAAATTAAATAGAAGCAAAGATGCATGGGGACTGGTTTCAGCTCCTTTAGGGAAGTCAGATAATTGGACCCGTCTTTGGAAAGCGTTTTTCAGCAATCACAAAACGCCGAAAGGGACAATTCCTTATCTTCAGCATGCCTTGGAAGAAGAGATTCAAAGCGAAGGCGGCATTGCCGAAATTCGATCCAATTGGAAAAAGGAGACTCAGCGTTTTAGAGAACTTTACTGCGATGTTCATGAGCGCATTACGTCAAAAATGCCTGATTACAAGGCTGATGTAAAGAAGTTTGCACAAACCTCTGAGGAAAAGCCTGTCACTGCCCGCTCTTTCCGAGATTCGGTGCTTCGCTCATTCAGATCCAAGAAAGGAGAATCGGAGGACAATCCTTTTGATTTCTCCGGAAGCTCGAAAGAAAAGAATCACGCTAGGCGTCTTTATACAGATGAGGAACTCGACAGAGCCAGGACTCGTTTATTCATCTCAGCATTAAAGCTTCATCGTTTGGCGGTGTTGGCCAAGAAGAAGGATTTCATCGACGGTATTCGAGGTTCGATTACCGCGAATATGTACGACCTGGTTTCACCTCATCGGCTGTCGTTTCTCGGAACACTGTCTTTTCTGATACCGATTATTTCGACAACTTTTGCTTCGGCAGCTTTTAGATTTAATAATTTTCTTTCTTCTTCGCTGCCTTGGGTGATCGTTGATGAGGCATCTCAGGCGACTCCGCAGTCAGCTTTACTTCTGATGCAGAAAGCGAAGCGGTTTTTAGTGGTCGGAGATCCGCTCCAGCTCACACCTGTCGTGACGCTTCCTGATTCTCTTTCAGAGCTGCTTTGCGGAAAAGAGGAGCTTCTGAGGAAGTGGTCGCCGCATCTTCACAGTCTTCAGCAGCTTGCCGACGGAGCCAATCCTTTCGGTGCCTTCGTGGGTCCGGAAGAACACAAAATTTGGTCCGGACTGCCTTTGAGACTGCAGAGAAGAAGTTATCCCCCGATGTTCAATATCTGCAATCGGATCGCATATTCAGGACAGATGGTCCTATCGCCGGAGATGAAGGTAGATAAAACGCCGGAAAGATTTATCGAAAGCTATTGGGTGGATGTGGTTCCGGCAAGACCGAGCCTCTCCAATTGTGTCTCAGAAGAAGTCGGTGCAGCCGAGGAGGTTCTCAACCATATCGACGTGCAAATTGCCATGAAACATCTTCAGGGCGAAGTTTTTGAAAAGAAATCTGTCCTTATTTGCACGCCGTTCCGAACCGCAGCGGCAACCCTTCGAAAGAGAATTAAGAAGACGGGCAACTGGCTTGAAGTGGAGCGCATCGGGACCGTACATACGCTTCAGGGACGCCAAAGCGACATCGTCATTGTTGTATTGGGTTCAAAGACGAATAAAGACGGATTCGGCGCGAGAAACTGGGCAACTTCAACACCTAATTTATTAAACGTCGCCGTCAGCCGCGCTAAAGAAACCGTGATTTTTATCGGAAACTATGAAGATTGGAAAGAGCACAACTACGTTCCGACCATCATGGCCGAGCTGGAAGATTACGGCAAAGGACGTCTTAAACTTTCTGAAGTATTGAATGAACCGGAACGCAATAACTAAAAAAGGATTTTTATGAATAAAGGCGTGGTTTCCGTTTTAGTTGCCTATCTTATTTGGGGGCTATATCCGTTTTATTTTCATGCGATGCAGCATGTCGCCCCTACCGAAATTGTGATTCATCGTGTCTTATGGACCTTTGCGCTTTTGGCTGTTTACTTATTCTGCTCAAGGCGCTGGCGGTGGATCCAGAAAGCTATTACTGACAGGAGAACCGTTGCCGTGTTTTTGATGTCTTCGGTGCTCATCACTGCCAACTGGTCAACTTATACCTATGCGATCGTTACGAACCAAACGCTGGAGGCTTCGCTCGGATATTTTATGAATCCCTTGGTTTCTGTATTGCTGGGAACAGTATTTCTGAAAGAGAAACTAAATAAGGCTCAGATGCTTGCGATTGTTTTTGCATGTGCAGGCGTAATGTGGGTGACCTTTAAGCAAGGCGAATTTCCGGCGCTTGGCCTTACGCTGGCGCTCAGTTTTGGATTTTACGGTCTGGTACGCAAGATGGCCCCCCTGGGCAGTCTTGAAGGTCTGACGCTGGAAACGGCCTTTGCATTTCCTGTGGCGCTTTTGGCCACTTTCTATTTTGCGGGGAACGGAGATTTAACTTTCGTCCATGGCACGAGCTGGGACAAGTTCTGGCTGATCATGGCCGGTCCGATTACAACAATCCCTCTGATCTTATTTGCCTACGGATTAAAACAGGTTCCTTACTCAACGGTCGGTTTTATTCAATACCTGAGTCCGACGATGGTATTTTTTATCGGGCTGTTCTTTTTTGGGGAAGAACTGCAAGTTGACCGCTTAATTGGATTTATCCTTATATGGACCGGCGTACTGATTTTTGTCGGCGAGAATTTTTTCCGCAGCCATTCCGGATATCGTACTGAATTCAACCAATTGTCAAAATGACCCTATCTGATTGTTTTGCACTTTTTGTGAAGTTTTTCTTCCTGCTGACGCCTCCGTTTGTGATGTCGGCATTCCTGTCGGTGACGAAAGACAACACGATCCAGGAAAGAAATACCTTAGCGATTTGGATCACGCTGTGGATTTTGATTATCAGTGGTGTACTCCTCTTTTTCGGCGGATTCATTTTTAAAATTTTCGGCATTACGCTGGACGCATTCCGAATCGGTACGGGTGCGCTCTTGTTTTTGACTGCCGTTTCTCTGGTAAGAGGCGACTCTATCCGAGTGCCGTCCGGAGACTCCGTCCAGTCTTTAGCAGTTGTGCCGATGGCCATTCCGATCACTTTGGGGCCGGCCTCTATCGGTGTGCTGATGGTTTACGGCGGTGAAATTAAAACGGGTTTGGGATTTTTCCTGGCTTATCTTTCCATCAGTGCGGCTGTCATCTGTGTCGGGGCGCTCCTGTTGGTTTCCAACTACATTCAGAAAGCCATCGGAAAGAACGGGTTAGTGGTGCTGAGCAAACTCACTGGTTTGATTTTGGCTGCATTGTCTGCCCAAATGATTTTTGAGGGCGCAGATGCATTCCTGCTGCAGACTTTAGAAAAGTTGAAGTAAAACTCTGCCGATTGGGCGGCGAGTTTGAAAATTCCTCGGCGCTTTTCCGGCATAGTCAAATAGAAAACGGTCATGTTTCGAGAAGGAACACGACCGTTTGGTTTACCTTGAAACTGCGTTATTAGATGGATTCAGGTTCCATCTTGATCGCACCGCAGGGGCATTCGCTGGCGCAGACGCCGCAGCCCTTGCAGTAGTCGTAATTGAAGATGTAGGGGACGTTGTCGTCACCGGTCTTAATCACGGCGTTGTCCGGGCACACACCGTAGCAGTTGTCGCACTGCAGGCAGTTGCCGCAGGACATGCAGCGGCGAGCTTCAAACAAGGCGTTTTCTTCCGTTAAACCGTGCTGAACTTCATCGAAAGTGCTCTGACGGCGGACAAGGTCGAGCATTGGGCGAACGGTCTTGGGAGCATCCGAGTAATACCAGGTGTTGAGGCTTTCGAACGTGGCGATTTCCTTCTTAGGATGATCAACCGGTTCTTTGCCCTTTAGGTAGCAGTCAATGCCGTAGGCAGCCTTGTAGCCGTGGCCGATGGCAACGGTAACGTTTCTGTCTCCCGGGACCATGTCGCCGCCGGCGTAAATGCCGGGGACGCCGGTTCTCATGAAGCGGTCGACTTTAACAACGCCTTTTTCGATGTCGAGTCCGGGGATCTTATCGATGAGGCTCTGGTCGACGTTTTGACCGAGGGCTAGAACAACGGTATCGGCCTCGACGGTTTCGAATTCACCAGTCGGCTGAGGATTACCGTTTTCATCGAGTTCCATTTTTTCGATGCGGATTTCCTTCGGATTTTCTGCTTCTGTAATGGTGGAAAGCCATTTCACGGAAACGCCTTCCTGGAGGGCTTCTTCAACTTCGAAGTCATGAGCCGGCATCTTTTCGCGTGTGCGGCGATAGATGATTAGAGGCTCAGCACCCATACGCTTGGCAGAACGAGCGACGTCGATAGGTATTGCCGCCGCCGTAAACGACAACTTTACGGCCGAGCAGAGGCTCTTCTTCGCCTTCCATGGAGCGGAGAACGGAAACAGCGTCAAGCATGTGTTTTGCATCGCCGCCCGGGATGTAGGCGTTTTTAGCCATGCCGGCACCGACTGCGAGAAAGACTGCATCGTAACAGTGAGCCTTCTTTTCTTCTTCGATGTCTTTGACGGTTGTGTTCAGTTCGAGTTTGACGCCCAGATCAAGGATTCTTGCAATTTCCTGATCAAGCACTCGGCGGGGGAGGCGGTATTTCGGAATACCGTAGCGCATCATGCCGCCGGCCTCCGGGCTGCCTTCTTTGATTGTGACCTCATGGCCTTTGAGGGCGAGCTGATAGGCAGCAGAAAGGCCTGCAGGGCCGGAGCCTACGATCAAGACTTTTTTGCCTGTCTTCTGTTCGGGTTTGACGAACTTGTAGCCGTTTTCTAAGGCGTTGTCTCCGAGGAAGCGTTCGACAGAGTTGATGCCGACGGAAGCGTCCAGCTTACCGCGGTTACAAGCGCCTTCACAGGTGTGATAGCAAACGCGTCCCATGCAGGAAGGTAGAGGATTGCGCTTGGTTAAATGGCGCCAGGCTTTTTCATAGTTGCCGCTTTCGGCGTAGAAAAGCCAGCCCTGAATATCTTCGCCGGCGGGACACTGATGGTTGCAGGGAGGAAGCTTGTGGACGTAAGTCGGACGAAGCGTTCTCCAAGAGCCGGTACGGTTTTCCAAGGAAGTACCGACATCTAACGTAATAGCAAAAGGTTTTTTCATGGGATTAAGTCCTTAAACTTTGTCGGCTCGTTCGTCAGCCTGGACAGACGGCGGAATGATTTCAGGTTCTTCTTCGCCGAGAAGGCCAAATCTTCTGATATTTCTTTGAGCGATTGCCTGAATACGAGCAAACGCATCGGCGTCTCCCTTCGGTCCGAAGAGGTGAGCGTAGCGCTTCTGAAGTTTCATATAGTTTTCAACCGGCTGGAGCTGGCGAATCTTGGTGACTTTAGTGATTTCGCCGTATTCGGATTCGAATACCGGGAAGAGACCGGTCTCAACAGCGAGGCGTGCCAGTTTGACGGTGTCAGCCGATTTGGCTCCCCAGCCGAGCGGGCACGGAACCAAGATGTGGATGTAGCGTGCGCCATGGAAAGTCATGGCTTTTGCAACTTTTCTTTCCAAGTCTCTTAAGTCGGCAATTGTGGCTGTGGCAACGTAAGGAATGCCGTGAGCCATGGCGATAAGCGGTACGTCTTTACCTTGGCCGAAGGCGTTGCCGGGATGCTTGCC
>OCPV01001893.1_pt1 | contig 10288 bp, 12 predicted proteins | sample 1538511 | NCBI WGS metagenome assembly OCPV01 (sample SAMN04571704, study PRJEB22368) | human gut metagenome | biome: human gut; material: stool | host: Homo sapiens | place: Luxembourg | collected 2012-08-30 | reverse complement strand
AATGTAAGGTCTTAAATAAAAACTATGCATAATCTTTATTTTTGCTTAAGCCATAGCTGAATTTAATTTTTTTGACAAACTAGATTTTTTTCTAGCTGCTGTATTTTTTACAATAACTCCTTTTGAGCAAGCTTGGTCTATTTTTTTAGTAGCTTCTGCAAGTAAAGTTTTTGCTTCTTCCATGTTTCCTGATTCTATAGCAGCTTCGAATTTTTTAACAGCTGATTTATATCCAGATTTTATCATATTATTTCTTAAAGTTTTCTTTTCAATTACTTTAACTCTCTTTTTTGCTGATTTAATATTTGGCATTTCTTTAGGCACCTCCTTTAGTCTAATAATAACATTATAACATAAAATATTTTAACATAATATTCGCTAAAAATCAAGTAAATTTGCAATAATTATTGTATTATCTAAAAACTTATGTTATATTATAATAGATAGAATGGAGGGATTGCAAATGATAGCAATAGGTAGTGACCATGGTGGTTATAGATTAAAAGAAGAAATAAAAAAATATTTAGATGAAAAAAATATAGAATATAAAGATTTAGGATGTTTTAATGAAGAAAGAGTAGACTATCCTAATGTTGCTGAAGAAGTAGCAAAAGAAGTTCAATCAAAAAAATGTGATAAAGGAATATTAATATGTCGTTCAGGAATAGGAATGTCAATTGTTGCAAATAAATTTAAAGGAATAAGATGTGCACTATGTCACGATGAATTTACAGCCAAATATGCTAGAATGCATAATGACAGTAATATTTTAGCAATGGGAGCAGATGATTTAACAGTAAATGATGCAATATGTATTTTAAGAATGTGGCTTGCAACAGAATTTGAAGGAGGAAGGCATCAAGAAAGAATAAATCTAATAAATGAAATAGAAAACAAAAACATGAAATAGGGGGCTTGCTTTATGTGGGGAGATGTAGCAATAGCATTTTTGCTTGCATTTATTGTAACTTTTATGGCAACACCATATACTATAAAAATAGCCCATAAAATAGGTGCAGTAGATGTACCAAAAGATGAGAGAAGAATGCATAAAAAAGCTATGCCTAAATTCGGAGGTCCAGCTGTTATTGCAGGATTTTTAGTAGCAGTAATATATTTGCTAATTGTAATGAGTATGGAAAATACTATAAACTTATTTGATGCAGACCAATATGGAAAAAAACTTTTAGGAATGCTACTTCGGAATTATAATAATAGGAATAGTATGCATAGTTGATGATATAAGACCAATAAAGCCTATAACAAAATTAATAGGACAAATAGCGGCAGCAATAGTTGCAGTACTATTTGGAATAAGAATCGAAGATGTACCATTTCTAAATGATGTAGAGCTTAGTGAAACATTATCAGTAATAATTACTATGATTTGGATTGTTGGTATTACAAATGCAATTAATTTAATAGATGGTTTAGATGGACTATCTGCAGGAATATCTGTAATATCTGCAGTATCATTATTAATAATCTTTGTACTTAATGGTTCACCACTAGTATCAATAATATTAATAGCAGCTTTAGCAGGTTCTCTAGTAGGATTTTTACCATTTAATTTTACGCCAGCTAAAACATTTATAGGTGATACAGGTTCGAATTTCTTAGGATATTCACTATCAATAATATCAATATTAGGTGTTGCAAAAACATATACAATAGCAGTTATAGTATTGCCATTAATAGTTTTAGGACTTCCTATATTTGATACTATTTGGGCAATAATTAGAAGATTAATAAAAGGAAAATCGATAAAAGCAATATTTAAAGCAGACAAAGGGCATTTACATCATAGAATAGTAGCAAGAGGATTTAGTCAAAAACAAGCAGTATTAATATTATATGGGATAAGTGCAACATTTGGAATATTTGCGGTAATATTGATAGACAGTGGAATATGGAAAGCTTTATCGTTTTTACTTATGGTAATTGTAGCTTTAGGATTAGGATATAAAAACTTTAAAGCTGAAAAAGGATCAGCTAATCAAAGATATGAATGTACACAATGTAAATATATATATAATCCTAAGTTCGGAAATGAAAAAGCAGGTATAAAACCAGGAACATCATTTGAAGATTTGCCAGATAATTGGGTATGCCCAGTATGTGGTGAAGGAAAAGATATGTTTGAAATTCATCAATAAATAGTAAAAGGAGGCAGTCATTTGACTGCCTTTTAAAGAGGAGTATTTCAAAGCAACAAACTTTACTGGAAATAATTGTTTTACTGTTGACATTATACATACCATTTCAACTGTTTTTATTGAAAATATAGAAAGAATATGGTATAATTTCATCTGAAAAAATTAAGGGAGACTAACTATGAAAGATAAAATAATTAGGTTTTTAGCATATGAAGGAAGAATATCAATAATGTGTGCAGACACAACGAATTTAATAGAAGAAGCAAGAAAAGTTCATGATTTAAGTCCGGTAGCAAGTGCTGCATTTGGAAGATTAATCACAATGGCTAGTTTAATGGGGACAGAAATGAAAGATAAAGATGATTTATTAACATTGCAAATAAAAGGAAATGGGCCAATAGGAACAATGCTAGTTGTTTCAAATAATGTTCCAGAAGTAAAAGGATATGTTGTAAATCCACATGTAGACTTACCATTAAATGAATTTGGAAAATTAGACGTAGGTGGAGCAGTAGGACAAGATGGGAATATATATGTAATAAAAGATATTGGGTTAAAAGAACCATATATTGGAATTTCACCACTTACATCAGGAGAAATAGCAGAAGATTTTGCAAACTATTTTGTGAATTCAGAACAAAGACAAGTTGCTGTTGCATTAGGTGTTTTAGTAGATAAAAATGGTATTAGAAAAGCAGGAGGATATTTAATAAATGCTATGCCAGATGCTACAAATGAAGATATTTCAAATCTAGAAAAGGCTATTTTTGAGGCTGGTGCAATTTCTAAATTATTAGATGAACAACTATCATTAAAAGAAATAGCTATAAAGGTTACTGGAGATAAAAATGTAAGAGTTATACAAGATGATATAGAACCAAAATATAAATGTAATTGTTCAAAAAAGAAGATGGGAGAAGGGTTAATTACTATAGGAAAAGAAGAATTAGAAAAAATAATCAACGAAGATGGAAAAGCAGAGCTTATATGCCATTTTTGTAATAAAAGATATAAATTTTCAAAAGAAGAACTAGAAAATCTTTTAAAAGAAATTAAAGAATAAATGTCATACTATTGACAACTTTTATTATTAAAAATATAATATGTAAAAAAATATGAAAGATAGGAGTAATAATTATGAGTGAAGAAATTTTGATTTTTGGACACAAAAACCCAGACACAGATTCAATTTGTTCTAGTATTGTAATGGCCGATTTAGAAAATAAATTGGGAAAACATTGCATAGCAACAAGAATAGGAAAAATTAATAAAGAAACACAATTTGTATTAGATTATCTAAAATTAGAAGCACCAAAAATGATAGATAAAGCTGAAGATGGACAAGAAGTTATATTAGTAGATCATAATGAAGCAACACAATCAATAGATAATATAGAAAATGCAAAAATATTAAAAGTAATAGACCATCACACAATGAATTTTAAAGCGCCATATCAATTATATTACAGAACAGAACCTGTTGGATGTACGGCAACAGTATTATATAAAATATATAAAGAAAATAATATAGAAATGACAAAAGAAATAGCGATATTATGTTTGAGTTCTATTATATCTGATACATTGTTATTCAAATCACCTACATGCACAGAAGATGATATTAAAGTAGCTAATGCATTACAAAAAATAGCAAACATAGATATGCAAGAATATGGATTAGAAATGTTAAAAGCAGGAACAGATTTGGGAGAGTTTTCAGAAGAAGAATTAGTAAATTTAGATGCAAAAGCATTTGACAAAGGGGATACAAAATTTGTTATAGCACAAGTAAATACTGTCAGTATAGAAGATGTTTTAAAAAGACAACAAGAATTAGAAAGTGCTATTAATAGTGAAATAGATAAAAAAGGATTACAACTATTTGTATTTGCCATTACAGATATATTAAATAGCAATTCAAAATTAATTGTATTAGGAAAGAAAGCAAGTGTAACAGAAAAAGCATTTGAAAAGAAATTAGAAAATAATACAATGTTTTTAGAGGGAGTTGTTTCAAGAAAGAAACAAATTTTGCCAAACATTGATAAAAATATTTAATTAAAGGGGACAGATACTATTTTCTCTTAGAAAAAACGATAAGAATAAGAGAAAAGGGTCTGTCCCTATTGAATAATTTAGGAATTAAATTTATAATAATAAAGTACAATTAAATAAGAGGGAAAAAAACAAGGAGTGATGAAATGGCAAAAGCTAAGACTAAAAATAAATCAAACAAAAAAGAAACATTTATGCAAGGTGTTTTGACCCTAATATTTTCACAACTTTTAATAAAAGTATTAGGTTTAGTATATTCGTTATACTTGACAAATAGAGAAGGATTTGGAGATAGAGGAAATGGAATTGTTGCAGCAGGATATCAAATATATGCAATGCTTCTTACTATCTCATCAATAGGAGTTCCAAATGCTATTTCAAAATTAGTTTCAGAAAGAATTGCAATAGGTGACCATAAAGGTGCACACAGAATCTTTAAAATAGCTTTTGCGACATTTACAGTAATTGGTTTAGTTGGAACACTACTTCTATTTTTTGGTGCACATATGATAGCAAATTATTGGCTACAAATACCAGAAGCGGAAATGACACTAGTTGCATTATCACCAGCGATATTTTTTGTTGCTATATCATCAGTAATGAGAGGATATTTTAATGCAAGACAAAATATAAAAGCTACAGCAAGGTCACAAACAATTGAACAAATATTTAAAACAGCCTTAACAATTATATTTGTAGAAATAGTTGCAATAATTTCAAATGTATCAACAGAGTGGATGGCAGGAGGAGCAACACTTGCAACTACAGTAGCTACAATGGCCGGATTTGGATATTTATATCTATTCTATCAAACAAGAAAAGAAGAAATAGCAACAGAAATAAAATCAACAGTAAATTATCAATATGAAAGAGTAAGAACAATAATAAAGAAAATATTAATGGTTTCAATACCAATTGCTTTAACTGCAATAATGTCATCACTAAATAAAAATATAGATTCATTCACAGTAGTTAGAAGTTTAAAACAGTTTATGCCTGATGATATGGCAGTAGCACAATATGGAATTTTGGGTGGAAAAGTAGACACATTAACAAGTTTACCACTTTCAATAAATGTAGCTTTTGCGACAGCATTAGTTCCAGCAATTTCGGCTGCAAAAGCAAGAAAAGATAATAAAACAATAACAGAAAAAACATCATTTTCTCTATTAACATCAATGCTTATAGGACTCCCATGTACAATAGGAATGTGCATATTTGCAGGACCAATACTAAATTTATTATTCCCAAATGCAAGTTCAGGAGAAGTTGTTTTACAAATAAGTTCACTAACTATAATATTTACAATTTTAGACCAGACGATAAATGGAGCACTCCAAGGATTTGGAAAGCTTAAGATACCTGCAATATCACTTCGGATGTCGGCGTACTTGTGAAGCTGGTGCTTAACTTGATATTAGTACCAATACCTGAAATAGGTGTAAATGGAGCAGCAATAGCATCAGTTGCTTGCCATATGGTAGCATTTACAATTGCAATAACTTCACTTAAGAGAAATATAAAACTAAATTTAACATTTTCAAAATTTGTAATTAAACCAGTTATTGCAACAACAATAATGGGAATTTGCTCATATTTCATTTATTCATCACTTTTAGGTATAATTAGTGGAAACTTGGCTACAATAATAGCAATTATATCTGCAGTTATAATTTATGCAATTTCAGTAATTGTGCTAAAAGTATTTACAAAAGAAGAATTACAAATGATGCCTGCAGGGGATAAAATTTGTGCAATATTAGAAAAATTAAGGATTTATTAGAAAAAATTGATAAAAAAAGAAGGATTTTTAATATTTTTGTTGAATAATGTGATTAGTAGTACATTTGTTGTGGTTTGTTCAAACAACAAAGTACATAAACATTATATCTTATAGGAGGTAATTTAAATGAACAAAGCTGAATTAATCGCAGCAATGGCTGCAAAAACTGGAGAAACAAAAAAAGCAGCAGAAGCATCAGTAAACGCTTTTGTAGATGTTGTAACAGAAGCATTAAAAAAAGGAGATAAAGTTCAATTAGTTGGATTTGGTTCTTTCGAAGTTAGAAAAAGAGCAGCTAGAAAAGGAAGAAACCCACAAACTAAAGAAGAAATCAAAATACCTGCATCAAAAGCTCCAGTATTCAAAGCTGGTAAAGCATTAAAAGATTTAGTAAACAAAAAATAAGATTTTTATAAAAAATATAAATATATGATGTCATAGAAAGAAGCTAGAAATAGCTTCTTTTATTATGACTAAAAACTATTCTGTAACAAAAAATCAAAACTATTTTGTAACAAAAAGTTCAAAAAGTATTGACAAATATAGGAATTTGTAATATAATTTTCTAGCAATGTTAGAAATATGATTTAAATATAAAACTTCTCCCCGGTGGTTTTAGATTTAAATTTCATATATATAAATAAAAAAGAAAGAAATAGGAGGGTATCAGTTACCATGAATAACACAACATATAGTGCAAAAAAAGGTGAAGTTGAAAGCAAATGGTATATTATTGATGCAGCAAACAAACCTTTAGGTAGAGTAGCAACAGAAGCTGCAAAATTATTAAGAGGAAAACACAAACCAACATATACACCAAATATTGATATGGGAGACCATGTAATTATATTAAATTGTAAAGATGTAATTCTTACAGGAAACAAACTAAATCAAAAAATTTATAGACATCATTCAGGATACATTGGAGGAATGAAAGAAGTTCCTGCAAAAGATATGCTTGAAAAAAATCCAGAAAAAGCTATGATGTTAGCTGTAAAAGGAATGTTACCTCACACATCTTTAGGTAGACAATGCCTTAAAAAATTAAGAGTTTATGCAGGAGCAGAACATGAAAATCAAGCACAAAAACCAGAAGTATGGGAGGTAAGTAAATAATGGCTAAAAAAGAAAATGTAGTATTCTATGGAACAGGAAGAAGAAAAAACGCTGTTGCTAGAGTAAGAATAGTAGAAGGAACAGGAAAAATTACTATCAATGGAAAAGATATTGATGAATTTTTCGGATTAGAAACATTAAAAGTTATAGTAAGACAACCATTTACAGTAACAAATACATTAGGAAAATATGATGCAATTTGTACAGTAAAAGGTGGAGGAACAACAGGTCAAGCAGGTGCTATAAGACATGGATTAGCTAGAGCTTTAAACGAAGCAAATAGCGAATACAGACCAGCTTTAAAACAAAACGGCTTCTTAACAAGAGACCCAAGAATGAAAGAAAGAAAAAAATACGGTCTTAAAAAAGCAAGAAAAGCACCACAATTCTCAAAAAGATAATACTTTATATACATACAAAACTCGGAATTTTAATATTTCCGAGTTTTATTGTTTAAAAATTTTAAAAACTATTTAAATAAATATATATGTATATTACCAAAATTTGGTGCAAACTCTTACCAATAAATTCCTTGACAATTATAAAAAAATTATATATACTAGACCCGTTAGAAAAAAGTGGGGGAAATAAGGAGCAATATAAATGAAAAATATTAAAAGAATATTACTAGTAATAATACTTGCAATATTTTTAGGAATAACTTCAAGTTTAGCTACACAAACAGGCGTAATTAGTGTAGAAACAGCAAATTTAAGAAAAGAAGCAAATGAAGATAGTAGTATATTAGAACAACTTTCAGTAGGAGAAGAAATACAAATTATTGAAAAACAAGGTAATTGGTATCAAGTAGAAGCAAGAGGAATAACAGGATATTTAAGAGAAGATTTAATAACTGTAAATGGAGAAACAACAACTGAAAATACTGTAACAACAGAAAATACAACTCAAGAAAATACATCTGTAGTTGAAAATACAACTTCAGAAGAACAACCAGAAGAACAAGTAACAACAACTGAACAAAATGTGGAAACTGAAGCTCAAAACTTTGAAATCGGAGCAAAGAAGTATATATCAAATGATACAAGTTTAAAATTAGTACCATTAATTACTTCTAAAAATGTAGCAGATGTTGTTAAAGATACAGAAGTAACAATTTCTGAAGTAATTAATGATTGGATATGTGTAGAAACTACAAATGGTACAGGGTGGATAAGAAGCAATATGTTAGTAGATGCAAAAACAGAGCCAGTTGTAGAAGAAACACCAGTAGAAGAACCAGTTCAAGAAGAACAACCTCAGGAAACTCCACAAAATGTACTATATGTAAATGTTGGAACTGTAAATTTAAGAAGAGAACCAAGTTCAAGTGCTGAAATAGTGACAAATTTAACATTAAATACAGAAGTAACAGTGATTTCAGAAGATGCAGGTTGGACAAGAGTAAAATCAGGAGAATATGAAGGATATATTGCATCAACTCTATTATCAAGTACAAAACAAGAAGAAACAGTAACATCAAGAAGTTCAGGTATAAGAGAGGAAATGGCAAATACAGGAGAAACCACAGCTACTGAAACAAAAAATGAAGATACTGTAGCTGAAACTCCAAGTAATACTACATCTCAAAGTGGAACTACAGGGTCAGCAGTAGTAGAAAAAGCAAAACAATATTTAGGATATAAATATGTATATGGAGGTACAACACCAAGTGGATTTGACTGTTCAGGATTTACACTATATATATATAAACAATTTGGAATAACATTAAATAGAACAGCAGCAGCACAATATAGTAATGGTGTTGCAGTCTCAAGAGATAATTTACAATTAGGAGATTTAATAATGTTTGGAAAATCCGGAATAAACCATGTTGGAATATATATGGGTGGAGGAAGAATTATACATGCAGCAAATCCATCAAGAGGTGTTACAACAGACACAATAAATTCTGGATATTATAACACAAACTATGTTGGAGCAAGAAGAGTATTATAAGATATAGGGGCAATTAATAATAAAGGAGCGATAAAAATAGAAAACAAAAGGCCGATATTAATTGCACTATTAGGATATATTATGGGAATATTAATAGGGCTATACTTTAAATTTAGTATAGCCTTTTTATACATATTAATAGTTATAATATATTATGCCCTAAAAACTATGAGAAACAAAAATAAGAGAAGTTTTAAGTTGTTTAGTATAATTAGATATGCAAGATATTTAAAACTTTATATTTCTAAAATAAGCCTTTGTATTTTTATAATATCTTCTATAATTTCAAATACAATAACTTTATATTTAAATAATAAATATGAAACAAGTTTTGAAAATGAAAAAACATATGAATTAATAGGAGTTGTTACGAGTTCTGAGAAGAAAGAGAAAGAATATTATGACCAATATAAAATAAAGTTAGATAACAAAGAATTATATATAAAATTAGATAAAAAAGAAAAAGAATTAGAATATGGAGATAAAGTAAAAATAAAAGGAATATATGAAAAACCATCTAAAGCACAGAACTATGGAGGGTTTGATTATCAAAATTACTTAAAATCAATTGGAATAATTGGAGTAATAGATGTAGAAAAAATAGAAGTTTTAGAAAAAAATAAAGGGAATTTTATAGTAAAAAATATTAATGATTTATCTAAAAAAATAAAAGAAAAAACAGAACTGTTATTTAAAGATGAAGAAGAACAAGGGCTAATTCAAGGTTTAATTTTAGGAGATAAAACAAATGTATCAGAAGAAATACAAGAAAATTTTGAAATAACGAACTTATCACACATTTTAGCAGTATCAGGAATGCATATAACTTATTTAATAATAGGAATGCAAATAGTATTTCAAAAATTAGCAGGTAAAAAAATAACTAATATTATGATGATAGTATTTTTAATTATATATATGATACTTGCAGGTTCAAGTCCATCTGTTGTAAGAAGTGTAATAATGGGAATACTTACAATCTTTTCAAAATTAGTTTATAGAAAAAATGATATAATAAATTCTATTTCAATATCTCTTCTTATTTTATTAATAATAAATCCATATGTGATTGGGAATATTGGTTTGCAATTATCATATTTAGGAACATTAGGAATCGTTTTATTTCAAAAAACAATATCTAGTATTTTGGAAATAAATATTAATAAAGATAAATATAAAATAAAAAAAGAATCTAAGCTTGTTTCAAAAATAAAAGAAATGC
>OCPV01001883.1_pt1 | contig 10351 bp, 6 predicted proteins | sample 1538511 | NCBI WGS metagenome assembly OCPV01 (sample SAMN04571704, study PRJEB22368) | human gut metagenome | biome: human gut; material: stool | host: Homo sapiens | place: Luxembourg | collected 2012-08-30 | reverse complement strand
GCTGGACCGCCCCGTAAGCGGCCTTGTTATTTTTGCCAAAACGAGTAAGGCACTCACTCGTCTGAACGAGATGTTCCGTACCAGTGAAGTGAAAAAGACTTACTGGGCAGTAGTAAAGAATGCCCCCAAAGAGCCGGAAGGTGAATTGGTGCATTATCTGGCACGTAACGAGAAGCAGAACAAGAGTTTTGCTTATGACAAAGAAGTGCCGAATAGCAAGAAAGCGATTCTGAATTATCGGCTGATCGGACATTCGGAGAATTACTATCTGCTTGAAGTAGACTTGAAAACCGGACGTCATCATCAGATTCGTTGCCAGTTGGCAAAAATGGGATGTCCCATTAAAGGAGACCTTAAATATGGCGCTCCGCGTTCCAATCCCGATGGCAGTATTTGCCTGCATGCGCGGAAGGTACGATTCATCCATCCCGTCTCAAAAGAGCTGATAGAGCTCGAAGCTCCTCTTCCCGAAGGAAATTTATGGAAAGGATTTGAACTGCTTTAGTCAGTGCAAGTCCTTTTTCTTTTGCCAAAAGAGTAAATATCCCTGCCATCCATTCGGTAAACTCTGGCGACAGCCTGATAGTATCGAAATAGAGTTTATATTTGCATCATGAAAACTATAATTCATGAAGTAAATCCTACCATGAAACAATTTCGAATTAACAAGAAAAATACAGATGAACGCATTTAAACTTTTAATGGCTGCTTCCTGCTTTTTAGGTCTGGCAACGAGCGGAGTGGCAAAACAGGACTATTCAAAGAGTGAGGGATTGTTACAGTATGTCGATCCTTATATCGGCTCCGGTTTTCACGGGCATGTATTTGTCGGAACGAGTGTTCCGTACGGCATGGTGCAACTCGGACCCAACAATATTCATAAAGGCTGGGACTGGTGTTCGGGATATCATTATTCCGACAGTATTCTGATTGGTTTTTCTCATACTCATTTAAGCGGTACGGGATGTACCGATCTGGGGGATATTCTGATTATGCCTCTCAATGAAATCCGTACTCCCAGAGGTAACCAGGATGATATACGTGACGGTTATGCGTCGAAATACTCACATGACAATGAGATAGCCCGTCCGGAATATTATTCTTTAATTCTGGACAGATACAATATCAAGGCCGAACTGACAGCTACTGACCGGGTAGGTTTTCATCGTTATACCTATCCCGAAGGAAAACCGGCCTCTATACTGATTGACCTGCGTGAAGGAAACGGTTCCAATGCATACGACAGCTATATTCGCAAAGTAGATGACTATACAGTGGAAGGTTATCGGTATGTCAGAGGGTGGAGCCCGTCGCGAAAAGTATACTTTGTGCTGAAGAGCGATCAGAAGATCGAGAAATTTACGGCTTATGACGATAATACCCCCAAACTTTGGGATCAACTGAAAGTAGAATCGGTGAAAAGTGTGCTTACTTTCGGCAATGTGAAAGAAGTAAAGATTAAAGTGGCTATTTCTTCCGTAAGTTGTGACAATGCAGCGATGAACCTGCAAGCGGAACTTTCTCACTGGGACTTCGACAAGGTGGTGAAGATGAGCAGTGACCGCTGGAACAAACAGTTGGATAAGATGACCGTAGAATCAGACGATGAGGCTGCCAAACGTGTGTTTTATACCGCACACTATCATACCATGATCGCTCCTACATTGTATTGTGATGTCAATGGTGAGTATCGGGGGATGAATGATATGATTTACACAGACCCGAAGAAAGCGAATTATACCACTCTCTCCCTTTGGGATACTTATCGCGCCTTGAATCCTCTGATGACTATCATTCAGCCCGAAATGGTGGACAATGTAATTAATTCAATGCTTTCCATTTATCGGCAACAGGATAAACTTCCTATCTGGCCTTTGATGAGCGGCGAAACAAATTGTATGCCGGGATATAGCTCTGTTCCGGTGATTGCAGATGCTTATCTGAAAGGATTTACCGGATTTGATGCGGAAGAAGCCTTGACGGCTATGAAAGCGACAGCAACTTATGAAAGGCAGAACGGAGTTCCTTACGTGATGGCCAAAGGATATATCCCTGCTGATAAAATCCACGAAGCTACTTCCATCGCTATGGAATATGCAGTAGATGACTGGGGAATCGCCGCTATGGCACAAAAGATGGGGAAGACGGCTGATTATGAGACATTCTCGAAGCGTGCCCATTACTATAAGAACTATTTCGATTCTTCTATCCATTTCATCCGTCCGAAACTGGAAGACGGTTCATGGCGTACTCCGTACGATCCGGCACGTTCTATTCACGGAGTCGGCGATTTCTGTGAGGGCAACGGATGGCAATATACATTCTTCGCTCCGCAAGATCCGTATGGATTGATCAGCCTGTTTGGCGGTGACAAGCCGTTTACATCGAAGCTCGACAGCTTCTTTACGAACAATGACAGTATGGGTGAAGGTGCTTCCAGTGATATCACCGGTCTGATCGGACAATATGCGCATGGCAATGAGCCGAGCCATCACATAGCCTATCTCTATACCTATGCCGGCGAACAGTGGAAAACAGCGGAAAAGGTTCGTTTCATCATGAGCGACTTCTACACAGATCAGCCGGACGGTATCATCGGTAATGAAGACTGTGGACAAATGTCTGCATGGTATCTCCTTTCTGCTATGGGATTCTATCAGGTGAATCCGTCTGACGGTGTGTTTGCATTCGGCAGTCCTCGTTTTAAAAAGATAGAAGTGAAAGTGCGTGGTGGTAAAGTGTTTACTGTTGAAGCACCGAATAATAGTAAAGATAATATCTATATTCAGAAGGTTTATCTGAATGGCAAACCTTATCATAAAAGTTATATTACGTACGATGATATAATTAACGGCAGTACTTTAAAATTTGAGATGGGCAAAAAGCCTGCCAAGAATTTTGGTAAAGCTTCTGCCAATAGGCCGATCGTTTTGAATAAATAGGTAAAAAATAGTTTTTAGGATAGGTATTGGTTAGGATGATGAACGCCTTCAAGTGTTTGCGGAAGCATATATTTGAAGGCGTTTTCTTATTGTCAATGACAGATATGGAGATGAAAAAAGAAGGCGTATCAAAAGTCAAAAGTAACTAAACTCTCCTCCTTCAGGAAGGAGGAGTACCCGTAGGAGGGGAGTTTAGTTACTACTGACTTTTGATACGCCTTCTTTTTGTTTGTGAGATATTACTTCTGTTTTATTTTCGGTTTATCAATAAACCTCCAACTCGTAGATTCTTGCAGCCTTCAGACTGTTGTTTTGTGTAGATTGTGTAACCAGCAGTCTGACGTAACGTACCGAAGTCGGCTTAAACTGGCGAACTACCGTGTTTTTCTTGTTATCACTCAGTTCATCAATCGTTTTCCATTCTTCGTCCGGACTGTTTCTGCCTTGTAAGAAGCAGGTATGAGTGATAAAGACGCTGCCTTCATTTCCGGCATTTACCAACTTCCATCCACGGATCGTCTGTTCCTTTCCGAAGTCGAAGTCAATGTAGTTGGGAGCCGTGCTTGTATCACACCATTTCGTCTTCACATCACCGTCTACGGCATATCTTGCAACTTCTTTTTCGTTGGTTTCACCGGAACATTTGATTAGTTTGGCTTGTTTCAACAGGTTTGTTTTAGTCGTCGCTTCTTCTCCATTGTCTGCTTTCAAGGCTGTGCGGAACAATTCCGAGGCCGGAGTTACTGCCGGATACTTCTCATTAACCAGCGTTGCGGCAAATAATACGATATCTGCATGATCCGGCAAAGTAACCGTAGTCGCTCCTTTAGGAATATCCATGCCAAACTTGAACATATACGTAAACTCATAAGCCTCATCTTTGTCAGAAGCATGACGGTGAGTGCCGACATAAGCGATTTCTGCATCTTTCAGGAAGCCTTCCGTATGTCCCAGATGCTCCCACTGACCGATAAAACCGGTATAGGAAGGTACGGTGATTTCCTGTGAGTTGTTACCGGTGCTGAAGGTAGCAACTGCATCTTCACCGGCAGAGGCTGCCAGGAAATAGATACGGTTGTAAGAATGTCCGGTTGGCAACTGAAGTACATTGCCTTTGCAAGTCAAACCATTGGCAATTTCTTTCTCTCCCAAGCGGAAAGGAATGCCGTCGGCTTTCAGGATGGAGTCGGGGAGAAGTTCTGCTGCATAGCTGTTGCCCGATTCGAAGTTCCCTTCTTTGCGGAAAGCATTCCAACTGAAACATCTGCGATCATAGTCCAAAGGAAGATAAGCGCATGCCGGAGCTTGAAGATCAGCTTTTTTCTTCAGCTTCACTTTAAATGTCTGTATGCTGTAGGGAGCGATGGATACATTCAGCTGGTTCTTGTTGAAGTCAGCACTGCCGATCTCTTTTTCCGTACCGTCTGCAAGTACTGCCTTCTCTATTTCACCGGCGAAGGTGATGGCTGCCTGTTGCGGAGCTGCGCCTCCTGTTTCATATACACGTACTACATATTCATCGGATACTTCCGCTTTTTTCAGCGCTTTGATAACGACTTGATCGTTGCTTGAACGTACAAAAGCAAATTCTTTACCTAGTGTTCCGGCATGTTTCGGACTGCTGAAGGCTTTGATCGGCTGATTCAGAATTTCAGCTTTGATGGCGGTGGCGGGTTTGTCAAGTGCTCCGTTATGTCCTGTGAGGCTATAAGTAAATGTATGGAAGCCGAAGTCCTGGTGATCCTGATAAGCGTAATTTCCTTTTGTTTCCGGTGTATGGAGAAGAGTCAGACGGATCGTGTTGTTATCCGGTTTATCCCAGCCATATTTACTGTCATTTAGGATCGATACACCGTAGCTGTTGTTCTTATCGGTCAGGTCTGCCCATTGCTGCGCATATACTTCGTAAGCGGTCTGTACATTATTGCCTCTTTCCACGCTGCCGATTCCCAGATCGTAAGTAGCCTTTTCATTTTCTATATTCAGAGGAAACTCTGCTTTCAGCAGCGTGTTTGTTGACTGCCAGTCTATTTCGTTATAGAAATCTATGCGGTCGGCACGGCTGCCTTCGTAGAGGCGGATGTATTGCTTGAAGAGCGATTTGCCATACTTCTTCTCAATGCAGAGTGCTTTACGGAGTGCGCCGTTTTCCACTAAAGTGATCTTTGCGCCGTCTGTGATGGAGACAGGTTCACGGTCGATGGTCTCTTTCAGGATTTCCCATGCAGGCCATGCGTACGACTTGTTTTCGGTGAAGAGTGCCAGGCGAATCGCTTTTCCATCTTTTACGAGTTCTTTGTTGTTGCGCTTGTCGGTCAGTGAGATGATATCTCCGTTTTTATCCAGTGTGATTTTGTAGACGGAGTTTTCGATGGCTGAGGCGGCTGAAGGAGAGATCGTTTTTTCAGATCCTCCGGTGCGGACATCGTACACTGCATAACTGTTTGCGGGCAGTGACGCTGCAACCAGGATGTGAGCACGTCCGTTCTCGTAACCGATCATTTGCGAAGCGACTTTCTTGCCTTGTGCATTGTATACAGTGAAGCCTTTCGGGGTTTTAGGCTGTTCGAGGATGATCTCTGTCAAGTCCGATACCGGGAAAGCGTTTGCATTATAAAGAACGACAGGCGTTCCTTTCACGCGTGTATCCATCTGTCCGGCAATGGCGTTGACGGAAGAAGTCAGTACTTGTGAGAATTGTTTCAGAGAGATCAGTTCATCGTTCCATGAGAACTCATAGGCACGGGGGATACTCGTTCCCGTCAGGTCATCATGGAATTGATGGAAGATGAAACGTTTCCATGCCTCCGTCAGCGTGTGTTGCGGATAGCTGGCAGTACCCAACCATTCGGCAGCGACCGCCGCTCTTTCTGCTGCATCGCCCAACTGTTCGTTTTGCCGGTTGTACAGCTTCATGGCTGCCTGCGAAGTGTAGCAACCTGTTCCGTGAACATCCATCAATAACTCTCCGTCAAATACCGGCAGTTCCGGGTGATTGTTGAACGGCAGATAATCTTTGAACAACTGATCGCTGGTAGCACTGATCACCTCTACCGGGCCATCACCTTTGATTCCCTGTTCTACAGAACGTACCGAACCCAGAGTAGGAGAGCCACCGATATCCCCTGTTCCATAATAGCGGTAGACCGTATTGAGCGGAGTACGTTGGGCTAATTTTTCCAGATCTTTATTCTTCGAGAGATCTTCGTTGTTCCATTTGCGTCCGTAGTCATATCCGTGGGCTAGCATTACTTGTTTGCCGTCAATGCCCTTCCAGAGTCCGATGGTAAACGGATGCTTGCTCTTTCCATAGAAGGGATGATTACGCCAGTCCAGCTTCTGTGAAGAGAAGCCGATCAGTCCGCAGTGTGCGGCAATGGTGGGAAGCGTCCATCCGAATCCGAAGCAGTCCGGCAGGAAGATATCCGTTCCTTCTTTTCCGAACTCTTGCCGGTAGTACGTCTGTCCGAGCATGATGTTACGGATGGAGGCTTCGACGGAAGGAACCAACACATCACTTGCTTCCCAGCTACTTCCGGCGATATGCCAGCGGCCTTCCTCGATGAATTCCTTCATCTCTTCATACTGTTCGGGATAGTATTCCTTCATCCACGCATACTTCACTCCCCCTTCAAAGTTGAAAACGTATTCGGGATATTTCTTTAGCAGAAATAAGTTCTGACTAATGGTATTCCAGACATATTCGTTGATTGTTGTCTGGATGTCCCAGTTCCACTGGGTGTCGAGGTGGGCGTCCGACACCATATAGGCTTTCACCTTTTTCTTCGCGGTGTCATCTTGTGCATAGCTTCCTCCTGCTAAGGCAAGGGCGAGGGCTACGGCAATTACTTTTTTGTTCATCATGGTTTATTTTTAACAAGTTTAGTAGTTTACAAATTTATACAAAACTAATGGAATTAATTCTATTAGGGTTTAGAATAGTACTTCTTTATGGAAATGGCACGGATATTTACCTTTTTGGCACCACTTTACATCTAGAAAGTATTCTTGTCCGGTTCGGGCTGCATCTTGTCAGTCATAAAGAATGATTGCTCAAGAAGCTTTTTGTCATTCAAAACGTGTCCAAATATAGCGGATTTCGAATGATTAGCTGTCCTTTGTAGTGCCAATATGTAGGCAAATATATTTTGTCTGTTCAGAGTACTCTATGGATAATTAGGGTATAAGATAAGTAGCTGATTATCATTCTATAATATATGTTTGTGAACAATGAAAGTACAGCAGGTGTCGGCAATGACAAACCAGTATCAATACTCTCTGACCATTTTATCTTATCATGTTTTTTAGATGTTGCGGTAATAACTCCCATGATATGCTCTCCATTTGTTTCCCGGTCATTACGTTTATTGCAGTTGATGTAGAAAAGAAATTTACAATGATTCTTTTAGTGTTTGTTGATAAAATAGCTTTTCTTGCATAACTTGGTTATATAAACTCAAATTCCCGTTCTCCATGTCCCGGCATGCAGATGAGCTGCATAATCTCCAAAGTGGCATGAGATTTCATTGTGATAAGGTTGCCTGCACCTTTTATCTGTATTTCTTAATAATGTGATGTCTGTATACATTCCATAGTTATCCCAATATGTGTCTGTTAGTAGGCCGGGACCTGTTATGTCTAAAATCTCCTGTTGCGATTTTAAGATTATTGTGGCTCTTTCTGCCATTTCATCCATTATTCTGTGTAAAAAAGGATGTTTAGGGATTCCACCGAACATATAGTTGGCTATTCGAAGTCGATATCTTAAATTCAAGGCTTCTTGCTCTGCCTGGCAGACAATTTTCTCTTCTCCTAAAACCAAATTATACTTTCTCAACTCATCAAGTGGCTTTAAACTTAACATATCTAAATCCATATAGAATCCTCCATAGAGGTATACAAGGGCTAATCTTAAGAAGTCTGCTTTTTGTACATTGTGATAGAATGCATTATAGGCTTCGATGTATTCAGGTAAATCTTGATTTAATATATCCTGTGCATCATCCTTATTATATAGGCGGATATTCCAGTCCGGATGATTGACTTGTATTTCTTGTTTGCATTTCTCGAATAGTTCGGGGAACGGTTCATCTTTGCGTAGAAAGATAAGGTGTATATTCTTTGGGATCATTATTTATTTTATTTTTAAAGGTTACTTACCAAACCAGGTACCAAAGAAATAGTGTATGGCATGAGCCTGATTGATACGCTCTTCCATTTCTTTAGGAATCTGGTTGTTTTTTATTTTCTCTACCTCCCATTGTCCGATAGGATATATTGTCTTTGATTCGAGGATACGTATGTCTTCTTTATGTGGAAATGCGTTGAATGCATGCGTTAGCAAGAAAGGGCCTGTGGAATCCAGTATATCAAATCCGTTATTAACAACTTTCCCACCGGAATGATTGATTAACCTTTGGCATACAAAGTTGATAAAATCATTATCGGGTGTTGACGCCATGAAAGCGTTGCAAATGATATATTCAAAACCAAAGCGTTTAGCATGCCAGTCGGGTTCCTTACCTACGATAAAATCCGATCCTTCTAGTAAGAACTCAATATTTTCGAGGCACTCGAAATCCATGTCTACGTACAATCCTCCATAAACTTTCAAGAGAAGATAGCGTATAGCGTCTGCTCTTTGTATGTTACAAGGATATGTATCATACTTCTCCAGGAAATCAGGGAAATGTTTGCAGACAAATTCCCTGTTCATTTCATCTGTCCATAGGATATATTCCCAATTCGGGAGATATTCTTTCCATGTTTGTGGCAGTTGGTCAAGAGGAGAAGGTACATCTTTTGTTTTCCATGTTTGGTGGATAATTCGTGGGATTCTTAAACTGTTTTTCATAGTCTTTATTGTTGAAATATTTTCTTTTCTTTAATATTTTCTCTTCTATATCGAATGAGGGTTTCATTGCTCTTCAACATGTCCGGAGTGTAGATTTGCGGTTGATAATATGCCTCTTCCAGTTTTTTAAACTTTCCATCCGGCATTATCTGATATTTAGTATCTATACGTTGCCCTTTCAGGTTATCTAGGTGTATAAAATTTCTTTTTATACTATCGAACTGAATGATGTAATTATTTTCAGGAAAGTTCAACTGTTGAACATTCACCGTAAAATCTTTATTGATTTGTGCTTCCATGGTTCTAGCTTTGCTGCATGTTCCAGGCCATTCACAAATGGGAATGTAGTCAATGATTGCTCCTGCAAAATTGAATGTAACTAACCAATGTTTATCCATATCGTGAAGAGCTGACCAAGTTCTGACTATTCCCATGATATATTTTCCATTAGTATCTTCAATGAGAGAAAGAACTGTTTCAATGGGAGGTCTCTTGTCTCTTTTGTCAAGATTAGCATAGAATGGAGAATTGCTTATTCTATAAGATGTACCTTGAGTTACTGCTCTCGTATGTTCAAAATCATCACGAGAGATACTGTTGTTGTTTGGTAAACAAAGAATGAAATATCATAATTGATGGGTAGCTTTAGGAACTCATTTTTTGAAAAAACATAGAATACACGTTGCAAGTTCTTTTCTTTTATATCCGATAGCTTCACTAAAGAAGTGACTTTGTAGCTGTTTTGGCCATACATAGATAGTCCGCTTGCCATTATTAATATAATTAAAATTGCTACTTTTTTCATGGTTGATTATTATTTATAGATGATGATAGAGTCCACGGTAAAAGTGGACTCTATCGTTTCGTTCTAGGTTATACATTTTTATATTATAAAGATGTTGTATCATATTTCCCACCGTCGTTGGGTCTTACTTGAGTTACAGTATAATATCTGTTAGCAACCTTTGTGCTTCCCTCTAGCTTTAAATTTTCAGTTTTGTAGTAAAGGCGATTAATGTTGCTACATCCATCATCAGAGTTGGAAGTTGCATTATCCATAAATGTATAGTAATACTGTTGTCGTGAAGTATCATATCCTCTTCCTGTAACTACAATAAAATGGTCTGTACCGTCGATGTTTGGATTTAAATCGAGATCATAATCAACTCCTACTATGATAACTCGTTTTGCATTGAGATGTTTATCGATACATTCAATTGCATTTTTGTAGTTTTGAGCTGGATCATTTCCCCAGTTTGTTAATAATCCATTTGCAGAATCAACTAGCTTAAAAACATTTAAGCTACTTCCGTAATTGGATAATCCATATTTTTTTAGTGTTTCTTTGCAAAGACTTAAGCAATTAGCTCCTTCTCTCCAACCAACAAACCTACTTTTGTCCATTAATTCTATTGGATCTTTGGGAACGGGTTTGTCTCCACCTCCAGGTTTCGGACCATCACCGCTAGTTCCTCCACCGCTAGTTCCTCCACCAGTCCACCCGCTACCACTTCCCCAATCTCCACTTCCCCAGTGTCCGCTTCCCCAATACTCG
>OCPV01001882.1_pt1 | contig 10356 bp, 6 predicted proteins | sample 1538511 | NCBI WGS metagenome assembly OCPV01 (sample SAMN04571704, study PRJEB22368) | human gut metagenome | biome: human gut; material: stool | host: Homo sapiens | place: Luxembourg | collected 2012-08-30 | reverse complement strand
TATTTCTCCGTACCACAAATTATCCTGCCGGCCCGGAAAATCTTACCGTTCTTCGGAAATTCCGTCGGAAAGCCGCCCCGTCCTTCCGACCCGGCGGAATGCGGCCAAACCGATTCCTCCCCCCGGAAACTATTGAAAAATCGCCGGAAAATGCGTATCTTTGCAAAGGAAACCTTTTAACCGCCCCGAAGATGGAATACAGCAATAATCTGAAAAAGTTCGGCGCCGGACTCCCGGCCGGACAGGTCGATAAAATCGTTGCCGGTATCCGTCCCCTCGCGGAAAAGAACCGGAATACGGAGGTCTATAAACGCTGTTTCGGTTTCATCGACCTGACTTCGCTGAACAGCACCGATTCGCACGAGCGGATCGAACGGTTCGTCACGAAAGCCGTCGAATTTCCGAATCGTTTCTCCGGAATCCCGGGCGTCGCATCGGTATGTATCTACCCGGCTTTCGTCGAAACGGCAGGCCTGGTTATCAGCGACTCCAAAATGACGATCACCAGCGTAACGGGAGGATTCCCCGCTTCGCAGACTTACTTGGAGGTCAAAATGCTCGAAACGGCGATGGCCGTCGAGAACGGCGCCGACGAAATCGACGTCGTTATCAGCATCGGAGAGTTTCTCAACGGCGAATACGACCTGATGGGCAACGAAATCGAAACGCTCCGCAAGGAGATCGGCGACGAGATCACCCTGAAAGTGATCCTCGAATCGGGCATCCTGGCCGAGCCGGAACTGATCCACCGGGCCGCCGTGATCGCCATGCTCGCCGGAGCCGATTTCATCAAAACCTCGACCGGCAAGGCTTCGGTCGCCGCGACTCCCGAAGCGGCGGTAGTGATGTGCGAAGCCATCAGGCTGTTCGCCGCACAAACCGGACGCAAGGTGGGATTCAAAGCGGCCGGAGGAATTTCGACCCCGGAAGACGCTGCGCTTTACTACACGATCGTACAGGAAATCCTGGGCGAGGAGTGGCTTACGCCGGAACGTTTCCGGATCGGCGCCAGCTCGCTGGCGAACAACCTGCTCTCGGCCATCGAGGGCAATCCCGTACACTATTTTTAACACCGGACAACCATTTTTCCGACGCCGGTTTTACGGGCAAACTGCGGGTTCTCCAGACCGGAGGACATCCCTGTAACTACTTGTGGTTTGTTCCCGTATCGGCTACCTCGACCCCGGATCGGGAAAAAATCCGAAAAGAACGACCGGATCGTTTCCGGCGATAGTAAATTACAAAAATTTTTTATAAATTGCGAGGCTTGAACTGATAATAAAGGAGGATAAAGATGGAAAAGGAATGCATAATCAGCAGATTGTCGGAATCGATTAAAACGACCAGCCGTATTGATAACGAACTTTTTACCGAATACAACGTAAAACGGGGACTTCGCAACGAAGATCATTCCGGAGTGCTGGTCGGGTTGACTAAAATCGGAAACGTGGTAGGTTACGAAAAATTGCCCGAAGGAGGACTCAAAGCGATCCCGGGACGGCTGATCTACCGCGGCATCGACGTCGAAGACCTGGTTCGGGGCATTCTGGCCGAAAAACGGTTCGGCTTCGAAGAAACCGCATTCCTATTGCTATCCGGCTACCTTCCCGACAAAGAAGAACTGGCCGCTTTCAGCAACATGGTGCACCAGTGCATGCCGCTGACCCAGAAGACCAAAATGAACATCCTCGACCTGGAGGGCCAGAACATCATGAATATCCTGGCCCGCAGCGTATTGGAGATGTATACCTTCGACGAAAACCCCGACGACACTTCGCGGAACAACCTGATGCGCCAGTCGGTGGACCTGATCTCGAAGTTCCCGACCATCATCGCTTACGCGTACAACATCATGCGCCACAGCAACCAGGGACGTTCGCTGCACATTCGTTTCCCGAAAGAGAACCTTTCGGTCGCGGAGAATTTTCTGTACATGCTGAAAGGAGGTTATACCGCTCTGGATGCCCGGACGCTGGATCTGGCCCTCATGCTCCATGCCGAACACGGCGGCGGCAACAACTCCACGTTTACGGTCCGCGTGACCAGTTCGTCGGGCACCGATACCTACTCTTCGATCGCCGCGGCGATCGGGTCGCTGAAAGGGCCGCTGCACGGCGGAGCCAACCTCGCGGTCGTGAGCATGTTCAACCACCTGAAAGAAAATATCCGCAACTGGAAAAGCGTCTCCGAAATAGACGACTACCTGCAGAAAATGCTACGCAAAGAGGTATACGACAAATGCGGGCTGATCTACGGCATCGGACACGCCGTTTATACGATCTCCGACCCCCGCGCGCTGCTGCTGAAGGAGATGGCCCGCGATCTGGCCCGGGAGAAAGGCCGCGAAGAGGAGTTCGCTTTCCTCGAACTGCTCGAAGAGCGCGCCGTCGAAAACTTCATGAATTTCAAAGGAAACAAAGTAAATAAAAGAGTTTGCGCGAACGTCGACTTCTATTCCGGATTCGTTTACGAAATGATCGGGCTCCCGAGCGAAGTCTTCACCCCGCTGTTCGCCATGAGCCGCATCACCGGATGGGCCGCGCACCGGATCGAAGAACTGAACTTCGACAGCAAACGGATCATTCGCCCGGCCTACCGGAACGTCGGACCCGAAAAGAAATTCATTCCGATGGAAAAAAGAGGGCAGGCAAAAGCCTAAGCGCAAAAACCTCACTCTGACAACCGAAAGCGGCCTGTCGGGCCGCTTTTTGCTTTTACGGCGGATCGGGCCGAAAGAAAAAGGGAAATCGTATAGGGCCGTACGAATGATTTTTATTAACTTCGCAACGGGTTTTGAACCTTCGCGTCTATGAATCGAAAACAAGATTATACGGGTCGGAGCTTTCTGATCACCGTTTTTGTCATCCTCTTTCTGCTGGGCATATCCCGGATTCCGAAAGTCACCTTCGGCAAAACGACCTTGAAAAAGATCAATATCCTGTCCGATCTGATCCAGGACGAACACGAACCGATTCCGGAAACCAATCTCTATTTCGACACTACCTTCCTGGCGGAAGGAGAAGCGCTCGAGGCCGAAGCACGGGCGGCGGCAGATTCGCAGGCAGAAAAACAAACGGCACAGACGAACGCACGGACGGTTCAGGCAACGGTTCCCCATACCCGGGACGATTCCCGACACGAGTCATCCGCAGAGGTGCAGCGCGGCGACAGCGCGGCGGAGCAACCTCCCGCACCGGTCGTCGAACGGATCGGATTCCTCGAAGATTTCGGAACGGACGGCCCGTCGATGCTCCATTTCTACGACGCTCTGTTGAAAAAAGAGGGCAAACGCCCGGTACGGATCGCGGTGCTGGGTGATTCGTTCATCGAAGGAGATATCATCACGGCCGACATCCGGGAACAACTGCAAGATCTGTACGGCGGCGGGGGCGTAGGATTCGTGCCGTTTTCGTCGCCGATCGCCCAGTTCCGGGGAACGGTGCGCCACACGTTCGACGGCTGGACGACGCTGGACGTAAAAAACGCCCGGCAGGCCCCCGAAGAGTACCGAGATAAATTTTTCGTATCGGGCAGCCTGTGCATCCCCGACGAAGGCGCTTCGGTGCAAATGAAAGGCGTCATGTTCCGCAAGCACATCGACCGCGCGTCGGTCGCCCGGCTGATCTTTACGAACCGCGAACGAACGACGATCCATGTAACGATCAACGATACGATCCATAAAGTCTACAGCCCGGAAGTCCAGCAGATCGACATCCACACCCCGATCCGTTCGCTCGAAGTCCGGATCGCCAATCCGGCGGGATTCATCGGTTACGGGATCGTCTTCGAAAACAAAAACGGCGTCAGTCTCGACAACTATTCGATCCGGGGCAACAGCGGACTAGCCCTGTTCGGAACCAACGCCGCAGTCAACGCGCGAATCGGCGCCATGCGCGGGTACGACCTGATTATCCTGCAATACGGCCTGAACGTCATGTCGGCCGACGTCCTGCATTACGGCTCCTATGAAAAGGCTTTCATAAAGGTAATCAACTACATGAAACGCTGTTTCCCGAACAGCAGCATACTGGTCATGGGCGTCTGCGACCGCAGTACGCAACGCGACGGGGAATTCGTCACGATGCCCGCCGTGCGGGGAATGATCGAAGCGCAGCGGAACGCCGCCCGGGAAACGGGCGTCGCATTCTGGAACACTTTCGAAGCGATGGGAGGCGAAAACAGCATGGTCGAGTTCGTCCGCAAGAACTGGGCGGCGAAAGACTACACCCACCTGGGTTACGCCGGCGGAAAATTCATCGCCGGGAAACTGGTCGGGAACTGGATGCAGGGAGTCGAAGCGGAGCAGCAGCGCCGGGACCGGATCAAAGAGGAACGCCGGAAAAACGAGATGCTGCATTACAACCGGAACGATACGATCCCCGGAACCATCGAAACGGAGACGGAGGCGGAAACGGATTCAGACGCGGACGCAGATACGACCTTCACGACAAACGAATTCGCACAACCATGATCTTCAAAGGAATACCATACCTGCAAACAATCCTGACTTTGCTGCTGTGCGGCACGGCGTTTACCGCGCGCGCGCAGGCGGATTCCGCCGAGCCGGCCGACTCTTGTTATCCGGAAATCATCTGTCCCGACTCGAACCGCCTCGGCGGTAACGTCGCAGCGCTCGAACCCCTTTTCCAAAAACTGGAGGCACTCGAAAAAAAGGATACGACAGCCGTGATCTCGATCCTGCAAATCGGCGATTCGCATATCCAGGCCGGATTTTTCCCCAACGAAGTGCGTGAAAACCTCCAACGCGAATTCGGCAATGCGGGGCGCGGCCTGATCGTCCCGCTGAAGCTGGCCGGAACGAACGAACCGCCGGATTACGCGATCACCTCGCCGAACAGTTGGAACCGCAGCAACTGCATCACGCGCGCCGCAACCGAAGAACCGGGCATGTCGGGCATGTCGATCGTTACCTACGACCGCCATATCGAACTGGATATCAAAACCAAGGAACCGTTCGACCGCATCTGGGCATTCCACCACCGCGAAGCGCCGCTGCTCACGGTTCCCGATTCGCTGTCCGACGGGATTTGCTGTCCCGCCCTGGACAACGACGAAATGACGCTGATCCCGCTGAGCCGGCCGGTCGAACAGATCAGATTGTGCGCTTCGGTCGCGGACTCGTCGTTCGCCCATTCGGCTTTTTACGGTTTTTCCCTCGAAAACGGCCGCAGCGGAGTCCTGTACCACAGTTTCGGCATCAACGGCAACACTTACGCCGCCATTAACCGCAACCCGCAGATCGTCCGCCAGGCATCCGGACTGTGCCCCGATCTGGTAATCGTCTCGCTCGGCACGAACGACAGCTACGGCGCGTCTTTCGATCCGGCCGACGCGGACGTTCAGATCACCCGGCTGATCGACTCGATCCGCCGGAACATGCCCGCTTCCGTTCTGCTGCTGACCACTCCGATGGAACACTGCAGACGGATACGTTCCAAAGGCCGCACCTACCGGAAACTCAACCCGAACGCCTGCGCCATGCGGGAATGCATTCTGCGGCAGGCGGCGCTGTACCGGCTGCCGGTCTGGGATTTCTACGCGGCAGCGGGCGGCGACGGAGCAATGGGCCGATGGGCCGATCTCGGAATAGCCAACGCCGACCGGGTGCACCTTTCGCGCGAAGGATACCGGCTGCAGGGAAAACTTTTCTACGACGCGATCATGAAAGCCTACGACCACTACCGCAAACATAACGGAGAACTCAAGATTCTGCTGAATTGATCCGCTCCCGAATCTTCGTTCCCGTCCGAATCCGGAAAACGATCGAAAAACTTTTCGTATTTCTTCCGCTCCGGTAGCGGTCGTAGAAAATAATATTAAATTTGCCCGCCGTTACCCGATGTTCCGGCGACCCAGAAAAAATCAGATATATGCCCGATGTTTCGTCCGTTTGCGACAAAATAACGGAAATACTCAGTTACGATCCGCTGCACCCGATCCTGTTTTCCAGCGGGCTGTTTCTGTTCCTGTTCGCCGGCTTCGCCTTTTTCTACCAATTCATGCGGCGGGCGGTCATGCTGCGGATGATCTATGTCGTGCTGTTTTCGCTCTATTTCTATTACAAAACCAGCGGACTGTTCCTGTTCCTGCTGGTCGGCATGTCGGTCTCGGACTACGTCATCGGCCGCTTCCTGTGTGCCGCCCGGAAGCAATCGCTGCGCAAATGGCTCGTAGCGCTGAGCCTTACGATCGACATCGGCGTGCTGTGCTATTTCAAATACACGAACTTTTTCATCGGCCTGCTCAACGACGTTTCGGGACGCGACTGGCTCGATTTCCAAAACATTTTCCTGCCCGTAGGAATCTCGTTTTTCACGTTCCAGTCAATCAGCTACATCATCGACCTGTACAAACGGCGGATCGATCCGGCCGACCAGTGGATCGACTACCTGTTCTATCTGTCGTTCTTCCCGCAACTGGTAGCCGGCCCGATTGTCAAAGCGAGGGATTTCATGCCGCAAATCCGCCAGAAGCCGATCGTCGTAACGCGCGAAATGTTCGGCATGGGAATCTTCCTGATCATATCGGGTCTTTTCAAAAAAGCCATTATTTCGGACTACATCAGTTTGAATTTCGTCGACCGCATATTCGACAACCCGCTCCTATACAGCGGATTCGAGAATTTGATGGGCGTATACGGCTACGCCCTGCAAATCTACTGCGACTTCTCGGGCTATTCGGACATGGCGATCGGACTGGCGCTGCTGCTGGGTTTTCGCTTCCCGAAGAACTTCGACTCGCCGTATAAATCGGCTACGATCACCGAATTCTGGCGCAGGTGGCACATTTCGCTGTCGAGCTGGTTGAAAGATTACCTTTACATTTCGCTGGGCGGCAACCGCAAGGGAAAAGCCCGCACCTACCTGAACCTGTTCCTGACGATGCTGATCGGCGGGCTGTGGCACGGCGCGGCGATCCGTTTCGTACTGTGGGGCGCATGGCACGGCGCGGCGCTGGCCGTGCACAAATGGACGGTGAACCGCTTCCCTTCGTTCAAAAAGACGGGCGCGGACATGGTTCCCTGGCGACGGGTAATCGGTATCATCGTCACGTTCCACGTCGTCTGTTTCGGCTGGATCATGTTCCGCGCACAGGACATGCACAGCGTCACGCTGATAACATCCCAGATATTCAACCATTTCAATGCCGCGCTGATCCCGCAGGTGGTTTCCGGTTACGGAACGATCTTCGGACTGATGGCCGTCGGGTTCCTGCTGCACCTGCTGCCCGAAGCGGCCGAAACCTGGGGAAAAAGGGTCGTTACCGCCGCCCCCGTACTGGCGCAGGCCGTCATCATCACCGTCCTGATCTGGGGAATCATGCAGATCAAATCGTCCGAAATCCAACCGTTCATCTACTTCCAATTTTAGGGTTTCCGCACCGGATGTTTGACCGGAACGGATTTTAATCGTATTTTTGGGGATCAAAACGATCCGCACCTATGGTTTGGCAATCCCTTCTGGATATCGACAAGCAACTGCTGCTGGCCCTCAACGGGGACGGCGGAGCGGGCTGGGATACTTTTTTTTACATCGTTTCGGCCCGGCTGACCTGGGTTCCGCTTTATGCGGCGATTCTGTACGCGGTCTGGAAACAGTGGGGCTGGCGCCGCCTGCTGTGGGTAGCGGTCGTGCTCGGCCTGTGCGTCGGAGCGGCCGACCAGATCTGCAATTTCTTCAAACACTTCACGCCGAAATTCCGGCCGACCCATACGCCCGACATCGAAGCCTTCGTCCATACCGTGCGGGGTTACCGCGGCGGACTGTACGGCACGGTATCGGCCCATGCGGCGATCAGCTTCGCGATCGCGCTGTTCACCGCCCGGCTGTTCCGAAAAAGGTGGTATACGGTCGCTATCTTCGGATGGGCGCTGCTGCTCGCTTACAGCCGCATTTACCTCGGCGTCCATTACCCGATGGACATTCTGCTGGGGACGGCTCTCGGCCTCGGTCTCGGAGCCGGCGCGTTCGCGCTGTTCGGCCGGCTAATGAAACGGGTCGAAACGCCCCCGGAACGAACCGAAAACATTTCTTCCGATAAATGACGCTTTCAGAACGATACACCATTTTCCGTTACCGCCTCTGGCGTGCGCGGCGAAAACTGCCGCTGGTGCTGATCCCCGCCGGATGGATCGCCCTGTGGATCGCAGTGCCGTTCTCCGTTTACGACGGAATCGTCTATGCGGCGTTCTGCATCGCCTGCTCGCTGTGGGGATTCCTGATCCGCGCCCGCGCGCTCGGAACATCGGCCCCGCTGGCGCGAAAAAATGCCGAAACCGCCGAAAACGGCCCTGCCGTCTTCCCGACCGAGGGCATCTATGCCCGGATGCGGTATCCGCTCTATACGGGCAACTTTCTGGTCTGGTTCGGCTTTATCCTGTTCGTGGGCGTCAACTGGTTTATCGTCGCCGCGACAGCCGCATACGTCGCCTGCTACCTGATCGTCCTGAGCCGCGAAGAGGAACTGATGTTGCACAAGTACGGCGAAGATTTCCGCATCTGGTGCAAACAGACCCCCGCGCTGATCCCGAACCGCAGAGGCAAACGGTACCGGACGCGAAAATTCTCGTTCCTGGCCATTCTGCGCGGCGATTTCCGTAATTTCTGGGGAATGGCACTGCTATTCCTGCTGACGGCCATTCTGAAACGGCGCATGATTACCTTTTCGTGGAACGATTCGTGGCAGATAGCGTTGGCCGCCGCCGCCGCGTTGCTGCTGTTTCTGGTCGGAAGCCTGATCCGCCGGAAAAAATTTTAATATCTTACACATATCTTTATATTTGTAAGCGTTCGTTAATCATTCTGCAAATGAAAAAAACATTCCGAAAACTGCTCATATACGGGACGGTGCTCGCCGTATGCGGATGCCGCGGAGCCGGTCAGCGCGAAACCTGGGAAAAAGAGTTCGCCGACCCGTCGGACATCTACCGTCCGCAGCCGTTCTGGCACATCAACGGCACGCTGACCACCGAAGGAATCCGCAAACAACTGAGCGACGCCATCCAGGGAGACGGATTCGGCGGCGTGGCCATCCTTCCGCTGAACCCGGGAGGCATGTGGGGCAATCAGGGCATCTGTCCCGGCACGACGCCCGTTTACCTGTCGGAAGGCTATTTCAACCGCTACCGGGACATTCTGGAATGTTCGGCCGAACAGGGAGCGCAGGTGATCCTGTACGACGACGTCGATTTCCCGAGCGGAACCGCCGGCGGCAAACTGGGCGAACAATTCCCGCAGTACACCCGCAAGAGGCTTTGTAAAACCGAAGAAGAGGCAATCGGACCGAAGAACGTAAAAATCGCCGTTCCGCTCCGGGACTCGTTCATGGGGGCCGCAGCGATGAACACGCTGACGCTCGAACGGATCGATCTCGGCGAATTCGTAACCGACAGCACGCTGGAATGGCAGGTACCGGAAGGAACATGGAAAATCATGTCGTTCGCGATGGAAAACCACGTAGACAACCACGTGGACTACATGGAGCCGAAGGCTGTCAAAGAGTTCATGAAAATGACCTACGACCAGTATGCCGAACGTTTCGAACCCTATTTCGGGAATACGATCACGAAAACGTTTTTCGACGACGTGGGCTATTACGGCATCGAGAATTACTGGAATCCGGAGCTTTCCGGCCTGTTCGAAAAACGCTATGGAAAAAAGGCGGCTCTGTATTACCCGGCCCTGTGGTACGATATCGGTCCGGAAACCGATGCGGCACGGGTCGCCTTGTTCGGACTGCGCGCCGAGGCGATGGGCGACGGTTTCCCGCTTTGCGTAGCCGAATGGTGCGACCGCTACGGGTTGCAAAGCATGGGACACCCGCCCGGAAATTACGAGCCGACGACCGTCGATATGTACGGAGACCCATTCAAATTTTACCGGCACGTCCACATTCCGCTGATGGACGCCATCCACGGCTATCCGTACGGGCGTCCCGGCTTCAAACTGATCAGCTCGGCTGCCGACGCATTCGACAAACAACTCGTCGGCGCCGAAATTTACGGGAATTATTCGGATCGGGAGACCGATTCGGCCATGCTGTACCGGGTTGCGATGGAAGTCATGGCGCGGGGCGTCAACTTCCTGGTTCCGCACGGGATGTGGTACGAACCGGATACGGTCAAGATCCCGCCGCTGATCGCGCATTACAATCCGCGGCTGGCCCCGGCCCTGCCCGGATACAACGATTTCGCCGGCCGGAGCACGTTCCTGCTGCAAGGCGGTCGCCGGGTGGCCGACATCGCGCTGCTCTTCCCGATTCAGTCGCTCGAAGCGTGGTACGCCTGGGAAACCGGACGCCCCCGGTGCGGAAAAGACGTGCCTCCCGGCACCGACT
>OCPV01001881.1_pt1 | contig 10359 bp, 10 predicted proteins | sample 1538511 | NCBI WGS metagenome assembly OCPV01 (sample SAMN04571704, study PRJEB22368) | human gut metagenome | biome: human gut; material: stool | host: Homo sapiens | place: Luxembourg | collected 2012-08-30 | reverse complement strand
CTGAAATAAGTCGCAGGGGCGGCGGAATGACCGCTGCCCCTGCCCGTACAAAAGCAAAAGCCCCGACGCAAAACAGCATCGGAGCTTCTACGGTTCCAGATTATTTTCATCGAATAACGGCGAGGCAAAAAAGCTGCTCAGATCGATCTCCAATCCCTGACAAAGCTCGTGTATGATCCGCAGCTTCATGGATGGGTATGCGCAGTTCACAAGATTGCCGATGGTGGACTTCGGTACGCCGCTTTTCATATAAAGCTGATACTGCGTCATGCCGCGCTCCTGCATCAGCTCGACCAAACGCCTGCTGACGGCTTCATTCAACTGCAAGTACCACACCTCCCGTCCCTGTAACTGTACCAACATTATATTTCCCATCTGGAGCAAATTAGTTCAGGTAGCTGTACTAAAGAAGGATTATGTGATATGGTTAGATGTCGGGCAAAAGGCGAAAACTATTCGTATGACTTTGCCGCATCCTTGCAAAACACTAATGAGCAAAGTAATCTAATATCAGAAAGAGATTTGACCGCTTGGAAAGGAGCTGCGGAACGTATGCTGACAAACGAAATTGTGCTGAAGGTATTTTCTGACTACCTCAACCGCGATACGGATTTTGAAGTTGTCCTGACCAGCAAAGGCTACACGGTCATGGGTTTTGACAACCACCGTCAGGACTGGAACACCGTGGACTTTTGCCCTACGCCCGAAGATTTGTTGGATTCTCTGCTGGATGCCTATGAGAATTTCCGCATGATGGAGATTACGGGTGGAGATCGTGATCTGACCGAAAAGGAAGAAGCAAAGCTCGCCAAAGAGCGTGACGCGCTGACCGCACTTTGTGAAAAGGAGGCCGCAAAATGTTCATCCTGAAAATTCTCTTTGCGCCGCTGTCGCTTATCCTGTCCCTGTTCGTTTGGCTGTGCGCGGGGCTGCTGTCCTGTTCCGGCTTCGTGTTCAAGCTGGCAAGCGGACTGCTCTCCCTGCTGGCTTTCGCCGTGCTGATTACCTACTCCGTAAAGAACGGCATCATCCTCCTTGTGCTGGCGTTTCTGATCAGCCCGATGGGACTTCCGATGCTGGCTGTGCAGGGACTTGGCAAGCTGCAAGACGTGAACTCTGCCATGAAAAACTTCATTCATAGTTAAAGTGCAAGCCGGGGCGAACGCCTCGGCTTGCTTTTCTAAAATCCCTGTTTACTTTTTTGCTAATCTCGGATATAATATTAGCAAGAAGGAAGTGATAACATGACCGCCTACGACCGGCTTGATCTGCTTTTTCAGCAAAACAATGGGATCGTCAAAACCGCGCAGGTTTTGGAAATCGGTATTGCCAAGTCCACGTTTTACGCCTACGCTAAGCAGCGCGGCGTGGAGCAGGCAGCGCACGGCGTTTATGTTTCGCCCGACGCATGGACGGACGCCATGTACCTGCTGCACCTTCGCTGTGCGCAGGCCGTATTCTCCCATGAAAGCGCATTGTTTTTCCATGACCTGACCGACCGGGAGCCGAGTCCGTATTCCATCACGGTCAAGACTGGCTACAATCCCGCCAGTCTGCAAGCGGATGGCATCAAGGTCTACACCATCAAGAAAGAATTGCATGACGTGGGGATCGTCACGATGAACACGCCGTTCGGGAATCCCGTTCCCGTCTATGATATGGAGCGTACCATCTGCGACCTGATCCGCAGCCGCAGCGGGATCGAGATGCAGATCTTTCAGGACGCGCTCAAGCAATACGCAAAACGAAAAGACAAGAACTTACGGAAACTGATGCGCTATGCGCAGATGTTCCGTGTTGAAAAACTGCTTCGGCAGTATTTGGAGGTGCTCTTATGATAAAAACTGCACGGCAGCTCAAAGACCTGATTCGCAATCTCTCCAAGGACAAATCCGCAGATGCGCAAATCCTGATGCGCAATTACATGATGGAGCGCTTTCTGGAGCGCATTTCTCTTTCGGAATATCGGGACAAGTTCATCCTTAAAGGCGGGATGCTGGTGGCTGCCATGGTCGGCCTTGACGCCCGCTCCACAATGGACATTGACGCGACCGTAAAGGGTGCGACGGTCGGCATCGAAGAAGTAGAGAATATGATCGCCTCCATCATCTCCGTACCGGTGGACGATGGCGTGGAGTTCCGGGTGAAGCGCATTTCCGAGATCATGGACGAGGCCGAGTATCCGGGCATCCGTGTCAGCATGGAAACGGAGTTTGACGGCGTGATAACGCCACTCAAGATCGACATTTCCACCGGCGACGCCATCACGCCCCGCGAAGTGCGTTACAGCTTCAAGCTGATGCTGGAGGATCGTTCCATTGAAATTTTGGCGTACAATCTGGAAACTGTTCTGGCTGAGAAGCTGGAAACTGTCGTGTCCCGCGCCACCACCAACACCCGCATGAGAGATTTCTATGATCTGCACATTCTGAGCCAGCTCCACGGCCAGAGCATCGTCCCAGCCGATCTCCGTGCGGCGCTCATTGCAACGGCCAGGAAACGCGGTACAGAGAAGTATCTTGCCGACGCGCCTGCGGTCTTTGATGAAGTCGAGGCCGACTCAAATATGGAAAAGCTGTGGCGGGCTTATCAGAAGAAGTTCTCCTATGCTGCCGACCTGTCGTGGCATACGGTCGTGGAATCCATCCGCAGTCTATATAGATTAGCGCGGGCTGAATAATATGGGAAACGGTAATAAGGTCTGCCCGAACTGCGGCAGAAAGATGAAGCAGCAGTTCATAGGCTTGCAGCATTGCAAATGCGGCATGAGCTGGAAAAAGGACGAAGGCTTTTTCGAACGCACCCCTGATATGATCTTTGCTCTGGAACGACGAACCATTGGAGGAAAGGTAAAACAGGTTCCGATTATCCGCTATCAATCCGATAAATGAAGAATAAAACGGTCTGCTTCGGGTAGCTGTTCATAAAACAGGTTTCACGAAACAAATAATGTGACAGTTGCCAGACAAAGGTTGCTGACAAAGGGGTATGTGCCGTAATGGTACATACCCCTTTAGCTTGGAAGCATTTTTTCATTTACAGACCTGAAAAACAGGGCGCTTAGATAAAGGCAAATGAAATCCGCAAAATATTTTTCGGTCCGGAAAACCAATTACACGAAATCGTGTGCCGCGAAACCGTAAACACAGAACACGGTTTCGGAAAGAGTCTTACGGATTAGAACATAATCCCATGGTTTCACAAAACGGCAAGTGTGTCGATTCGAATAGCGCATCATGCTCGGCTCTCAGAATCGCCCAGAACGGGAATCTTGCTTTTCGCATCTGTCTACACGGACGGTAGACAGAACACAGAAAAATATGCCGTGATAAAGGTTAAAAATCAAGGAATTTCTTCGCTGTAAGCAACGCAGGCGGACTGCCGCTTATGATAATACTCCTTGCAAAGATTCGGCTTTAGCGTATAAATAAGTGTCGATTTCGACGCTTATTTTGAAGTCACCGGAGCGGCGAAAAGGGCCTCTGCTGATACCAGATTGAGTATCAACAGAGGCTCTTTTCACCTGTGCGCCGGGGTTATTCCAGCTCAAACGCACCGGTATACAAACGATAATACACGCCCTTTTGTTCAATCAGCTGATCGTGCGTGCCGCGTTCAATAATGCGGCCCTGGTCAAGCACCATGATCGCATCAGAGTTGCGGACAGTGGACAGACGGTGTGCTATTACAAATACAGTGCGCCCCTGCATGAGGTTATCCATACCCTGCTGGACAAGCGCCTCTGTGCGGGTATCGATAGAGGATGTAGCCTCGTCCAAAACCATAACGGGAGGGTCTGCAACGGCGGCGCGGGCAATGGAAATCAACTGCCGTTGCCCCTGACTGAGTGAGGCGCCATTCTGTGTCAGGACCGTCTGGTATCCATCCGGCAAATTCCGGATAAAGGCATCTGCGTTGCTCAGCTTTGCAGCAGCGATACACTCCTCATCTGTTGCATCCAGCCTTCCGTAACGGATGTTGTCCATGATCGTTCCGGTGAACAGGTTCACATCTTGCAGAACGACTCCCAGACTCCGGCGAAGATCCGGTTTTCTGATCTTACTGATGTTGATGCCGTCATAACGGATCTTTCCGTCGGCTATATCATAAAAGCGGTTGATGAGATTGGTAATGGTTGTCTTGCCGGCACCGGTTGCGCCAACAAAGGCAATCTTCTGCCCCGGTTTTGCGTATAGCTCAATATTGTGCAGCACCAGCTTCTTCTCCGTGTAGCCAAAGTCAACGTCATGAAATTCAATATTACCCCGGAGCTGTGTATAGGTCAGCGTGCCGTCATGGTGCAGATACTTCCACGCAGGGATTCCGGTATGACCGTCCGTTTCTATGTATGCGCCATTCTGTTCAACGACGTGCGTAAGCGTTACATATCCATCGTCCTGCTCAACCGGCTCATCGATCAGCTGGAAAATACGCTCCGCACCGGCAAGGGCCATTGAGATCAGACTGATTTGCTGAGACACCTGAGAAACCGGCATGCAGAAGGTTTTGGAAAGATTCAGAAAGGCAATAATCAGTCCTACTGTGATCGTTTTGGAGCCGTTCAGCGCCAGCAGGCCGCCAATCAGCGCGATCAGGACATATTGCAGATTTCCCAGCTGCATGATAAGGGGCATCAGCACATTGCCATATTTGTTTGCATTGGCCGAATCGCTGCAAAGAGCCTCGTTGCGCTGCCGGAATCCCTCTTTGGCATGCTCTTCATGGCAGAAAACCTTAATGACCTTTTGCCCGTTGATCATCTCTTCAATATATCCGGTGATATTTCCGAGGCTTGTCTGCTGATGGACAAAGTAACGGGCACTGCTGCCGCCGACCACCTTGGTGCTATAAACCATCAGAGCCGTAAAAGCCAGCACTACCAGAGTAAGAGGAACGCTGCTTGCCAGCATGGACGCTAGAATGACAACAATCGAAATCACTGCCAGAATCAGCTGCGGCAGTGCCTGACTGATAAACTGCCGGAGCGTGTCCGTATCGTTTGTATAGTAGCTCATGATGTCGCCGTGCGTATGGGTATCAAAATAACGGATCGGCAGCTTCTGCATATGTGCAAACATTTCATCCCGGATGCTTTTCAAGGTTCCCTGAGACACCTTGACCATCAGCTGGTTATACAGCAGCGTGCCGAGTACGCCGCACAGATAAATCACCCCGACTGTCAGGATCGAACGCAGCAGCCCCGAAAAGTCCGTGCTGCCCGTAGTAAGCAGGGGTGTGATATAGCCGTCCACCAGTGTCTTCAAGAACAAAGAGCTTGCCACAGTTGCACCCGCACTGACGAAAATGCAGAACAACACGGCGGCGAAGGTGGCCTTGTACCGGCTGATGATATAGGAAAGCAACCGCTTTGCCATTTTTGCAGTATTCGCAGTATTCGCCTTAGGCTTCATCATGGCCGTTATCTCCTTTCGTCTGTGAAATATAGATATCATGATAAATCTCGTTGGACGCTAAAAGCTGTTCATGCGTCCCGTAACCGGAAATACGTCCGTCATCCAATACCAGAATCGCATCTGCATCCTGAACCGACGAAATGCGCTGTGCGATAATGATTTTTGTCGTATCCGGAATTTCTTCCCGGAACGCTTTGCGAATCAGGGCATCGGTTTTTGTATCGACGGCGCTCGTTGAATCGTCCAACACCAGAATAGCGGGCTTTTTCAGCAGGGCGCGGGCGATGCACAGCCGCTGCTTCTATCCGCCTGAAACATTGGTGCCGCCCTGTTCAATATAAGTATCATACCTGTCAGGAAAGGCTTCAATGAAGGAATCCGCCTGTGCCAGCTGGCAGGCATGGACGATCTCTGCATCAGAAGCATTTTCGTTTCCCCAACGCAGATTTTCCTTGATTGTTCCGCTGAACAGCTCGTTCTTTTGCAGAACCATTGCGACCTGATCTCTCAGCGCATGGATATCATAGGCCCGGACATCGGTTCCGCCTACGCTGACGGAACCCTCCGTTGCATCGTATAGCCGCGGGATCAGCGACACCAGCGTAGATTTGCAGCAGCCGGTGGAACCGATGATGCCAAGGGTAGACCCTGCGGGGATGCACAGAGAAATATCATGCAGACATTCCTTCGTGCGATCTCCCTGATAGCTGAATCCCACATGATCAAAGATGACCTCCCCGCTTTTAACCGTCATAACAGGGGCATCCGGATTTTTCAGCGTTGGTTCTTCGTCCAGCAGTTCCATAATACGTTCGGAGGAGGCCCGGGCCATATTGATCATAACCAGCACCATGGAAAGCATCATTAAGCTGTTCAGTGCGCTCATGGCATAGGCGATCATGCTGGACAACTCGCCTGTGGTCAGCTCCGTCGCTCCGCTCAGCACGATCATACGTGCGCCGAACCAGCTGATCAAAAGCATGCAGGCGTAAATTGCAAACTGCATCAACGGCATATTCCATGCAACAATACTTTCTGCTTTTCGGAAGACCTTATAGATTTTTTCGGATATCTTTCCGAATTTTTTGCCTTCATAATCCTCCCGCACGAAGCTTTTGACCACACGGATTCCGGAAAGGTTTTCCTGTACGTCGCCGTTCAGTTCATCATAAATCCGGAACACACGCTCAAAGCAGGGGTGCGAAAAATGAACGATCAGGTAAAGCCCCACGCCCAGAATCGGGATAGCAACCAGATAGTACAGCGACAGCTTTGCGCTGACCAGAAACGCAGCCACCAGCGAAAACAGCAGCGTAAACGGCGCACGGACCGCAATGCGAATGATCATCATAAAGGCGTTCTGAACATTGGTCACATCAGTGGTCAGCCTTGTGACGATGCCGGACGTGGAAAACTTATCAATATTGGCAAATGAATAGGTCTGAATCTTATCAAAGAGGTCCTGCCGGAGATTTTTGGCAAAGCCTGCGGATGCCGTGGCGCAGAAGGCACCTGCCAGCACGCCGCTCAGCAATCCGATGAGAACACATACGATCAACGCTGTGCCGGTGCTGCGCATCACGGCCATATCACCGCTGGAAATACCCTCGTCGATCAGCTTTGCCATGAGGAACGGAATCAGAACCTCCATGATTACCTCTACCACGACAAAGACCGGCGTCAGGATGCAGTCTCTTTTATATTCCCGAATTGATCGGGCCAACTTTTTTATCATCGTCTCTCCTCCTTGTTTTCTTCTTCACTCTGAGCTGGTGTAAAATGGGAGCACAGGCCCTGAAGCGCGTGGTTGATGCGGTGCAGCTCGTCTTTCGAAAACCTCTTCTCAAAGTCCTGCTTCAGGAGCGCATTCATGCGTTCCAGCTCTGCTCTTCCGCGCTGCGTCACGGCTACCATTTTGCAGCGTTGATTGCCCGGTATATGATATTGCAGGGCGTAACCGCTTTCGCACAAAGCTTTCAGATGCTGACTTACGGTTGGCTTTTGCAGATTGCAAAGCTCGGCGATCCGGCGCTGCGGCATTTGTCCGTTTTTTGAGAGCAGATACAAAATCATGTACTGCCCGCGTGAAACTCCGATGCCATGATGACTGACGTTTGCATCAAAGCTGCGCCCCAGCAGGATATACAGTGTATGCACGGAAGCATAAAATCTGTAGCTGTCATCATCCAATCCCGTGTCCTCCTTCTGCAAGAATCATTCGCTTGCGAACGGTTCATAGTATAACACTTTGTTTTGCATAAGTGAATTTGAAAAAGGTCAATATCATTAGATGATATCTAATATTCTATTGAAAAGTTCGCAGCAAAACAGTATACTGTTAACGGAAAGCGATCCATGTGAGGAGGTTCTGCCATGAATACACAACAGCTTCGCTGCTTTGTCTGCGTCGCCGAATATTTGAATTTTACAAAGGCGGCAAACGAGCTGTATCTTACCGTACCGACCGTCACACACCACGTCCAGAGTCTGGAAGAAGAACTCGGCACAAAGCTGTTTGAGCGAACGTCCCGCATGGTCCGGCTGACCGAATCAGGGAAAGCCTTTTATGTCGATGCAGCCGAGATCCTGACGCGTATGGAACTCTCCTTCAAGCACGTCCAGAAGGCAGAGGAGAGTCGTGTCACGTTCTTTCGGATTGGCTGCGTCAGTCGTGCTGAATTGCCGCGCCTCGCTGCACCGCTTGCCGCTCTGCGCATGAAGTATCCGACGATTTGTCCGCGCATTGTCATAGATGGCTACTTTGGCCTGAAAAAGCTGCTTGAGGACGGTCAGCTTGATTTGCTGCTGGTGTCCCGTGAAATTGCAGATCAAATTCGTGGAGGCACCTTCCACAAAGTACGCTGCCACACAAGCTATGCCCTGATGTCTCCGGAGCATCCGCTGGCAGGCGGCAATTCTTTTTCCATTGATCAAAGCCGTACAGATTGTCTGATTACCCTTCATCCCAAATTCATACCATTTCAGGTGAGCAATGCGCTGCAAAAGGAAATACTCGTATATCTCCAGTCAAATCCCGGCATCCGCTGCGAGGACGATCAGGAGGCGATTACGTTGGCGCAGGCCGGGTATGGTATTGCAATTTTGCCGGGATTCTGTTTGCCGCCTGACGGCCTGCCCGGACTGACCGTTATGCCGGTACAAGCGGGGAAGGAAATAGACTATGGATTTGTCTATGCAAAGCGAACCCCGCATATAAAGCTTTTCGAGGCAGAATATACCGCACATCAAGCGCCCTAACTCGCAAGCCTGCTTGCCCTGAGTGATAGACGCTGCGTTGCTGCGCAATTCTCCAGATTTTTAAGGGTTTGGGACTATCCCAAAATGAAAAAACGCGCGTCTCGGCAGGCCGTTTTGCTTTTCAAGGAGGTGAACACCCATGGCAACCACGCGCCTGATGCCCCTGCACACCGGCAAAGGCCGCACGGTGGGACAGGCCATCAGCGACATCATCGACTACACCGAAAATCCGCAAAAGACGGACGGCGGCAGGCTGATTACGAGCTGGCAATGCGACAGCAGGATCGCCGACGCCGAGTTTCTTTTCACCAAGAATCAGTACATTCAAAAGACCGGCAGAGTGCGCGGCGAGGATAATGTGATTGCCTACCATCTGCGGCAATCCTTTGTCCCCGGCGAGATCACACCGGAGGACGCGAACCGTTTGGGCTGTGAGCTGGCCAAGCGCTTCACCAAAGGCAATCACGCCTACATTGTCTGCACCCATATTGACAAAGCCCATATTCACAATCATGTGATTTGGAACTCCACCGCGCTCAGCCAGACCCGAAAATTCCGAAACTTTTGGGGTAGCAGCCGCGCCGTGCGGCGGCTCAACGATACCATCTGCATCGAGAACGGCTGCTCCATCGTGGAGAATCCGAAGCGCCACGGCAAGAGCTACAACAAGTGGCTGGGCGACAAAAAGAAGCCCTCCCACCGGGAGCGAATCTGCGCGGCCATTGACGATGCGCTGACACAAAAGCCCGATAGCTTTGAAACGCTGCTGGAGCTGCTGCGGCAGGCCGGGTATGAGGTCAAGGGCAAAAAAGTCCCATCCCTGCTGGGCGGCGAACAGAAAAAGTTCATTCGCATGGATACCCTCGGTGACGGTTATACTCCCGCAGATCTCCGCGCGGTGATTGCAGGTGAAAAGGCGCATACGCCGCAAAAGAACGCCGCCGCGCCGGTCAAACCGGAAAAGCGCAGCGGGAATCTGCTGGTGGACATTCAGGCAAAATTACGCGCTGACAAGGGTGCCGGTTATGCGCGTTGGGCGACGTTATTTAACCTGAAACAGATGGCACAGACGGTGGCCTATCTGCAAGACCATGAGCTGTTAGATTACGCCATTCTCTCGGAGAAAGCGGCGGCAGCGTCCGCTCACTTCAACGAGCTTTCCGCAAGGATCAAATCTGCGGAAACACGCATGGCCGAGATTGCCGTGCTGCGGGAGCATATCGTGGGTTATGCCAAGACCCGCGATACCTACGTTGCCTATCGCAAGGCCGGGTACTCCAAGAAATTTCTTGCAGAGCATGAAAGCGAGATCACGATCCACAAGGCCGCAAAGAACTATTTTGATGGACTGGGCTTCAAGAAGCTGCCCACCATCAAGGCGCTGAATACCGAGTACGCCGAGCTGCTGGCGGAGAAGAAAGCGGCCTACGCCGACTACCGAAAAGCCCGTGAGGAAATGAAAGAGCTGCTGACGGCCAAGGCCAATATCGACCGTATTCTGGAGTTGGATAAGGAGCAGGAGGAAGCGAATGAACGACGGGAAAAAGAGGCGGAGCAGCGCTGAGCTGCCCGCCCACAAGCGATTTGCAAAATCGCGCAGCCGATGGATTTATCCATCGTTCCAGAACACAAAACTTGTGTTCTGCGGGGATTGGGGCAGCGCCCCAACAAGCATGAAACAGGCGGG
>OCPV01001873.1_pt1 | contig 10378 bp, 9 predicted proteins | sample 1538511 | NCBI WGS metagenome assembly OCPV01 (sample SAMN04571704, study PRJEB22368) | human gut metagenome | biome: human gut; material: stool | host: Homo sapiens | place: Luxembourg | collected 2012-08-30 | reverse complement strand
CTATCAATGGATCAATAACATTCAACTAACGCCTGTAGGCAGAGAACGGCAGGCAGCCAGATACGCTAACTATATCATAGATGAATATGCGTCAACCAGAGAACATCCTTAGGGCGCGCAGGGGCGGCGTCCCGCATAAAAATGCGTAGGGGCGGACGACTCTGTCCGCCCCTACGAAAGGGCAAACGGATGCCCCCTACAACGCACTCAAGAGGGCACCGCACTCTGTCCCCCCTTGCAAATCCCCTCAAATCGTGCTATACCATATATAAAAGAGCGAAAGGAGGCTGCCATGCCCCATTTTGACTGTCTCCGCTGCGGCACGGCCATGCAGTTCGTCGGCCAGCACAAGCTGCAGCTGGGCAGGACCAGCTGGATATTCGGCGACCTGCCCAACCTGATGGCCGGTGCGCTGGACGTGTCCATTATGGCGTGCCCCGCCTGCGGCAAGCTGGAATTCTTCACTGGCGGCGTTTCCCAGCCCAGCGGCAACGACCCCGGCCTGCACCAGCGCCGATGCCCGAAATGCGGCTTTGCCCACGATTTCGACTACCCCAAATGTCCCCTGTGCGGCTATGTCTACACCGCCGGGGACGAGCTGTAAGAATATTTAAAAGGAGAACCTGTTATGAGCGATTGCACCCACGATTGCAGCACCTGCGGCGAAAGCTGCGGTGAGCGCAAGGAAGTAAACGTATTTGAGAAAAAGCCCCTCCGCCCTGGCTGCCGCGTCGGTAAGGTCTACGGCGTGGTGTCCGGCAAGGGCGGCGTAGGCAAGTCCATGGTCACCAGCCAGCTGGCGGTGGCGCTGCGGCGGGAGGGCTACCGCACCGCCATTCTGGACGCGGACATCACCGGCCCGTCCATCCCCAAAGCCTTCGGCATCCACGGCCGGGCCGTGGCGCAGGGCGACGCCATCGTGCCCGTGACCACCGCCACCGGCATACAGCTGATGTCCGTGAACCTGCTGCTGGAGCACGAGACGGACCCGGTCATCTGGCGCGGGCCGGTCATCGGCGGCGTGGTGCAGCAGTTCTGGGGTGATACCCTGTGGAACGATGTGGATTATATGTTCGTGGATATGCCTCCCGGCACCGGCGACGTGGCGCTGAACGTGTTTCAGTCGCTGCCGGTGGATGGCGTCATCATTGTGGCCAGCCCCCAGGACCTGGTATCCATGGTGGTGCAGAAGGCCGTGAAGATGGCGCAAATGATGAACATCCCCATCGTGGGCCTGGTGGAGAACATGAGTTACGTCCAGTGTCCCGACTGCGGCAAGAAACTCTATATTTTCGGCGAAGGCAAAACCGAGGAGGCCGCGAAGGAATACCATATTCCCCTGCTGGCGAAAATGCCCATCGACCCGGCTCTGGCCAAGCTGACCGACGACGGCTGCATCGAGCAGTTCGAGGGGCACTGGCTGGACGGTGTGGTGGAGACGCTCCTCCGGAAATAAGCAAAAAAAGAAGCGGCGCGGTGCGCCGCTTCTTTTTTGATCTTATTTCATCAGCTCCTGCACCAGCGTCACCAGGCCGCTGACGCCCACGCCGATGTACACCACCTGCCGGGCCACGTCGCCGGACATCTTCCGGCTCAGCCGTGTACCGATCCACAGCCCCAGCAGGATGCACGCCATACCCAGCCCCGCCATAGGCAGCAGTGCCGCGCTGAAATAGCCCCGCACCGTCCGCATGGTGAAGTTGATGAGGTTTGTGGTGAAGAACAGGAACTGCATATTGCCTACATACGTCTCCTTGCTCCGGGCGATGGCGACGAAATACAGCGCCATCATAGGCCCGCCGATGGTGAACGCCCCGGCGCAGCACCCGGAGAAGGCGCTGCACACCAGCCCCGCCGCCAAGCCGGGCTGGTCCAGCTTCACCCGCTTGGCAAAAAGCAGGAAGTACGCCGCCAGCGCGATCAGGAACGCCCCGAACAACGCCGTCAGCACGTGCAGGTCGAAATTCCCCAGCAGATTGATGATGACCAGACTGCACACGGTGTACAGCCCGATGGGCAGCGCGATCTGCTTTACATCGATGTGCTTGCGGTACATCCACGTCATGGTGCCGGACTGGGCCATGCAGATCAGCGCCACGATGGTGGGCGCAATGGTCATGTCGTAAAACGCACTGGCCGCCACCATCATAATGACCGCCGCGCCAAAGCCCGTCAGTGGCTGGATCACACCGCCCGCCAGCGCCGCCAGCCCCATCATTGCATATGCCATTGCATACACCGCCTTCTCTGTCATATTCCCGGCTATTATAACAACTTCACGCAGGAAAGGCAATCCGCAAAATGAACATCCCCCAGCCTGACGGCCGGGGGATGTTTGTTCAGCTCTTCTTTTTGCCCAGGTAGGCTTCCTTGATGGACTCGTCCGCCAGCAGCTCCGCGCCGGTGCCGGACTTGGTGATGTTGCCCGTCTCCAGCACATAGGCGTAGTCCGCGATCTTCAGCGCCATGTTGGCGTTCTGCTCGATCAGCAGCACGGTGACGCCCTGCTCGTTGACGGTGCGGATGATATCAAAGATGCCCTGCACCACCAGCGGCGCCAGACCCAGCGACGGCTCATCCAGCATCAGCAACTTGGGGCGGCTCATCAGCGCGCGGCCCACGGCCAGCATCTGCTGCTCGCCGCCGGACAGCGTACCGGCCAGCTGCCAGTTGCGCTCCTCCAGCCGAGGGAACAGCTCATACACCCACTTGATGTCCTTCTCGATGCCGTCCTTGTCCTTCCGCAGGTACGCGCCGGCCTTCAGGTTCTCCAACACGGTCAGGTTGGCAAACACCCGCCGGCCCTCCGGGGACTGGGCGATGCCCGCCTCCAGGATCTTGTTGATGGGCTTGCCCAGCAGTTCCTGTCCGTCATAGGTGATGGAGCCGCTGTCCGCCTTTACCAGGCCGGAGATAGTCCGCAGCGTGGTGGACTTGCCGGCGCCGTTGGCGCCGATCAGGGTGACGATCTTGCCGTCGGGTACCTCAAGGCTGATGCCGCGCAGCGCCTTGATGCCGCCGTAAGACACACACAAATTCTCAATCTTCAGCATCTTCTGCCACCCCCAAGTATGCGTCGATGACGCGCTCGTTGTTCTGTATCTCCTCCGGTGTGCCCTTGGCGATCAGCTTGCCGAAATCCAGCACATAAATGCGGTCGGCAATGCCCATGACCAGGTCCATGTGGTGCTCGATCAGCAGGATCGTCTTGTGGAAGTGATCCCGGATCTCCTTGATGAACTCCGCCAGCTCCAGCGTCTCCTGTGGGTTCATGCCGGCGGCCGGCTCATCCAGCAGCAGCAGCGTGGGCTCGGTGGCCAACGCGCGGGCGATCTCCAGCCGGCGCTGCTTGCCGTAGGGCAGGCTGGTAGCCAGCTCGTTCTGCACATCCTCCAGGCCCACTACCTTCAGCAGCTCCAGCACCTCGGCGCGCTGCTGCATCTCCTCCTTGGCGTTCAGGTGGAACGCCGCGGTAAACAGATTGCTGGTGCGCCGCATATGCTTGGCGATAAGCACATTGTCAAACACCGTCTGGGTCTTCCACAGACGGATGTTCTGGAAGGTGCGGGCCATACCCAGCGCCGTGATCTTATCCGGCGTGGGGGCCAGCACATGGTCGGTAAAGGCATAGGCATCCAGCGCCTTCTGCCCCTCCTTCCACGCCTTCAGCGCCGCCTCGTCCAGTTCCTCCTCCGGGGCGAACTGGACGGTGTACATATCGGCGTGCTCGCCCTTGTACATCTTCTTCATCTTGCCGGTGGGATGGTTGCGGACGATGCACGCCTCATTGAAGCGCACCCGCCCGTTGGTGGGGGCGTACACACCGGTGATGACGTTGAACGCCGTGGTCTTGCCGGCACCGTTGGGGCCGATCAGCGCCACGATCTCGCCCTCGTTTACCTCAAGGCTCAGATTATCCACGGCCACCACGCCGCCAAACTGCATGGTGACGTTCTCCACGGACAATACGTTCTTGCTCATTTGGACGTCACCTCCTTCGCCGCTTTATCCTTCTTTTTGAACAGCTTCCCGAAGAAGTTGATGATGGCATCCCACGAGAACTCCCTGTCGCCCATGATGCCTTTGCGGAAGAACAGCACCACGATCATAATGATCACCGAGAACACCAGCATACGGAAGCCGCCGCGCATGAATGGGATGTTCACACCCAGATAGGGCATGGGGTCATCCAGGAAACGCAGCCACCATTCGGAGCAGGCGATGTACAGGAAAGAGCCCAGAATGGAGCCGGTCACGGAGCCAATACCGCCAATGACCACAATCAGCAGTATCTCATAGGTCATGGTGGAGGTGAAGGCGTTGGCCTGGATACTGGCCTGGAACATGGCCAGCAGCGCGCCGCTGATACCGGCAAAGAAGGAGCTGATCAGGAACGCCTGCATCTTATGCTTGGCCAGATTGATACCCATAGCTTCTGCCGCCACCTCATCATCGCGAATCGCCTTGAAGGCACGACCGTAGGTAGAGTTGATGATCAGCACGATAATAGCGATGCAGATGCCGGAAACAATGAACGGGAACAGCACGCTGTCGAAGTTGGCGAACTGCCGCAGCAGGTTAGAGGAGTTGGTCAGCGGGCCCACCTTGTTCCACTGAATGATAGCGCGCATGATCTCAGCGAAGCCCAGCGTGGCAATGGCCAGATAATCGGACTTCAGCTTCAGCACTGGCAGGCCGATAAGCCACGCAAACAGCGTCGGCACCACGCCGGCCAGGATCAGACCCACCACCATGGGCAGGCAGAACTGCACGATACCACCGTCAAAATATTGATACACGGCAGCGCGGGAAGCCACGGGAATAGTCAGGATTGCATAAGTATACGCACCGATCATCATAAAGCCCGCCTGTCCCAAAGAGAACAGACCCGTAAAGCCGTTCAGCAAGTTCAACGACACTGCCACCAGGGAGTAGATCGCGCCCTTTTTCAGCACGGTCGCCAACATGGAATAGTGCTGGAACTTGTCCACATACAGCAGGAAAGCAAGGCAGACGGCGGCGAGGATCAGAGACAGCAACAGATTTCTTTTCTTATTGTTCTTCATATCTCACACCTTCTCCGTCAGTTTTTCGCCGAACAAGCCGTTGGGCTTGCACAGCAGGATCACGATCAACAGCGCAAACGTAAAGGCATTGCTGAACACGGCCATATCGGCGTTGGACTTGATAAGCGACTCGCAGATACCGATGATAAACGCACCGATCACCGCACCGGGGATCGAGCCGATACCGCCGAACACCGCCGCTACAAAGGCTTTCAGGCCAGGCATAGCGCCGATCATGGGGCTGACCTGACCATAGTTGGAGAAGTACAGAATAGAGGCCACGCCCGCCAGCAGCGAACCGATAACAAAAGTCACGGAAATAACGCTGTTGATCTTGATGCCCATGAGCTGCGCCGTCTCAAAGTCGCGGGATACCGCACGCATGGCCATGCCGATCTTAGTCTTCTGGATAAGAATGACCAACACCACCACCAGCAAGATAGTCAAAATGGGGGTGATAATGGTGATACGTTTGACATTCAGACTGCCCACCTGCATCACCTGGGTCAGGAACGGGATGTCGGGATACGCACGGGCGATACCGCCGGTGATATAGGTGGCCAGATTCTGCAGCAAATAGCTGACGCCGATGGCCGATATCATCACTGACATGCGGGGCGCGGTACGCAGGGGGCTGTATGCCGCCTTTTCGATCAGAACACCCAACGCCACTGTGGCAATAAGTACCAGGGGAATACACACTGCCATCGGCATCCAGGTGGCGGCATACACCATAAAGAAGCCCGCCATCATAAAGATGTCACCGTGTGCGAAGTTGATCAGACGCAGTATGCCATACACCATCGTATAGCCGATAGCGATCAGCGCATACAGGCTGCCCACCGTTACGCCGGAGAGCAGCAAGTCGATATAATACGCTGCGTCATGCATAAGTAAAGCATCCTCCTTATATGAATCTTGCGCTTTCGGAGACCGGGGGCGATGCCATCGGCATCCAAAAACGCAAGAGTCATGAAAGTTGCATTGTGAGGGGAGCGCACGCTCCCCCCACAATGGCTGTTATCCTACAATGAGGTTCGTCTCAGACTCGACGTATGCCGTCTTTTACTCCAAACCGTTGAAGGTGCTGAAGTACACAATCTCACCGTTCTCGATGGTCTTGATAACCGCGTAGTTCTTGATAGCGTCGCCGTTCTCGTCGAACTTCAGGTCACCGGTGATGAGGCCGGAGATCTCCAGAGTTGCCAGCGCATCGCGGATGGTGGCGCCGTCAGTGGACTGGGCCGCCTCGATCGCGCCCACAGCTGCCATGTAAGCGTCATAGCCGCAGGGGGTCACGCTGGAGATAACGTCGGACACACCGCCGTTGTTCTCCACGCGGGTCGCATCCTCAGCCACCCACTTGGTGAAACCGTCCACGAAAGCCTTACCGGCCTCATTGGTGGTATCGGCGGCATCGAAGAAAGCGGAGAAGTAAATATCGGTAGCCTTGCTGCCGGTACGCTGGGCGATGGAGATGTCATCCCAGGTGTCGCCAGCCATGATGGGGCAGGTGATGCCGGCATCGCGGGCCTGAGAGATAATCATAGCCGCGGTCTCGATGGAAACAGGAGCAAAGATGCCGTCGTAACCCTCGGACTTGATGGAAGCCATGATAGTGGAGAAGTCAGCCTCGCCCTTCTGGAACTCCAGAGTGGTAGCCTTGCCGCCCAGACGCTCCATCTCCTGACGGAAGTAGTTGCCGAAACCAGCGGAGTAGTCATCGCCGGACTCGATGATCAGGGCACAGTTGCTGCTACCCTTCTCATTGAACGCAAAGTTGGCCATCACAGCGCCCTGGAACGGATCAATGTAGCCGACACGGAAGTAGTAGTCATTGCCCGCAGTCACCTGGGGGTTGGTGCAGGAAGTGCCGATGGCAGGGATCTTAGCGCTCTCGAACAGAGGGCCGGCAGCAATCGCGCAAGCAGAACCATATGTACCGATCACCACAGACACACCCTGGGAAATCAGGGTCTGCGCGGCAGTGGGTGCCTTAGCCTGGTCGGAAGCATTGTCCGCATAGACCAACTGCACACTGTACTCCTCGCCGTTGATGGTAACGGTGGGCTTCAGGGAGTGGGCATACTCAATACCCAGGATCTCCTTCTTGCCGCCGCCGCCGTTCTGACCGGAAGTGGGCTCAAACACGCCGATCTTAACGACCTTGTCGCCGGAAGCGGAATCATCACCCTTCTGACTGTCGCCCTGCTCACCGCAGGCCACCAGAGACAGAGCCATGACCAGCGCCAGCATCATTGCTAAAAACTTTTTCATGGTAATTCCTCCTAAATTCACCTTGCAGCGGTCAAGCCTGTTGACCGCTCACAGAATATGTGTATTTTAGCGAAAATATTTGGCAAAAACAATTGTAACAACCTCTAAAAATCACAGCTTTTGCATCAGCGACATGGCGTTAAGAATCCGTAATGATCGCCAGCATGTCCTTGTTCAGAGGACAAACGCCCTGTGTTGGTAAACTTTCCCCCTTGATTGTCTCCCTATGGCGGACGGTCTGTCCCGTCATTGTGCACAAAACCGGTGCCGCTTTTTGCGCAAAAACCGGCGGGCGCAGATGCGCCTGCCGGTTCCGCATATCGTTATATCACTCTTACTGACGGCTTTCGCCGCTTTGCGTGAAATATGTCTTGAACGTATCGCCGTCCATGGTCTCGTGCTCCAGCAGGTACTCCGCCACCGCCGTCAGCTCCGTCTTATACCGGGCCAGTATCTCACGGCATTTTTCGTAGGCCTCGTCGATGATAGCGCGGATCTCCGCGTCCATCTCCGCCGCCGTCTTTTCGGAGTAGGGGCGGGTGTGGGCCATGGACTTGCCGATGAACACCTCGTCGGTGCCGGCGTCAAAGGCCACGTTGCCCAGCCTGGACGACATACCGTAGGTGCCCACCATCTTGCGGGCGATGGCCGTGGCCCGCTGGATGTCGCTGGAAGCACCGGTGGAGATATCGCCCAGCATCATCTCCTCGGCGGCGCGGCCGCCCAGCAGACCGGCCACCCGGTCCAGCATATAACGGCGGGACAGGTAGGAACGGTCCTCCTCCGGCAGATAGATGGTCATGCCGCCGGCCTGACCGCGGGGAACGATGGTGATCTGATGTACGGGGTCCAGGTCCGGCAGGGCCTGCATGACCACGGCGTGACCGGCCTCGTGATAGGCAGTGAGCCGACGCTCGGCCTCGGGCACCACGCGGCTGTGCTTCTCCGGGCCGGCGATGACCTTGATGACAGACTGGTGGATGGCCTCCTCGGTGATGAAGCGCTGGCCGCGGCGGCCGGTCAGCAGCGCCGCCTCGTTCAGCAGGTTCTCCAGATCCGCACCGGTAAAGCCGGAGGTAGCGCGGGCCACGGAGCCCAGGTCCACATCCTCCGCCAGGGGCTTGCCCTTGGCGTGTATCTTCAGTATCTCCTCGCGGCCCTTGATATCCGGCAGGCCCACGAACACCTGGCGGTCGAACCGGCCGGGGCGCAGCAGCGCCGGGTCCAGAATGTCCACGCGGTTGGTGGCCGCCAGGACCACCACGCCCTCGTTGGCGGCGAAGCCGTCCATTTCCACCAGCAGCTGGTTCAGGGTCTGCTCGCGTTCGTCATGGCCGCCGCCCAGGCCGCTGCCGCGCTGGCGGCCCACGGCGTCGATCTCATCGATGAAGACGATGGCCGGAGCCTGCTTCTTGGCCTGCTCGAACAGGTCACGGACGCGGCTGGCACCCACGCCCACATACATCTCCACAAAATCGGAGCCGGAAATGGAGAGGAAGGCGGTATCCGCCTCGCCGGCCACGGCCTTGGCCAGCAGCGTCTTGCCGGTGCCCGGAGGGCCCACCAGCAGCACGCCCTTGGGAATATGCGCGCCCAGCTCGGTATAGCGCTGGGGATCGCGCAGAAACTGGACGATCTCCTCCAGCTCCTCCTTCTCCTCATCGGCACCGGCCACGTCCTTGAACGTGACCTTCTTGCCGTCAGAGGGGATATCCTGGATACGGGCCTCGCCGAAGCGGGCCATTTTATCGTTGACGGCGCCGCCGCCCAGGCCGCCCATACGGGCGATCAGGTTCATCAGCAGGATGAAGGCCATGGCCGCCAACACATAGGGCAGCAGGGTACGCAGCCAGCCGTTTTCGCTGCCGGCGGCGTAGTCATAGCTGGTGATGACCCCCTTTTCCGCCTGGGACACCACCAGATCGTTCATGTCGTTATAAAACGTGTCGAAGCTGTGGAGGGCGCAGCTGACGCTGGAGCCGTCCTGCAGCTTAGCCACCAGGCGCGTGTCGGTGGCGGTGAAGGACTTGACCTTCTCCGCCGTGAAATAGGCGCGCATATCGCTGTAGCTCACGTCGCCGGAACGGCCGAGGTTGCCCACCACCTGGGTAATGAGCACCACCGCCAGCACGATGAACAGCAGCATGACGCCGCTGAAACGTTTTCTTTCCATGTCTCCCCGTCTCCCTTCTCAGCCGATCCAGCGGACGCCCTGCCAGCTTTGGTCACTGCCCACGGAGATGGCCACCAGCATCCGCGCCTGGGCGGCCTCCACCGGAATATAGGGCTCGCCCAGCAAGCGGCTGTCATTAGAGCCGGTGCGGTTGTCGCCCATGACGAACATACAGCCCTCCGGCACGGTGAAGGTCTTGTCGGCCATGCTGTCCGGCAGGGTGGTGATGCCCTGGGTGGGCAGGTAGCTCTCATCCAGCTTCTCGCCGTTGACGTAGGTATAGCCGTTCTTGAAGGAGAGCGTCTCACCGGGCAGGCCGACGACGCGCTTTACCAGGACCTTGTTCAGCTCCTCGTCCCAGAAGGTGACGATGTCGCCGCGCTCCGGCACCGGATCGGACACCACATAGGGCAGACGCCAGCCCACCAGCAGGCACTTGGTTGGGATGGTGGTCTCCATGGAGCCGCTGGGCACATAGGCCAGCTGCAGCAGCACCTTGAACAGCACGAATACCGCCGCCAGCGTCACCAGCAGGTAGCCGTAGTCGTCCCACAGTCTGCGGCCGCGGCTTTTGGCGGGCTTGGCCGCAGAGGCCGCCGTCTCCGCCGGGGCGGGTGCGGCGCTCTCCGCGGGGGCGGGCTGCTCCGCGGGGGTCTTTACCTCGTCGGCCGCGGTGGCCGGAGGTGTGGTTTTCACCGGCTCGCCGGTGGGGGCCAGGCGCTTTCCGCCTTTGTTTTCCATATACTTCACTTCCTATTCTCAAATGCTAAGAGGGATGTTCCGCGCCCTCCCGGCGCGTGCTCTTCTTCCACCTGCGGCGCGGGGAGAAACCGGATTTTTCGCCAAGACGAGGCGCGGCGAC
>OCPV01001867.1_pt1 | contig 10398 bp, 3 predicted proteins | sample 1538511 | NCBI WGS metagenome assembly OCPV01 (sample SAMN04571704, study PRJEB22368) | human gut metagenome | biome: human gut; material: stool | host: Homo sapiens | place: Luxembourg | collected 2012-08-30 | reverse complement strand
GATTCGGCAAAGAGTTTTTGCTGACGAACTGCAGAGGCATTAAACGAAGAATTAATCCTTGAATTCAGAACTTGGCTTTCTACACGGCTTTTATCACGAATTTCTGCGACCATTCCGCCGCCGGAGGCTGCCGCAACCGTAATTCCGAAGGACTTCAGATGGATTTCTGATTTATTTTCCGTCTTAATCTCAAATACGGGATTGGTCGTTTGAGGTTTATTCTCTTCCGCCTTATTGCCCTCATCTTTACTGCCGTCAGGCTTTGGCTCTTCGAGTTTACTTCCTCCGGAAACGTTTCCGTCCCAGATCGTCGAAGCGCCGCCCGTGATTTCGGCGTCCGCATAAGCTGCAGTTCCGCTGGCAAGAGCCAGCGAAGTTTGGATCGCCTCAAGGTTGGTCTTACCTTCGAGTGAATTGAGAACGTTAAAGTTATCCTTTGATGTGATCGTGTTGCCGCTGAGATTAACTTTATTGTTGTAATGACGGCGCAACGTAATGACAGAGGCCGCTAATACTCCTGCACCGGCACTTCCGCTGCCGAGCGTAACGTCAATGCTGCCTGCCTTTGAATCTTCCTTAACAGAGACATCACTGCTTCCAACCGTCAGGTAATTGCCCGACACCACAACGGAAGTTCCATTCCCACTTCCCGAGGACACGCTTGCGTCTGCCGCTGCGGCCGAACCGACGATTTTGTCTTTTTCTTCCTGAGTCAGCTCATCATTCTCAGTAATAAAACCGAGAGATCCGGTGCCTGAAGATGCGTAATCGGACAGATATTTATTAACTGTGTCTTCTGCGCTGCCAAGATCTTGACGGTTTGAAGCGAAAGGATTGTCTCTCGAACCGATCACCAGCGAGAATACATTTGCACCGATCGTTCCGATACCGCCGGAAGCAAACGCAACCGTTCCGTTAACGTAATGATCCTGAAGAGAGGAAACCGTGAGTTTGTCAGCTGTAACGATTGAATTACGAAGGTTAGCGGCCGAGGAGCCTTTAAAATAAGAAACGACGACCGAAGCACCCAAACTTCCGATAGCACCCGTAGCAGTAACATCTGTGACTTTCAGATGGTCTTCGTTTTCTGCATTGACGCTGAACTGACCGGCCTTAACTTCCGAATCGTTGACTTCAGCAGATGTCGCACCTTCAATCGTATTAACGTTCACGAGCCCAGCGGCTGCTCCATACATTGCTCCCGAAGCGGTCACGTTCAAAGAAGAAAATTCCGAGATGCGATTCGCACCCACTGAAGCTGACTGGCCCTCAGCTCTCAGGATCGAATGAGCTACAGAAGAAGAAACTGCATTATCAGCGTAGTTGATAACCACGCTGATCGGTACCGCAGCATATTGAGAGCCTGCAGCTGTAATGGCAGAAGTCGTAATCCTGCCCAAATAATTTGCGTTCTGCGCGAATGAACCTAGCACTTCCGTCTGATCCACTGCAGCAGAAACATCCGAGAGCTGCCGATTCACGTTAACGGAAGCACTAACCGCTGCATACTGAGCACCTGAGGCGGCAATTAGTAAGGAAGAAATACCTTCTTTAGCATCTGCATCAACAGAAACAGAGGTACCTGTTAATGAAGATTTATCTGTTGATGTTCCGGTAACTACTACACCGGTTAAATGATCAGTGGTGATGACATTCGTTACAACGCCAATCGCCGCCCCCAAAGCACCGCTCGCAGTCGCAATCACAGTATCCACGTTCGCAGCGTCAGAAGCTCCGACCATCAGAGCACCGGAACCGGCATTCAAATTCGAGGACTGAACCTTCGTTTCTGTCTTTCCACCAAGATAATTGACGTTTCCTGTGGCTGTGACCGTGGCATCCTTGGCTCCTCCTCCGGTAATGTAGAAAGTCTTAAAAGTTTCTGTGGAAGAAGCGTCAACCATTAATCCGGAGAAGGTCTTATCTTGCCTTGCGTCTCTCAAAGAAGCAGCCAGAGACACGTCATTGACGATATTCGAGTTGATCGCATTTTCATCAACCCCTGCTTTTGTCGTAAGAACGGAAGAGGTTTCCTGAGCAGATCGAACGATATCGGAATTCAGGATTTCGGTCTGTGTGATACCGCGTTTTTCTGAAACAGTAACGGTTGCACCTACAGCTGCATTTTGAGCGCCCTGGATTTGGCCGCCGTATGTTCCGATCGTATCGTCACTTTGCGCCTGAATGAGGGCTGCGCCTGCGTACTCTGCATTTAAGTTATTGGTCCGAGCTGCGGTGTTGTTCGTGACTAAATTAATAGCTGTTGAAGCCGCGACACCGGCTTTACTGCCGCCGGCTCCGCCTATTCCAATCGTATCTATGTCATTATTAGATTCGGCCAATACCGTCAGAGTATCGGAAGAAACAAGTCTCTGTTTATCCGAAGCACTCAGAGCTGCTGTCGTATCCGTGTTGACTCGGTTGACAGCAACACCGACTCCGATACCGACGCCTTGAGCACCCACTCCTGCAACAATGCCAAGGTTATCAATATTAGTGCTGCTTGAAGCATGAACAGATAAGGCATTTAACGCTTTGGCTGCTTGATCCTTGACCCCTTGGGTGGTTTGGTCTTTTGCGTATTGAACCGTCGAAAGGTTGTTGACAGAAGCATTAACGGATCGATTAATTTCGTTAGTTCCGGCTGCTCCCGACAGACCCACATTGCCTCCGGCAACACCGACACTCAGTACAAGCGTTGAAATATGATCATCGGCTTGAGCATCAGTTGTGAAGTCCGTCAGATTATTTGAACCATCCGGCTGAGCAATCACCACACTGTCAACAAGCGCTTGAGTTTGAGAGCTGCGGGAAGAGGCATAAGCCACTGCTCCTGAGAGACCGGCTTTGCCTTTCGCTGCAACGGAAACATTTCCGGCCAGTGTCCAGACGGCTGCTGTATCCGAAGAATGCAGTGAAGCTTCTTTAAGGCCCGTTAATCTTGAATTCTTTAATTGGACCAGCGCGTCGTTCTTGACGCGATTCACCGCAACAGCGCCTCCGATGCCTAAACCGGAAACCGACACTGCTCCGTCCGCAGCGGCCGCCCAAGCCGAAGCTCGGTTCGACGCAGCAATATCTAATTTGGAGTCTGCGAACTGTACAGAAGAAAGATTAAGACCGTCGACATCTGCAGAAGCTGTATTGTTGGTGTTGGCCACCACAACAGAAGCGCCGACTGCACCTATGGCTCCGTCGCCGACGTTAACACCGAAGCTGCCTCCGACATTAACCGTTGTAGCCGCGCTGTCGGCATGAACATTTAAACGATTAACTGTGGAAGTCAAATCATTAACGGCGACAGAAGCACCCTGATCGACGTTTGATACAACAACAGAACCTGCCGCGTTAAATTTGCCTTTACCGCCGGCAACACCGACTGCAGTTCCTAAAGAGAAGGCATCATCCTTGGCATCTAAAACAACGGAAGAAGATGCGTTATCCGAATTGATGACATTTCTGGAAGCGTTTACCGCAAATTGGTTATGAATCTGATTTACGACAACTGCGGCGCCCCCTGACGAACCGCCGGCGCCAATCGCCGGAGATACGGCAACGGTGACTTGTTTCATCTTGCCGGCTTGGTCATACAAGTCGCCGAGTTTTTGCGTTTTTTCTTCAGAACCGTCTTTGCCGGTTTCTTCAGCATCCGGTGCGGTTCTTAAACCGACGTCTTTGAAATAAGACTCATTGCTGAGCTCGCCGAGATTGTCCACATACCATTTACGGTCAGCGAGAGTTTCAAACTCATCGGCTTCCTGACCACCGGAAGAACGAGCTGTTCCTTCAAAGCCGCCCTCTCCGGCAAGAGAAATATTGAGGTTGTTAAGCGTTGTTGAGACATTGTTCGTCAGCTCGGAAGTCGCTGCAGCGCCCGAAAGTGCAAAAGACGATTCTCCGGTCGTCACTGCAGAAGAAACTGCCGTTGTGACCTGAGTCATGTCGGAAAGTGCGCGAACGGCGCTGTTTCCGGCAATTTTCAGAGTGCTGTCTGCAAATTCGGAAGATACGGTATTGTCAATGTCCGCGACTGCAAAGATCAATGAGCCGCCGAAAGACTTGGCGCCGGTATTGCCGCCTTTACCGAACGAGAAACCGATGCCGCCCGTGACTTGAGTGTCTCCGGCCCAGCTTGCCTGGTTATAAGACGTATTAAAGAAGGTTCCCTCTAACTGAGACAAACCTTTAACGTTCGTAGTAACCGAATTCTCGATCAGATTAGCCGAGACTCCGGCGTCAAATGCACCGCTGAATTTAGCAGCGCCTAACGACAAGGCTGCGGCTAAACCTTCGGCAACCGTCGTACCGTCGGATACCGCACGAATATTCAGTTTCTTGAGGTCTGTATTGAACCTTAAACCCTGAGAATTTAACTTCGCCGCATCAATATTGACTGCCGTCTTATAGTTTCCGGTGTTTCCGGCAACAGCACCGGCAATACCGGCAGCATAATTAGCAGCGTTCAGCTCGGAAATGTAGTTGATGCCAGCGGCGCCGGCCCAAGCACCGACCCACTTATCGGTAACCGCATCGACGGAGACTTCTTCCGGCGCCTTGATTTGGAAGTTACCGACTTCGATATTGACTTCGTTTTCCGTATCGGTATCATTCCATGCCGCACTGCCTGCAGCGCCCAACTGGAACTGAGAAGTTCCGCCCTGGGCCACGCCCGAAGTTGAACTGCTCGTGGTACTTGCAGTACTGCCGTTTTGCGCCAGGTTGGAATTATTGTTTCCGCTCATCGATGAGCTGGTCGGGTCGTTCTGAGACTGATTGTGGTTAAATTTATCCCTAATCGAATGACCTAAGCCATTGGCCTTCTGAGCCAAAAGCGGTCCGCCCTCTTCTAAATAGAAGCTCAGCCCTTCTTTAACGTAACTAGCTTTATCTCCGAGGCCGGAGAAGCGGAGAAGAATTGTGAAATTTTGCCCGGAGGCTCATTGGATTCCGGGCTATGACCGGATACACCGACACCGCCTGCAACGCCGATCGCGTTCATGGCCAAATCCTCAGAAGCTAGCAAATTAACTTTGCCGTCGGCTCCGGAAGCCTCTAAGAAACCTTGCGCGTCATAGAGTGAACGATCTTGCTCAGCAATAACGTCGTTGTCTTTAACTCTGAGCTCATTGCCTAACTTACCGGTATTCACAGCAATGCCGGCGCCGGCCGCTTTGTTTGCATTGTCGGATATGTCTACAACAACAGCTCCTGCAATCGTTTGTACATCGTCATCGCGCTTAGCGCCGACTTCGACCGAAGAGCCTTTGACTTGGGACTCGTCATCGAGCCAAACTAAGTTAGTTCCGTTGGTTACGGCAACTTCCAGACTTAAATCGCCTTTATTAACGTCGGCAGCTGCGCCGATGGTTAATCCGTAAATACTGTCTTGGGCTGTAAGGAGCGCGACATTGTCCGCAGTCAACTGAGCATTTTCTCGGACGATTAAGCGGCTGGAAGATGTCAGCTGGTTGTAAACCACCGTAGCACCGAGCGCGCTGGCTTTTTCCATATCCGGTATCGGAATACCGAATACCGTGGCAGCCTTACCTCCTAACACTAAACTTTCGTTTAAGGCATTAGAACGAACCACGAGATTTCCGTTGTTTTTACTTTCTTGAGCATCAGCGGATGGCATGCCATGGGCTTCAATCCTTGTATTTTTGCCGACAGTTAACAACGAAGCAGTCTTCTGGTTAATGACCATTGCCGTCCCGGTCGCACTCCAAGCGGAATTATCGGATGAGGCATCTCCTGCTGCGGCAGCGTAAGCATTCAAATAATTGGTCGGCTTGATGAACTCATGACCACGTTGCCCGTCTCTGCCCCCGCCGAACCGATAACCTTTACTTCCCCGAAGAAAGTTCCTAAAGCTGTTCCCAGCGTTCCGAAAGAGGTTCCGACTTTTTTAATCTTTTCGATAAAAGAAAGATTAGCGTCGCTGACACTGTTGAAGTCTGCGTCGACCTTGTCAAATGCTTCTTCGACTTTTGCCCATTGATCTTTGAATTCATGAGCAAAAATGGCCTTGAGTCGATCACGAGCCTTAGCGAAATCTTCCTTCATCTTGGTGAGACGATTCCACTCAATCTCGGCTTCCGAATCTAAGACAAGTTGTCCGTTGTTCGCTTTAAGCACGGAACCATTGCCGATTTCGAGGATTGACCGAACGGCTTCTTTTTCGTCTCCGGAAAGTGCAACCAAAACTGCCAATGAACCCTGAAGTTTCGTTTGGCTCGTTTCCCCTTCCGGCGCCGCAGAAGAAACTTTAGATGTCACTAAATAATGATGATCTCTTAAGAGTGCGTCAGAAGAAATGGTTAAATTACCCGCAGTTTGAAGACCGATAGAGCGTCCTTCAATCACCGGGGTATTTACGATGACAGAAGACGTCTGAGATCCGAGGATAACGCCAACCGCGCCGCCAAGTTTAAATTTGGTTGAATCAAACTTGCTGTCTACGCCCTGACCTGCCTGCCCCATAAGTCCGGCAACAAAGTCCCTCGATACCGCACCGATGGTGTCATAGAGAAGTTTTGACATGCCGGAAGCGCCGACAGCATTATCTGCCTTAATGGTTAGATCATCTGTGACATTCTTAGCTATAACCGAAGCTTCCAAAGCCTCGTTTGTGAATCCGGTGTTCAGAAGAACGTTCGAATGCGTATCCAGTTCGGTGTAGTTGAAAGCTAAACCGCCATAACTGCCTTCCTGAACAACGACGGAAGATTCGGTTTTAACGGAACTGTTTTGATTCGAGGAAATTTCGACTTTTCCAGCGTCTTTTACGATGTCCAGCAATGCCGAACTTTCAACATTGATGTCAGATGTACCTTTGAGTCTGGCAACGAGGACCGAAGTTTGAACCGCTTTGCTTTCTTTTGTCGCAGCCGTAGCCGAAGCTTCTACCGTTAAGTCATCCGCTGAAGTGATAGTTAAGTCTTTTCCGGCCCTTAAAGATCCGGCGACGTTGACCGTGCTCGAACTGTCAGCAAGCGCGACGATTGCCGCGATTGAAGGAACCTTCTGGGTTGATTCGGTATTGAATAGGTCAAAGAGACTCGTCGAAGTTCCCGCTTCAAGTTTGGTATCTGCAACAGAATCCAAGGATAAGTTTTGTCCGGCAGAAAGGCTCGCGTCCTTACCAATATTGATGAGAGAAGATGTCTTTAAGTCCGCGTAATAAACCGCTTCATTGAACGGTGTTGCCGTTCCTAAAATCTCCAGCGTTAAACCTGTCGAAAGGTCAGCCATTGTCGTAGAAGATTTAACCAAACGGTTCTCTGCGACGGAATTCACGTCAAGATCTTTAGCTGCGGTGATAACGCCGTCAATCCTGATCTCGGAAGATACATCCAAGAGCTTGTGTTTACCGTCAGAAACGAAATGGCCGATTTCTCGATCTTTTTTAGCCTTTTCTTCTTCTGTGAGCTTGTCGTAACCCGACGGACGAAGCTTCTTATCGATGTCATAGACACCGTTACCTGCCATAGAAGAAACTTTGACATTTCCTCGAGATTTGACGGAAGCTCCGTTCGCAACTTTGACCTTTGCTTGGACTTTCTGTTTCGTGACGGATCCTGCAATCGATCCGGTCCCGGAGCTGTCGCTTCTGGCCAATAGAAGTATATCGCCGGAACCGTCAGCCGCCTCTTGCGTCACCAAAGTGTCAGAAACCGAGCTTTTAGTAACGATGTTTTGACCTTCTTTAATATGAACGAGGTTTTTGAAATCCGTTTCCAAATTGGAAAGCTTTGCGCCAAACTCTAAATGGATCTGGGAAGCAGCAAGTGTGATTCGATTACCTGCATTGATGCTTCCGTTAACTGTAATCACACCGACAGGATTAAGAGGAACTTCTCCTTGCTGCATTTTCTGCAAGGTTGCAAGCGCTTGTTCTTCTGTTTGGCCTAATCCTAAAGGAAGTTTTTTGTCTGATAACTCACTGTACTTTTTATAGGCATCGTCCGTGGTAATCACGGCCGTCAAACTTCCGGCATTGATCACACCGGTTTTACCGACGATCATTCCCTGCGGGGAAACAAAGTAAAGATTGCCTCCGATCTTGTTTTCTTTTAATGCGTTAACCGTTCCGTTAACGGAAATCTTGTTGTCGACAAAGTTCACCAAGTGGTTTGTATTTTCCGGGAGATGCATGTCTACAAGATGCTTTTCTCCTACCCGGAACTGAGTGAACTTATTTGCGGCAACCGATCCGTTGATATAGCTCGTCGAGATATCGTGATGCAGATTGTCTTGTGAGCTGGTAATCGTCGTTCCTGTCCAGTTTGGGTCCACGGTGATTGCGTGATCCAGCGCTTCTGCGACCGCAGTTAAAGGAAGCGTTAGTAAAGAGGCTTCCATAACCAATAATTCAACGGGGACGATTAACGATGAGGTTTCTTTGCCATGGGCACGATGATTCTCGTCCGTGACAACGTGTATTCCTCGGCAAACATTCCAAATAACTTTATAGATCTTATTCATAGTGTTCTCACCAAACAGCGTTAATCACGAAATCGAATCGTGCTTTGCTCACGTGTTCCGAACCCACATTTCTCTTAAACGGAAAGGAGATAGTGGCAGAACTCATCAGCCAATCCACCGGTCTCCAAGAGGCTCCAATGCCGACGGAACCCAAACTTTTATCTTTATAGGGAGAATCTCCGCTCAATCGCCCGGCATCGAGGAAGGCAAACACGTTGGAGCCCTTCCCGTCTAAGTGGTATTTCGCTTCTAAATTAATCCAGGCGCCGTTGTAAGCAGAGATCGTGTCATTCTCATAACCACGAACGCCTGAAGAAGTGCCCAAATAGAAAGAATCACCTGAAGCCATTTCCCCGCCACCTAGATATCTTTGTGCGCCGGCATTGACGGTGTAGCCCCAATTTTTCCAAAGCCGGTGATCCCAAGTTAAATAACCTGTCAGACGGCGGTAACGGGAAGCGTTATCGAATGTGTAGTCTTTCAGCCAGGATTCAATGTATTGACCGTTGGCGTAGAGCGTCATGCCTTCTTTCAGCCAAAGCTGCTCCAGGCCGGCTGTGAGGCTCTTCACCGAAGTATCGCTGACTGTCAGAACATTAAACATTTCAGTTTCGGATGTTTGACGGGCCGCTTGTAGGTAACCAGTGAGCTTTGAGGTCGAAGTCACATACAAAGGATGGTCGAGTCTCAATGACAGATATTGAGAATGCCCTTTGACATCGAAGTCCTCGGACGGTCCGTCAACTACTTTTACGCGGCCGTATGAGTAACTTGCGGTCAAACGTGTTCCGAAACTATTGAGCGGAACAGAGTAAGAACCCATAAAGCTTCTTGAACCATGGGAAAACACACCGATCAGCTGGAGCCGATCACGCCACCCCAACAGACTTCTTTCCGTGAAGCTGACGCCACCGCGGTAACGGCCGGACGATTTAGAGCCGGAAGAATCCGAAAACAAAGTGAAAGTACGAGGATCGGGCTCTTGTACAAAGATCTCATAGTCCGTTGTTCCCGGTTCTTGCCCTGCTCTCATGTCCACTGAGAGCTGAATGTCATTGGTCATGTTGAACTTGACCAAATCACCCAGCATTTCTCGGTAATTGGAGACCTTACCTTTTTCAAGATCAAAGGCTCTCAGGATATAACCGCCTCGAGTTTTAAACTCTTTTCCTTCTACTGCCGAACTTAAAGAGACTGCTCCGGTCTTACCTTCGACTAAGGTAATTGTTAAAACACCCTTAGAAATTCTCTGCGGCTGAAGGACAGCTTGGCATACCACGTAGCCTTTTTGGCGATAAAGGCGATTAACCGCCTCAAGCATTGCTGTGAGCTCTTTACCTGTGACAACCGTACCCACAAATGGCTTTACGGCTTCAAGTGTTTCTTTATCCGTCAAAATCTGACTCGGTGTGAAATGAACCGAAGAAAGAAAGAAACGAATGCCATCTCCGAATTTTTGAGACTCTGAGGCTGAAAGTGCTTTTTCTGCCGCTTCTTTTGCCTGCCTTCTAATTTCACGTTCTTGCTCTGTAAGATCACTTCTTTGAGCTTCATTCAAGAGTCGGCGGACATCTCGCTGAGGCAACGTAACATCACGCTCCAGAGAAGCAGAGAGAGCGGGGTTAACTATTTGTGCTTGGACACTAAAAGACAAAAATGTCAGTACCCCTAAACAAGCAGGTGTCGGCAGTTTATTCATTTCCTTGGGATTCTTTATGTTTACCGAAAGATTTTAACAGACGGGGTAGTCTTGAATTTTCGTAAATCGAAGAGAGTTTTTTATTTATATTCAATGAGAAAGATAGATTATCTCAAAATAAACAAAAGTTCACCCAGATCTTATTTTTGGGTTATTTCTAATAAAATTATTGGTGAATTTAGATTATCTCTTTAGAAGTTCTTATATGTCGGTAT
>OCPV01001813.1_pt1 | contig 10725 bp, 6 predicted proteins | sample 1538511 | NCBI WGS metagenome assembly OCPV01 (sample SAMN04571704, study PRJEB22368) | human gut metagenome | biome: human gut; material: stool | host: Homo sapiens | place: Luxembourg | collected 2012-08-30 | reverse complement strand
ATCAGGAAAAGCATCAATAGATAATTATGTGTACGAAGAAGGGGAATGTACAGATATTAAAGTTGGTTATATGACAGATGAATTCTTAAGAATAGGTAATATATCATTACAATGCGGAAGAATGCCAGAAAAGGATGATGAAGCAGCAATAGAATGGGATTCTTTAATTAAGCTGAATCAGGGAACACAGATAGGCCAGGAGATACATATAGAAGTAAGAGAGGGAAGCAGCCAGACAACAGAAACTATAGAAAAAACATATAAGCTTACAGGAATACTTAATAATTATACTAATGTGTGGAATGGAGGGGAATACATACCGGGGATAGTTGTTACTGAAGGTGAAGGAGAGGCAGTTAACAGAATAGGAAAGGCAGCATATATATATTTATCTAATAATTATATCAATAATTATAGGGATATATATGATGGTCTGGTGAAAAAAACACATAAAGAGCTTATATATAACAGCAGCGTATATGATTATAAACCATGGGCTGGTGGTTATGTATATGATTATATGTATGTATTACTTATGATTATAGGTGTGTCAGCAATTATACATCAGGTTCTTGTACATAGCAGGGAGCGTGAAACTGTAAGGAATATTCTTGCAAATATTGGTGCAAAGAAGATACACATATTAGCGCTTTCGTTTATAGAAAATGTTGTAATAATTGTGGTGGCTGCAACAGCAGGTCTGATTTTTTCAATAATTACAGGCAGTATAATATGCAGTATAGTAAGCAATATTAAAGGAATTCAGTTTTTTAATATTGAAAGCAGTATATATGTATATGTATTAATAATGCTTGGAATTGCCCTCGTTACAAGTATGCTGGCGGAGGGAATAGTTAATACCTGCAATAGTGTTAATTATGGTTATAAAAGAAAAAAGAAAAAAAAGAGATTAGCAAAAATAACGCAATTAAAGTTAATTAATAAAAACAACTATATCGGACAGACCAGCAGAAGGCTTAGAAAATCGCAGGGAGCGGCTGCTAATATTGCAATAAGAGTATTTGCATTGTTAATGTGTGTAATTATAATAGGATGTGCAGCTAATTCCATAAAAGCATACAGACGGTATCAGGATATAGATGCATGCTCAGATATTATTGCATTTAATAAGACAGATAAGAGTACGAATTATATACTTTGTTATGGATATAAGGATTACAGGGCTAAGGATTATTATATATCTGGAGAAAAGGAAAAAATATGGACAAGAGATAATCTTAAATCCGACATACAAAATACAGAATATTTGCGTGACATCAATAAAGAGATATACGATAAAAGCGGTAAAAGATGTTATGATAATGACCCGGTAACAGGGGAAAGCAGAATGTATTATAACAGGTTCGGTTCATATGAATTAATGTATAATATCAAACCAGCAGATACGATTATGTATAAGGCTATAGATAATAATATTATTGATTACATAAATAATATTGACGGAGTTGAGGATGTAAGCTATGGATATTATGAAACAGGCAGAATGTGGAGCTGGGATAATATAGATTATAATAAGCTAGGATTAGCGTGGTATAAACAATATAATTTTAATTCTGTGGAAATGCTTAATCAGGCAGATATATCAGATAAATATCTTTTTGCAACAGAGTATGTAGAAGCTGAAGCTGACATATACAATATATTAAGTGAGTATGTTGATAAAGAAAAGCTGGATATGGAAGCCTTTAAGAAGGGGGAAGCATCAGTTGTATTCGTTGATGTTAATAAGGATGGCGAATATGATGATACCATAACTGAGGGAACAGATATAAATCTTATGAAATATTATTGTAACATAAATGGAACCTTTGCTTATGATAATTCCAAATATAGAGCCAGCACCTATAACAAAGCCTTATCTGCATATATAAAGAATAATGGTTATAGTCCATATAGCATTACTGATAGCAAGTATGATGCACGGGGAGCTTCTAATTACATAGATAGCCTTTTGGTTAAACCAGATATGGATGAACTAAGAGAAGCTTATATTAATAATTTATTATATAACAGCGGCTTATATATGTATTCAGAATTCATGAATTTAAGCGAAGAGGAGCAGCTTGGTGAAATAAAGAATAAATATTATGAGCAGGTAAGAAAAGATTGCTCGTATAATATGAATTATGTTCCGGCAGCAACTACAAGCATAATATCAGTTGTGCAGTTAAATGATGAGATAAAAGATAAGCTCAGGGAATATATACCTGAATTCGGACAGTATACCCTGCTGGCTTCAACAGAGCTTCTTAAGAATGCACTAGATAGCCAGAATAAGGTGTTAAAGGATTATTTTCAGTTAGATGAGCTTCCAGAAGAACTGACGCTTAATATGTCATATAACCAGATAAAGCTAAGATACAGCCTTAATTCGTTATATAGCGGTACAGTTAATGCAGTCAACTCATATATGGAGCAGTTGGGCTGGGGATATCATTCCTATTCGGAAGAAAAGGATGCTATGAAGAGTGATACTGTTGAAACAATTATATTATATGGCTTTACTGCATTTATAGCAGCAAGTGTATACATAATGATTTCAATAATGGTGTTAAACAATAGAATTCATCAGTATGGGCCTGTTATGCAGCTACTAAGACGTAGCGGAGCTGATAAAAGTGTTGTATTTAATATATTGATGCGTGACTGTATATGGCAGAATCTATACTGCATAATTCTTATGCCTGTTATGTTATTCATAGAGGCAATAATCATAAGAAAAAATGTGACTTAAAGAAAAGACAAATAAAAGACTGCTGAAAGTTAATAAAAAGCAGATAAAAGGCAGATAAAAGACTGGTAAAAAGCAAATAAAAGGTGCGATTGGAAGGAGCTTTATATGGGTGATATATTAAGGGCAGAAGGTATATGTAAGACATATCATACAGGTATGGTAGATGTACATGCTTTGAAAAAATGCGACATAAATATAAGAAAGGGTGAATTCACTGCAATTATAGGTAAAAGTGGTTCTGGTAAATCAACATTGCTTAGAATTCTTGGCTCTATGGACAGACCGGATGAGGGAAAGGTATATATTGATGATATAGATATAAGTGAATTAAATGACAGACAGCTATCTAAGCTAAGAAGAGAGAAGATAGGCTATGTCTATCAGAATTATAGTCTTATACCAGAATATACTGCATATGAGAATATAGCACTTCCGGTAATTCTTGATAATCAGGATGTAGATGAGGATGAGATTAATGAATTGCTGGTATCATTGCAGATAGAGCATTGCCGCAATAAGTTTCCGGATCAGATGTCAGGTGGTGAACAGCAAAGAACAGCTATTGCAAGAGCACTTATAATGCATCCGGCAGTTGTATATGCAGATGAACCAACAGGTAATCTGGATGCGGAAAGTGCAGAGAATGTTGCAGCCATGCTTTCACTTGCAGCAGCAAAGTACAAGCAGACCATCGTTATGGTAACACATGATAAGCAGATGGCAGAATATGCAGACCGGATACTTAATATAGTTGATGGACAGGTAAGAACAGAGGAATTGATGTTTAACTGAGTTATTTATTGTTTTATTGTTTAGGTGGCATATTAATTATTAATGTTATGACAAATGGAATTCATACAATAGTATATGCACTTTTATATGCATTATATATGCAGTTGAATTAATCCTAATTATTATCACTTTCATATCCAGGATAATCAGACATGCTGTCATAGCCTGCTGGCTGTACATAGTAGGAAGTGCTTCCGTTACTGTTATCATCATAATAATTCAATTCAAGAACAGGCTTTGTCATATCGAAATTCTTTTCAAAAGGATTATCAAGTTCCCCTAGTATTGCTGTGGCAAGTGCTGCATCATTAAACGAGTTATAAGATAAAGACTCATTTCATCTAACATAGTATTATATATACCTTGTGTTTTATCCTCTGAAATATAGTCTGAAAAGCTTACATTAGAATCTTCATAAGAAGGAAGCTTTTTATATTCAACACAGAAATCATTTATACCGGTGAGTGCCTCTGCAAGTCTGCTTATATCACTTTCCTTTAAGAATACTTTACGATATCTGCCAAAAACCCCTTCTTTAAAAAACACCTCGTAGGTAGCATAGCTATGCGAAGAACGTGCATAATAACGTTGCTCATTGATACTGCCAAGAAATATTTACTCCATCGAAAGAGTGATAATATTGGTAAAATCCCGCTTTTGGTATTATAATAATGATATTGCAGTCTTGTAAGGTGATTGCAAGGTGTTAATGTTATTATCAATGTATGTTAAGGAATAACGATACAGAATAAGCTATGAAAACATACATATACACGGGTGGGGTGAGCAGGATACATGTACAGAATTATGTTGGTCGAGGATGACAGAGAGCTGGGAGAAACTATAAAGAGTCTTCTTACTTTAAAAGGATATGATGTGACACTCATAGGGAGTGTAAAGGAATATAATAAGCATACAGAAGTGTATGATATGTATCTGCTTGATGTAAAGCTCCCTGATGGAGATGGCTTCCAGATATGTGAAAAAATCAGACATAATCTTGATGCTCCAATCATATTTATAACATCATGCGATGATGAGGAATCCATAGTTAAGGGACTTGATATAGGTGGAGATGATTATGTAACGAAGCCTTTTCATAATGCGGTACTTTTATCAAGGATAAGTGCCAACTTAAGAAGAAGTGGCATGAATGATGGAGATGTATATAAAAAGGGAGAACTTGCAATATATTTTGATAAATACAAGCTGTACAGGGCTGGTAATGAACTTAAGCTTTCGAACAATGAATGGGATATGCTTAAGATACTTGTTGAAAATAAGGGAAGAGTTGTAAGACGAGATGTCTTTTTTGACAGACTGTGGGATATACATGGCAACTATGTAGAATATAACACACTTACTGTTAATATGAGCCGTCTTAAAGCCAAGCTTGGCACCTTTGGGGATGAAAGAGTTCCTTATATAGAAACAATAAGAAATGTAGGCTACCGCTGGATAGCGTAAAGGAATAATACATAGCAGTTATGGGGAGATAGGGTATGGATAATAAGAAGAAAATTCAGTCTGGCAGTTCAAGAAAGAATATAGATAATATTATAAGAGATTATAGAAGAAAACAGACGTTATTCGTTATAGGAACAGCCGTTACCAATGCACTTATTGCTGCATTTCTAACCATATATTATAGTATCAGGCAAAGGGCTCTTGTAGGAGCCCTTTATCTGTATGACAACAATTCGGCAACGAATCTCATAGACAGAATGATGCATATGAATATAAGTAAGAACACATATTATGCAGGAGAAGAGGCTATGGTGCAGGCCGGATATACCAGAAATGGATATGCATATCTGTCACACATTAATGGTGAGACAATGATGTATACTATCATAGGTATGATTATTGCGGTACTGTTGGTGTATGGACTTATACATTGCTACAGGATAGGAAAAAAGGATTGCCTTGGAAGTCTTAAGGCATATGCAAGGGAAAATGAGGCACTCAAAGAACAGCTTAAAAAGGAGCATGAATACAATATATGCCAGTATAAAAAAATGCAGGAGTTTGTAGAGAATATAGCACATCAGATAAAAACGCCACTTTCGGTTATGACTATGAAGCTTGAGATGCTTCAGGATATGTTAAATGATATAAAGCCTGAAAATACACATGAAGATGATAATGATAAACACGTGGAAAAAATGAAAAAAGAACCGGATGAATATGTACCAGAAACAAAACAGCATATACAGATGGCATCTACAATAATTTCCGAGTGTACAAAAAGCGCATTTAAGATAAAGACATTTATAAAAAAGCTGCTTGATATAAGCAGGATTGAGTCAGGAAAAGTAGTACTTGCCACAGATAAAGTTATTATTGATTATATAGTTGAAGAAAGCGTTGAAAGTGCAGCTGCAGATAAGTCAAGGGTGATAGTTGATTATGGTACAGAGGAGAAGAGAGCCATGTATGCAGACGAAGGCTGGTTAGCAGAAGCATTTATAAACATTATAAGTAACAGCTACGAATACATATGTGACAGAGAAGATGGACGCGTGTACATAGATATAAGCAGTAACAATGAGGTGTGTATAATAAAGATATCGGATAATGGTGAAGGTATAGATAAAGCACACCTTGCTGGTGTATTTGACAGATTCGAAGGGAAAAGCAGCCAGAACGAGTTTCATGCTGGCATAGGCCTGAATCTGTCAAAGCTTATAATAGAAGCACATCATGGCAGCATAAAGGCAGCTAACAGTGAGAAGTATGGTGGAGCAGAGTTTCGGATCCTTCTTCCTTTATATAAGCTTAAGGGGAAGGTTGGGCATAACTAAGAAAGCAATCCGAAGGTATCAAAGTCGGGGGCTTTTGCCCCAGACATCTTATCATTAAATTATATAAAACGTAAGTTATATGTAAGCAGTCTGTTATATGATAATAACTGTAAGCAGGGAAGCCTGTATAATCAGTACCCGTATTGTGAGATGAGGGGACGGGTACTGATATTTATTTATAATATGAAACAGGGGTGATGGCATGAATACAGCTTTTTTTGATTATTGTATAAAAAGTCTTAAAAGACGAAAAAAACAGGTGCTTAAAGCAGTAACGGCTATATTTTTGTCATTTACATTTGTAGCAGGTGTGCTTCTTTTTAGGGATAATATGTATGAATGGCAGATACAGTCAGCAAAACACCGGTTTGGCGACTGGTTTGTTATGATGAATGGAAATGACAGCAGGGAAAATGCACAGCTTAAGTCACATCCATATCTTAATGATTCAGGAAAAGTAAGTATATCAAACCACCAATACAATAATAACTGGAATCAGACAGATATTAAAATCGGATATATGGATAATGATTTTGTCCGTCTTTCTAATATAACACCTGATAAAGGAGAATTTCCAAAGAACGATGATGAAATAGCAGTTGAATGGAATACTCTCCTTTTACTCAATCAGGGTACAGACATAGGACAGGATATTACTCTGAATATAATTGTAAATAATTCAAAGGCAAGTTCAGGCTGGGACAGGATAACAAAGACATACAAGCTGTCAGGAATACTTAAAAGCTACACTAATGTATGGGTTGGAGGAAGCAATGTTCCAGGTATTATAACTACTAAAAATGAAGCTCAGAATATAAAAAGAAGTAATTCAGCAGTATATATATATTCTGCAGGCAATTATATATCAGGAGATTACAAAGATATATATGAAGGACTGAATAAAAAAGTAAGTGGTTCACTAATATATAACAGCAGTCTGTATGATTACGAACCATGGAGTGGAGGTTCTATATACGAGTATATGTATGTTGTTCTTGTTATACTTGGAGTAGCTGGTATAGCTTATCAGTTATCTGTATATAATAAAACAAGAAAATATGCATATGGCATAATAAAGAATATGGGTGCCACAAAGCTGCAGATGATAGCTTTTATATGTGTTGAAAATGCTGTTATAGTTATAAGCTCATCTGTTATAGGTCTGATTCTTTCAATAATTGCAGCAAGGCTTATATGCTTTATTGTCGAGTTAAGAACAGGAATAAGTTTTTTTACAATAGATAGAGGGATATATATAAGTCTTCTGATTATGCTTATCATGGCTGTTGTGGGAAGTATTGTAAATATATGTGGACAGAGCTCTGACAGACTACATAGATATACAAGCCGTTATAAGTTGAAAAGGCTATATAAAAAAGACAGGCATACGAGACATACATATATATTAGACAAAAACAATTATGTAAAAGAAACATATAAACGTTTCATGCTAGGACAGGGGATAGTGCAGAGTATATGCATAAGATTATTTTCACTGGCTATGATGATAATCATGATTATATGTATAGTGAATTCTGTAAGGACATATGCTGATTATAAGATAAGTTCACAAAAATCAGATGTTATTGCATTTTATAAACAGGATAATAATGCAGAATATATCATATGTAATGCAGAGAATGATGTGCAGTTGGAATATGAGGCAGGGAAAACTCTGGATTTGTTTAAGTACATAAAGGATTGCTATAGTAATGCAATTAATAATGTGTCATGGGAAATGTATTCAGATGCTTATAAATCAAGAATATCTGATGATGATGGAATTTCGTTTAGTAAGCGTAATCTTAAATACAACATAAAGAATGCAGATGCACTTATGTATAAAGATATTGATGAAAGTACTATTGAGTATGTGCGTGGGATAACTGGTGTAGATGATATCAGTTATGGCTATTTCGAGACAGCGAGAGTATGGACCTGGAATACTATGGATTACAACAAGATGGGTATTCCGTATTATGTAGATATTGATGATAATAAGAATATTAATTCTAAGAATATTAATTCTAAGAATATTAATTCTAAGAATAGTGATTCCAATAATGCTTCATATAGCAGTGAACAGATTAATCCAAAGTATCTGTTTGCAACAGAGTATGTAGAAGCTGATAGCAGAGTATATGATGTGTTAGCGGATATTACAGGCAAAGATGAGATTGACATACAGGCATTTAAAGACGGCAGACAGGTGGTTATATTTTTAGATAAGAATCCTGAGGGTGTATATGATGATACAATAACAAAGGGAACTGATATAGGTCTTATGTGCTATAAAGCCTATCCGGAAAACTATGGTATAGATAAGGATTATGCCAGCAGTTATTATATGGCTATATACAGCTATATGCGTGATAAAGGCATAGTTACAGACGATTTTAATGAAATTAACAGTGAATATTTCCATTCATTAATATCTGATAATAAGCAAGATAAGTTAAAACAGATGACAGAATTATTTGAAAAAAATAATGTAAAGTTTTTAGATGATTTTTATACATACTGGGCAGATAAAGGCGAAGAACAGTTTTATCAGTATGTTGATTCATATCTTGATATAAACATTGCAGATGAAAAACTTAGAGTATATGATTACAGCTCCGATTATGTACCAGCGGCTGCAGCTGAGGTTGCAAAGGTAATATACGTCGATGATGAGTTAAAAGATAAGCTTAAGGAATATATACCGGAATTCGGGCAGTACACGATGCTTGCATCGGATGAACTTGGAAAGAAGGCACTGGATACACAGAATAATATATTAAAAGACTATCTTATGCTTGATGAACTACCTGAGGAGATTAATCTTTCGATGAAGTATAACCAGATCAATATAACCTATGGTCTTGATTCAATATATAACGGAACGGCTAATGCTGTAGCTTCTTATCTTGGACAGGCTGGATATGCATATAACAGTTATTCATGATAAGGATCTTATAAAGAGCAATACTATAGAAGCTTATATTCTATATGGCTTTACAGGCATAACAGCATTTTTAGTATATATGATAGTAAGCCTAATTATATTAAAAAACAGGTTTTTTCAGTTTAGTGACAGAATAAAGATATTAAGAAATACAGGTGCCAGCAAGGATATAATATTTGACATGTATATGAAGCAGAGTATACGGGAAGTGCTGTGGTGTATCATGCTCATGCCGTTGATGATTATACTGGATATAATATGCATAAAAAGGTATATACGTAACCTATGACAGATAATATGAAGTTTAGCGGTGAGTACTGGTACATGGTATCTGGAGGGGAATGGAGGAAGGTGTTTGATTGAATACAGAATTTATCAGTTATTGTATAAAAAGTGTAAAAAGACGATGGAAAAGTATATTTAAAACAGCACTTTCGGTATTTCTTGCGTTTGCATTTGTTGCAGGGATTATGCTGTTTAAGACTAATATGTATGAATATCAGATACAGTCTGCAAAGCACAAGTTTGGCAGCTGGATTGTGATGCTTTATGACAGTAACTTAGAAGAGAATAAAGAACTAAAGAATCATCCGTACCTGAACGAGACAGGTAAAGCCACGGTAGATAATTATGTGTTTGAAAATGATAGCCAGACAGATATTAAAGTTGGTTATATGGATGATGACTTTATAAGGATAGGCAGCATATCATTACAGAGTGGAAGCATGCCGCAGAATGATGATGAAGCTGCCATAGAGTTGGATACACTTCTTAAGCTTAATCAGGGAACACAGTTAGGTCAGGAGATTCATATATCAGTCCGGAAGGGAAGTAATCAGACAACAGAAAGTATTGAAAAAACATACAAGCTTACGGGAATTCTTAATAACTATACGAACCTCTGGTGTGGTGGAAATTGTATACCGGGTATTATTGTTACACAAGGTGAGGGAGAGAATATTAACCGCATAGGAAAAGCTGCATATATATATTCATCTGACAGTTATATAGATGGGAATTATAATGATATATATGATGGATTAAAGAAAAAGTCACAAAAAGAGCTTATATATAATAGCAGCGTATACGACTATGAACCATGGGGAGGTGGATATATATATGATTATATGTATGTTCTTCTTATGCTCATAGGTGTATCAGCAGTTGTATATCAGATACTTATGCATGACAGAAAGCGGAAGCATGTAAGGAGTATACTTACGAATCTTGGCGCTAAAAGAATACAGCTAATGGCATTTTCTTTAGTGGAAAATATAGTCATAGTTACACTTGCTGCCATAGCAGGTCTGTTTCTTTCAATATTTACCGGGAAGATAGTATGTACTATAACCAGTTATGTTAAAGGTATACAGTTCTTTAACATAAAAAACAGTATATATGTATATGTATTCATTATGCTTATAGTA